>OKRV01000228.1_pt1 | contig 38829 bp, 36 predicted proteins | sample 1601201 | NCBI WGS metagenome assembly OKRV01 (sample SAMEA3541540, study PRJEB24748) | human gut metagenome | biome: human gut; feature: human-associated habitat; material: faeces | place: China | collected 2012 | reverse complement strand
TGGTAGCAAATAAAAAATATTTAAATAATATTTTTATTGGAAAAAATTGACCTATAAGTATATAATTAATATAAGTATTTAAATTAAAGGGAGGAAATAAGATGAGCTTAAATTGGAGTTTAAAAGAATTATATCAATCATTTGGAAGTAATGAATTTAAAAATGATATGAATAATCTTACTGAAGAAATATCAAGTATAAATGAATGGATTGATGAAGCAACTAAAGATTATGAGAATGTAATAGTAAAATTAGAAGAATATTTAAAGAAAAGTATTAAATTAAATGAATTAATAAGTAAGCTTGGGGTGTTTATAGAATTAAGTATTAGTGTAAATACTAAAGACTCAGAAGCATTAAAGAATTCAGACATATTTGAAAAGAAATTAACATATTTAGTTGAGGGTTCTACTAAAATTGAAAGATATATAAGTGGAGTAAAAGACTTAAATTTACTAATAGAAAAATCAGAACTGTTAAAAGAACATAAATTTTTATTAAATAGTATAGCGCAAGATAGCAAATATTTATTAATTGAAAAAGAAGAAAACATAATAGCCAATATGAAAAATACAGGCTCAAATGCTTGGAGCAAGTTAAAGGATAATTTAATTTCATCTTTAACTGTTGAAATATCAGAGCATGGGAAAGTAAAGGAATATCCTCTTACAGTTGTTTTAAATATGGCTTATGATAAAAGTGAAAAAGTTAGAAAAAAAGCTTATGAAGCAGAAATAAAGTCATATAAGAAAGTTGAAGAAGGTGTAGCTGCAGCTTTAAATGGAATAAAAGGTGAAGTATTAACTATTTGTGATATAAGGGGATATAAGTCTCCTTTAGAAGAAACACTTTTAAATTCTAAAATGGATGAGGAATCTTTAAATGCAATGATTGAAGCAATGAAAGAAAGTCTTCCTGCATTTAGAAAATATTTAAGAAGAAAAGCAGAAATGTTAGGTCATAAAAATGGGCTTCCATTTTATGATTTATATGCACCAATTAATAATGCACATATGAATTTTACTTATGATGAAGCATCAAAGTTTATAGTTAAAAACTTTAAAACCTTTAGTGATGATTTAGCTAACTTTGCTCAAAAAGCAATAAATAATGATTGGATAGATGTTGAACCAAGAGAAGGTAAAGTAGGGGGAGCTTTTTGTGCAGGTATTCACACTTTAGGGGAAAGTAGAATATTATTAAATTTTGGAGGCAGTTTTGGGGATGTAGTTACTATGGCACATGAACTTGGTCATGGATTCCATGGAGAATGTTTAAAAAATGAATCTATATTAAATTCAAATTATCCTATGCCAATAGCAGAAACAGCATCAACATTTTGCGAAACAATAATAAAAAAGGCGGCAATTAAAGATGCAACAGAAAAAGAAGCATTATCTATATTAGAAACAGAAATTTCAGATTGTACTCAAGTAATTGTAGATATTTATTCAAGATTTTTATTTGAAAAATCTGTATTTGAGGAAAGAAAAGAAAGTGCATTAACTGTTGAAAGAATTAAAGAACTTATGTTAAATGCTCAAAAGGAAGCTTATGGTGATGGATTAGATGAAAATTATTTACATCCATATATGTGGGCTTGGAAACCTCATTATTATGATGCAAATTATAATTATTATAACTTCCCATATGCTTTTGGACTTTTATTTGCAAAAGGATTATATGCTGAATATCTTAAAAAGGGATCAGATTTTGTAGGTGAGTACGAAAGATTATTATCAATAACAGGAAAAAATAAAATTGCAGACATAACTAAAGAGGTTGGAATTGATATTCATGATAAGGAATTTTGGAAGAATTCTTTAAAAACTATTGAAGAAGATATAGAAAAGTTTATTATGCTTAGTAAAAAACATTAATTTAAGGGGTAGATTATATGGATATTAATTTAAATAAAGATGAAATTATTGTTGTTTTAGATGCATTAGTAGAAGCAGTAGCATTTGATAAAAATGCTGATGAAATAAAAGAGGTATATAATAAAATAGTAAAACAAGCTAATATGGATGGGTATGAAATGCTAGGATAGAAACAGTGGCAAGTGGCAAGTTACAAGTGGCAAGTTAAGGAAAAAATTCAGCTTGGGCTGAATTTTAGAGAATATATTTTAAGTTATAAATAGCAAGTTTAGGTATAAATTTAGATTAGGATGAATTTAAAAAAATATATTTTAAGAAATTCTCTAAGGAATTTCAACCTTAACTTGTCACTTGCCACTTATCACTTGTCACTAATTCAAAGTCACTTGTCAGTAATTTAAGCTTACTAGCTTAGTTTCATAAGGAGTTTCAACCATAACTAAAAACTCCTAACTACTCACTCCAAACTACTTGTTACAAACTCCTAACTAACTTAAAGAAGATGTATGTTACAAATGTTATATAAATATAATAAAATATAATAAAAGTTAAAGTAAATAAAATAATTAATTTGCTATGGTTAATAAAGTTAAAAAGTTTATTAAATACAATATCAAAGCTCCAACTTTTATTTTGAAGTAGTAATTCTTTTATTTCTAAAGGAGAATATTTATTATTTTTGCTTATATTATTTTTAATAAAATAAGGTAAATCTTTTGCATTTACAATTGATGTATTGATATCTTTAGTTTGTGCTACAACAAATTTATCTTGAGGTAGTGCAATTACATTAGTAATTGGAATATCAAAAGATAGGATTTCAGATAAAATGTTGTAGCATTTAATACATTCATTTGATAATTTATTTAATATATTATTATCAAGTACATAATCATTATTCAAGCTTTCATTATTTAATTTATCTTTATTAAAATATTTAGTCTTTAAAAAATCATCATAAGGATAATTTAAAGTTTTAATTATAAAAACACAACTATTGGTTATTACTAAATCATCAATATAACAACTGTCTTCATCATTATCTTCTAAATGAAGGTTATTTAATACAATACTTTCATTTTTTAAGCTTTTTAAACAATGATAAACTTTGTGGCAATTATGAAGTTTATTAAAACAATAGCTTAAATCTATATATATTTTATTATATATATTAAACTTAAGTGCACATAAGTGAACTAAATATAAAAAATAAATAGTAGCCAATGTATTAAAGTTTATATGAAGTAAAAAACCTATGGTAAAAAGCAAAAATGGGAATCTTAAAAAAGATTTAGTTAAGATAAAAGCTAATATACCAATTGTGATTTTTATTATAAATTTTAAAAGGTTAAAAATAATTCTAAAAATAAATAAAATAATATCAAATAAAATAATCAACATTAAAGTTAACCTCCTTTAATATTAGATTATCTACTTTTTGGAAAATTATTCATTTTTTTATTTTTAGTCATTTACATAACTCCTATTACATATATTAAAACATAAATAATTAAAAATGTCTTAAAAAGAGGTGTAATTATGAGTATTTATGTTTTAAAGGATTATGTTGAAGATTGTATTAAGAATTGTGTTAAGCCAACATTTGAGGGATTGAATATTTATTATAAAGCTAAAAAAAATAAAATTTAAGAAAAGTTTACTTTTAACTTCTAAAGAAAAGAGTATAATAATTAAAGATACAGTAAGATTAAGTGTGGTGAATGTAAATTGAATACAAAAAAATTAACAGAATCAGCAATGTTATCAGCATTATTTGTAGTTTCAAGTATGATAGCAATTTATACAGGAATAGCATATACACTTTATTTAGATATGGTTGTACCACTTTTTGTATGCCTTATTTATATGAGACTTGATTTAAGACATACTTTACTTTCTTCAATTACTTCATTACTTATAGTAACATTTGCAATAGGTGATGTTGCATCAGCAATTTGGATGAGCCAAGGTATTTTAATGGGATTAATTTGTGGATATTTTATTAGAAAAAAGGAAACAATTTTTGATGATTTATTTTATTCAGCAATTTTAGGAACTTTTATAATGGTATTAATAGATATATATTTTTCTAAATTAACTGGATATAGTTTTATGAAGGAATTTGACAGTTATAGAGATTTATTTCCATTAGGAAGTGAATATATGACAATGGCATTTAATATTTTTGTAGCAATGATGCCAATGAGTACTATTTTAATAGTTTATGTTGGAGCTTTACTCATTGGTAAAAAGCTTATGATATTAAATGAAAATTGTACTGAAAAGTATATGATAATTAAAAATTTTAAAAGATATGGTTCATATATTTGTTGTAGTAAAAAAACTTATTATTTTGGAATAATATATTTAATTTTAACAGAATTAATAAATTTAACAGGATTTGAATTTAAATTTGTTTATTTTAAAACTGTTATTATGGCAATAAGAGTAATTGTAATATACTTTGTTTTAAAGGATTCATTTACTTTTGTAATAAGAGGAATTTTTAGTAAAATAAAATCAAATGGCATGGCACAATTAATTTGGTTAGGTGCTCTTTATATGTTATTAATTGATTTTAAGTCTACTTTTATAATTTTAGTTATAGGAAGCCAAATAATAAATTATTCTATGAAGTTAAGAGAGGCACAAATTAATATGTTAAAAACATCAATTTTAAAAAGGTAAAAATAAGGAGATGTCGCATTAAGAATAAATACTACAATACATTGTGTTGATTTTTATTTTTTAAAACAATATATTGTGTGTAAAATTTTTAGTGCGACAGCCCCTTATTTTTTATATAAGAGTAAGGGAATTTACATCTAATTTATAAGTTGCATCTTTTCTTTCAACTATAATATTAATTTTTTCCTTTAATTCTTCATCATCCATTATTTTAGAAATAAGTTCACGAGTTGGATTCATTGCAAAAGGTATACCAACTGATTTAAGCATAGTGAAATCACCAGCAGTATCTCCATAAGCATAACTTTGGCTTAAATCAATATCATATTTTTCGCAAAGTTCTTTTATTGCCTTTTCCTTGCTTTCAGAATCCCACATTGGAATAATGTTACCATTATATTTATTTTCAGAATCTAATTCATAAATTGTCCCTCTATAATCATCCATATTATATTTCGATGACATTTCTTTAACTAATTCAATAGGAGAACCAGAAATAGCAATAACAATATCCCCTTGTTCTTTGTGCCACTTTATTCTTTCTCTAGAAAATGTATAAACTCTATCACCTTTTTGTTCAATAACTTTTTTTGCAATATAATCTATATGATATTTGTCTAATCCTAATATTGCTTCTGTATAAACATCAACCATCTTTAAAAGGTAAGTATCATAATCACCTTGTCTTTTGTCCCAATTAATATAAGCAGGTTTTACTTCTTTATACCATTTTTTTTCATCTACAAGGTCATATTTTATTATTTTTTTAAAAACCTCAGTTATAAGTCCTTCTCTGTAAATTGTTCCATCTATATCGAAAAATGCAGCTTTTCTTGACATATAAAAACCTCCTTATGTTCATTAATAAAATTATTATCTTATAGTTATTAAGGTATATGATAATAAAGATAAGCAAAAATTGCAAGATTAATTTTAAGGAGTATAGTTTAAAAGTGTAGATAAATAAATTTAATGAGGTTTAAAACAAATAAAATATAATATAATAGAATGTGTTAATTGTAAATATTGACAAAAGGTAGCTAAATAATATAATAAGTATATAAGAATTAAATAAAATGCTAGGGGTGCCGAAAGGCTGAGAAATAAATTATTATTAACCCTTGTACCTGATCTGGATAATGCCGGCGTAGGAAAGCTTGTTTATGTATACTAAAAATGAACCTATTAAATTTAACTTAAAATATTTCAATATAAAAATGTTTTATATTTATTTTACTTAGGAAGATTTTTAATATAATTTTAAATGAGGTAGCTGTATTCCAGTAAGGGATATAGCTTTTTTTATGTATTATGAAAGTTTAATTTTTGAAATAGTAAGGTTAGTGAGAGTAATTAAGTTTAAGATTTAAAATTTATAATTTTAATATCATGAACTAAATGAGTGATAGTCACTTTGTTTTACTTAAAATTTAAAGTTTAAAGGAGAAGAAAAATGAGAAATTACAAAATACCAACATTAACAATTGCAGGTTCTGATTCTTCAGGAGGAGCAGGAGTACAAGCTGATTTAAAAACATTTAGTGCTATAGGTACTTATGGAATGAGTGTTATTACTGCAATAACAGCTCAAAATACACAAGGAGTTTTTCTTGTTGAAGATTTAAGTAAGGAAATAATTGAAAAGCAAATAGAAGTTGTATTTGAAGATATAACACCAGCAGCAGTAAAAATAGGTATGGTATCTAGTCCAGAAATTATTCATACTATTGTAAATACTTTAAAGAAATATAAGCCTAAATATTTAGTGGTGGATCCTGTTATGATATCTAAAAGCGGATATTCATTATTAAAGCCAGAAGCTAAGAAAAGTTTAATTGAAGAACTTATACCAATGGCTTATATAATTACTCCAAATACTCCAGAAGCAGAGGAAATTACAGGAATAAAAATAAATGATGTAAATGATATGAAGGAAGCAGGGAAAAAAATATTAGAATTAGGTCCTAAATTTGTGTTAATGAAAGGTGGGCATTTAGAAGGAGATGCTGTGGATGTATTAATAGGAAAAGATACATTTGAAATTTATAAACAAGAAAGATTAAATAAGAAAAATACACATGGAACAGGATGTACCTTATCATCAGCAATAACTTCACACTTAGCATTAGGTTATGACATAGCTGAGGCTGTTAAGTTAAGCAAAGAGTATATAACAGAAGCAATAGCACATAGCTTTGATATTGGTAAAGGGGTTGGACCTGTTAATCATTTTTATAAATTTGAGGATTAAACAAGGAGAATAAGTAATGTTTGAATTAATAAATAAAGTTAAAGAAATAAATCCTTTAGTATTACATTATACAAATGAAGTTACTATAAATGATTGTGCAAATATAACACTTGCATTAGGGGCAAGTCCTTTAATGAGTTATTCTGATGAAGAGGTTGAAGAAATAGTTAGTGTTGCTAGTTCAGTAGTAATTAATATTGGTACTATGAATTCAAGTAGATTAGAGTTATTTGTTAAAGCTGGAAAGGCAGCTAATAAATTTAATAAGCCTGTTGTATTGGATCCAGTAGGTGTTTTTGCAACTAAAACAAGAATAAATTTTGTAAATAAACTTTTAAATGAAATAAAGTTTGATGTTATAAAAGGCAATGTTGCAGAAATAAAGTTCATTGGAGGATTGGATGTAAGAGGACAAGGCGTAGATTCATTTGATGATGGAGAAGATATTTCAGAAGTTATTAAAAAAGTAGCTAAAAAACTAGAGTGTATAGTTGTTGCTACTGGAAAAGTAGATTTTATTAGTGATGGCAATGATGTTATAAAAATATTTAATGGAACTCCAAAATTAAAAAGTGTTACAGGAACTGGCTGTATGACTGGAAGCTTAATAGGAAGCTATTTAGGTACTTATGATAAATTAGTAAGTTTAGGACAAACTGATAATTTAAAAAAAATAGAAGCAGTTGCTATGGGAATACTTACAATGGGATTAAGTGGGGAATTAGCTGATAAGAATGACATAGCAATTGGAAGCTTTAGAGAAGAACTTATGAATAATGTTTATAAAATGAATAGTAAGAAATTAAAGGAGTATGGAAGGTGTGAATAATATGAAATTTTCAGAAGTTTTATTTAGTGAAGTAAAGGAAATTTGGGATGGATATTTAGAGCATCCATTTGTTAAAGCAATAGGAGAAGGAAGTTTAGATAAAGAAAAATTTAAGAATTATTTAATTCAAGATTATTTATATTTAAAGGATTATGCTAAGGTTTTTGCTATGGGGTTAGTTAAAGCATCAACTATGGATGAAATGAAGTTTTATCATGAATCTATAAAAGGTATATTAGATGATGAAACTGCAGTTCATGTTAACTATTTGAAGGGATTTGGATTAAGTACAGAAGAGGTGGAGGAATATAAAAGTGAATTAACAACTGAAAGTTATACAAATTACATGATTGGAATTGCATTAAAAGGTGATTTAAAGGATATTGCAATGACTATAATGCCATGTACTTGGAGCTATTATTATATTGGAAAGCACTTATATGAAACATATAAGGAAAACTTAAAAGATAATTTTTATACTCCATGGATAGAAGGATACGCATCAAATGAGTTTAGAGAATATACACAAGAGTGGATTGATTATATAGATGATATATGTAATGACATATCAGAAGTAAAAAAGGAAAGGTTAAAGGACATATTTATAAAATCTAGTCTTTATGAAATGGAGTTTTGGAATATGGCAAATAAATAAACTAAATTCCCATTTTTAGGTTAGGTATTACAATTATCAACTATCGTATATAAAATTTAATTTAAGATGAGGTAATTAATATGGTTGTTTTTATAGCGATAATATCAGTAATATTATTTATATTTTATTTTAGGGATTTAAAAAAAAATCCTATAACAACAAAGAAAATGGTAATAATTGCAATGATGAGTGGATTATCATTTATGCTTAGTTTAATTCAGTTTATAAAATATCCTCAAGGTGGAGGTATAACGTTATTTTCTATGTTACCAATAATGATACTTTCAATATTATATGGTAGAACAGCAGGTATAACAGGTGGATTAATATGGGGCTTTTTATCATTATTAAATGGAGCATATGTAATACATCCAGTTCAATTTTTCTTGGATTGTCTATTTGGGCCAATGGCTTTAGGGTTTACATGTATTTTTGGTAGTGAGAAGAAATACAAAATAATTTTAGGTGCATTATTTGCAGTTACTTTAAGTGTTTTTTCTTATTTTGTTTCAGGTGTAGTATTTTTTGCGGAATTTGCACCGGAGGGAATGAATACATATCTTTATTCATTCTTATATAATTTTACTAGTGCTGGAGTTGAAGGTATTTTATGTATAATACTTTTATCTATAATTCCTTTAGGGAGATTTAAAAAACTAGTTAACGTTAAAGATATTGCAAGCATAAATATTAGAAAAAGGTGATAAAAATGAAAGATTTAAAGCTTTATTTAGTAACAGATTCAGATATTTTAAAAGGAAGAGATTTTTATAATTGTATTGAAGAAGCATTAAAAGGTGGAGTTACAATGCTTCAATTAAGAGAAAAAGATGCTAGTGGAAAAGATTTTTTAGAAAAAGCAATGAAGCTTAGAAGTTTAACTAAAAAATATAATGTTAAATTTATTATTAATGATAGAGTAGATATTGCAATGCTTTGTGATGCTGATGGAGTTCATGTTGGACAAAGCGATATAAGTGCAGACATGGTTAGAAAGCTTATAGGTAAGGAGAAAATAATAGGAGTATCTGCAAGAACAGTAGAAGAAGCAATGAAGGCTAAGGAAGATGGGGCAGATTATCTTGGGGTTGGAGCTATGTTTACAACTACTACAAAATTAGATGCTAAAAGTGTGACAATTGATAAGTTAAAGGAAATTAAAAAAACTGTAGATTTGCCAGTAGTAGCAATTGGAGGATTATCATTAAATAATATTGATGAATTAAAGGAAGCTAATGTTGATGGATATGCTGTTGTTTCAGCAATATTAAAAGCTAATGATATAAAATTAGAATGTGAAAAGTGGACAAGAAAAATAGAAGAATTAAAAAATTAAAAAATTAAAAAATTAAAACTGTAAGGGGTAGGAGAAAATATGGAATTAAGTAAAAATAAAAGTAGGACTAAAAAGTTAGTTATAAGTGGAATATTAATAGCAATTTCAACTATTTTAGGTACATTTTCTATCCCATTATTAGGAGCAAAAGTAGCACCAATACAACATTTAGTAAATGTAATTGCAGCAGTAATCTTAGGGCCAGTATATGGAGTTGGATGTGCATTTGTATCATCATTACTTAGAAATATACTAGGAACTGGAAGTTTATTAGCTTTTCCAGGAAGTATGGTTGGAGTTTTTTTATCAGGTTTATTATATAAGAAATTTAAAAAAATAGAAGTTGCAGTGATTGGAGAAGTAATTGGAACAGGAATAATAGGAGCACTACTTGCTTATCCATTAGCAGCATTTGTATTAGGGCGTGAAGTTGCAATGTTTGTTTATATAGTACCTTTTTCATTAAGTTCTTTCATAGGTAGTTTTTTAGCTTATATAATATTGAAGTTAACTACATTAAAGCAATTTTTAATAAATAATTAAGGAAATTAATTTTTTTCTGACTTTTTTGAAAAATGCATAAATGAATAATTTAAAAGGAAATGTGAATAATATTATTCAAAAAATAGAAAATTGAAACTTAATTGGTTATATAAGTAAAATGGTGTATAATATATTTGTAATAAATAAGTGTTTGAGGTGACAAACTATGATATTTAATAAGGGTAAAAAATATGTTTTTAGCAAGGATGTATACTTAGCTAGTGATGAGAGAGTTGAAAAATTAAGTAATGACCAAATTAATAAATATGATGGGAAAGAAGTAAAAGTTGGACATAGTTATTTAGGTTATATAGGTAATTCAAGAATATCTTCTAGCTGGTGCAAAGAAATTAAATAAATATTAAGCAAAAGAGATGGTATGAAAATTTATTGAATAATAAGTTTTTATATCATCTTTTTTTGCAGAATTAATATAAAATTTGGAATATAGATTGTATAATTGAATAATAGGAATAATTAATAATAAATAGAAGTTAAGGGAGGCAGTATTTTGAGAATATTACATACTGGTGACTGGCATCTTGGTAAGAATTTAGAAGGTGCAAGCAGAATGGATGAACAAGAATTATTTTTAAATGATTTTGTAGATATAGTTGAGAAAAATAAAGTTGACTTAGTTATTATTGCAGGTGATGTTTATGATAATAGCAATCCTCCAGCAAGGGCAGAAAAGATGTTTTATGATACATTAAAAAAGCTTTCTAAAAATGGGGAAAGGTTGATTTTGGTTATTGCAGGAAATCATGATAATCCAGAAAGATTAGTTGCAGCAGGACCTCTTGCAATGGAGCATGGAATAATAATGTCTGGGACACCAAAAACAGTAATTCAATGTGGGGAATATGGGCAACATAAGGTTATTAATTCTGGAGAAGGGTTTATTGAAGTAGAAATTAATAATGAAAAAGCAGTGATATTAACTGTATCATATCCAAGTGAAAAAAGGTTAAATGAAGTTCTTTATGGTGAAATGGATAGTGATGAAGATAGGGTAAAGACTTATGGTGAAAGAATAAAGTCATTATTTGATTCTTTAGAGAAGAATTATAGAAGTGATACGATTAATTTAGTTGTTTCGCATTTATTTGCAATGGGAAGTGAAGAAGGGGGATCAGAAAGAAGTATTCAATTAGGGGGAAGCTATATTGTTAATGGGTCATGTTTTCCAAAGGAAGCTCAATATATAGCATTAGGTCATGTGCACAAGCCACAAATAGTACCAGGAACAAATAAAAAAGCAAGATATTCAGGTTCTCCACTTCATTATAATAAAAAGGAAATAAATATTAAAAAGAAGTGTTTCATAATTGATGTAAAAGCTAATGAAGAATGTGTTGTTAATGAAATTGAACTTAAGATTTATAAGCCAATAGAAATTTGGAAATGTGAAAGTATAAGTGATGCAATTGATAAATGTGAAGAAAATAAGGATAGGAATTGCTGGGTTTATTTAGAGGTGAAGTGTGATAGGTATATAAGAGAAGATGAAATAAAGAAGATGAAGGGAATTAAAAAGGATATTTTGGAGATAATACCAAAGCTTCAAAGTGATGAGGAAAATGAAAGTGCAGTAACTATTCAAGAAAAGTCTTTTGAAGAAATATTTAGGGAGTTTTATAAAAAGGAAAGAAATATAGAGGCTGATGATGAAGTTGTAAACTTATTATTAAAGCTTGTAAGTGAAGAGGGGGATGAAGATGAGGCCAATTAAACTTACAGTAAAGGGATTAAATAGTTTTATTGAAGAGCAAAGTGTTGATTTTGAAAAATTAACTGACAGAGGATTATTTGGTATATTTGGGCCAACTGGAAGTGGTAAGTCAACAATTTTAGATGGTATAACATTAGCTTTGTATGGTGATGTTTCAAGAAAAAGTTCTAATTATATTAATACAAATTGTGAAAAGGCAAATGTTAGTTTTGAATTTCAAATATCCGGTGCAGAAATAAAAAGGTATATTGTAACAAGGGAATTTAAAAGAGATAAAAAGTCAGGAAATCCTGTTTCAGGCAAGTGTAAAATGGTTGACATAACAAATGGAGAAGATGTTTTAGCTGATAAGGTTAAAAGTGTAACTGATAAATGCAAGGAAGTAATAGGGTTAAGCTTAGAGGATTTTACAAGGACAGTTGTTTTGCCTCAAGGGAAGTTTTCAGAGTTCTTAAAATTAGAAGGAAAGCCAAGAAGGGAAATGCTTGAGAGACTTTTTAATTTAGGACAATATGGTGATGAGTTATCAGGAAAGTTATTAAGGGAAATTAGTAAGGAAAAGAATGCAGGAAATATTTTAGCTGGACAGCTTAAGGGATATGAAGATATAAGTGAAGCTAAGAAAATTGAAAAGGAAGAAAGTTTAAAAATAAGTATTGAAAATTTAAAAAATATTAATGATGAGCTTAAGGAAATAGAAAAGGATTTTAAGGAAAAATCAGAACTTTGGAATTTGCAGCTTGAAATAAGTGATTATAAGGAAAAGGAAAGTATACTTGTTGAAAGAGGAAATGAAATAAATTTAATTAGGGAAAAAATTAAATTTGCTGAATCAGCAAATAAGGTTAATCCTTATGTTATTGCTTATGAAGATACTTTAAAAAATATTGATTTAACAGAAAAAGAATTAAGTCAATTAAAAGATAAATGTGAAGAGTTAAAAGAGAAAAAGTTAAGTATTGAATTAAAATGGAATAATATTAAGAAAATTAAGGATGATAAGCTTCCTCAATATAAAATTCAAGAAGAAAAAATAAAGGATGCAATAGAAGATAAAAAAGCATTAAATATTTTAGAAGAAGAAATTAAAAAAATTAATAATAATATAAGCTTATTAAATAAGAAAAAAAAGGAAAATGAAGATAAGCTATTAGATTCTGAAGAGAGATTAAAGAAGGATAATGCTTTATTAAAAGAAAAAGAAGAATATAGAGACACATTAAATATAAATAGTGAATTAAAGCAGGATGTTTTGCAAGGTGTATTAATTACAAATGATTATAATAGTTTATTAAAAGTTGTAAGTGATTATAATATAAAAATAAAGAGATTGAAGGATGTAGTAGATAGTTCATTAAAGGAAAAGAAAGTATTAGATATTGAACTTAATGATAAGGAAAATTTATTGAAAAGTAATGAAAAAGCCTTAGAAGAATTGAATAAAAATTGTCCTGGAAATCAAGAAGAATTATTTAATTTGCAACAAAAGCATTTAGAGTTAACAAGAAAACTGGATATATTTAATAAATCTAAGGAAGATATAAATAAAAATAAAAACTCAATAAATGAGCTGGAAAGGGAAGTTGAAGTTAAAAAGAAAGAATTTGAGCTTTTAGAAAATGAAATAAAGAAAATAAGCAGTGATATACTTGAAATAGAAAGAGAAAATTTAGCTTATAAGCTAAGAAGTGAATTAAAGGATGGAGATATTTGTCCTGTTTGTGGTTCTGCTCAGCATCATAAGGAGAATATTAAGCATATAGAATTTAAGGAAAGTATCAAGTTTGAAGAAGAAAAATCATTAAAGGAAAAATGTGCAAGTGATTTAGATAGTATTATAAAATCTATGGAAGCTAAAATTAAGGTAGCAAAAGAAAAAATAGAAGAAGAAAAAGTTGTAATAAAACATTTGGGGGAAGATTTTAATGAAGATTTGGTAAGGACTTCGCAAGTTAAAATTAGTGAATTAAAAGCAAGGCTTGATGATTATAATGTTAAAAAAGAAGAATTAGAAAAAATAATAAAATTATTAAGTGATGAATTTAATATATTAAAGCTTAAGTTTACCAAATTAGAAGCTAAAATAAGCAGTGATGAAAAAACATTAATGCAATTAAAAGAAGAATTTAATGATAATGAAGCTAAATTTAAGGAAATTGAAAATGAATTGAATTTACTTAAAGAAAAAACTAAAGTTAAGGATTTTATAACTAAAAATGAAGAAATAAATAAAATTGAAAAAGAAAAAGAAGATATAGAAAAAGTTATTAAAAGTTATAGAAATAGATTAGAAGAATTAAATAATAATAGAGATGAAGCAATAAAAATTTTAAATGAAACTTCAAATGAATTAGGTAAATTTAATACTGCTTTAGAGGAAAAAGCTAAAGTTAGAGAAGAAAGCTTAGTTAAGATAAGAAGCAAAGTTGAAGATGTAAATAATATTGAAGAGATATTAAAAAATATTCAAAATGAAATAAAATCAATTGAAGAAAATTATATTTTAATAGAAAAGCAAAAGGAAAAAGCTGATAAGGATTATGAAGAATGTAATTTAAAAGTAAATGGTATAACAGGAAAATGTACAGAGCTTTATAAGCGAAAAGTTAATGAAAAAGAAAAGTTATATGAGGTATTACAAGAAGAAAACTTTTTAAATATAAATGAAGTTAAAGAAAATGTCTTAAATAAAAATAAAATAGAAGAATTAAAATTAGAAGTTGATAATTATAATAATGATTTGGCTAAAATTAAAGGTGCAATAGAAAGTGTTTCTCAAAAAATTAATAATAGAAAATTAGCTAAAGAAGAATGGATTGAAATACAAAATAAGAAAGAAGAAAAGGAAAGCCAAGTTAAGGAATTAGAAGAAGTAAAAATTAAGCTTCAAGAAGAGGTTAAGTTAATAAAAGAAAAATTATTAGAACAAATGGATTTACTAAAGGAAAAGGAAAAGTTAGATCATAAGTTAGCATTGTTAAATGATTTGGATAAATTGTTTAAGGGTAAAAAGTTTGTTGAATTTGTTGCTGCTACAAGATTGAAATATGTTTCTTTAGAAGCAAGTAGAAAATTAAAGGAAGTAACTAATGGAAATTATGGATTAGAAGTTGATGAAGATGGAAAATTTATTATTAGGGATTATAAAAATGGTGGAGCAGGAAGGGATGCATCTACTTTATCTGGAGGAGAAACGTTCTTAGCATCACTTGCATTAGCACTTGCTTTATCAGCAGAAATTCAGCTTAAGGGGACAGCACCACTTGAGTTATTTTTCTTAGATGAAGGGTTTGGAACTTTAGATGACAATCTTTTAGAAGTTGTTATGAGCTCTCTTGAAAGAATTCATAATGATAAATTAAAAGTTGGTATTATAAGTCATGTTGAAAGTATTAAAAATAGGGTGCCAGTTAAATTATTGGTAACTCCTGCTCAAGCTGGAATGGGTGGAAGTAAGGTTAAGATAGAAAGAAGTTAATATTATAACAATAAGGAGCTGAACATTTCAGCTCCTATTGTTATGTTATAGAAGAATGTTGTTAAGATAGAAGATAGTTGTTTGGTATTAGAGTATTAGCATCTGTTATATCAAAATGTTGTTGATAGAAAGCTTGGACAAAATAGGACAATAAATAAGTTTTGTAATATGACTTTATGATATGTTATAGAACAATGTTGTTAGTATATGTTATAGAACAATGTTGTTAGTATAGGAAAGTATTAGTTTTTAATATGTGAAAATTCACGATAATTATGATAGAATTGACATTATGATAAGTAATTAAACAAACATTAGGAGGAAGGAAATTTTGTTAATCAAAGGCATAAAATATTCATTTTATATGATTTTTGCTAGATTAAAAGGATTGAAGTATGAACATATAAAAAAAACTAAAGGTATAGAAGAAGCAACAGAATATGCAGCTAAGAGTATATATTTATGGTCAAAGTTCACTATAAATATAATAGGGATGAATATTAAAGTTGTTGGGAAGGAAAATATACCAAAGGATGCTTGTGTATTTGTAGGAAATCATACAAGTATATTAGATATTCCAGTTATATTTTATTCAGCAGATAGGCATATAGGATTTATATCTAAAAAGGAAGTCTTAAAAGTGCCTGTTTTAAGCTATTGGTTAGAAAGAGGTAAATGTATTGCATTAGATAGGCAAAACCCTAGAGATGGAGTAAGAATGATAAATGAGGGGGTTAAAAATTTAAAAGAAGGATATTCAATGATGATTTTTCCAGAGGGAACTAGAAGTTTGGATGGGAAAACATTACCTTTTAAAAAGGGAAGTATGAAGCTTGCAATAAAAGCAAAGGCTCCTATAGTACCTGTTACTATAGATTCTTCATTTACTTCATTTGAAAAAAATAATAAGTTTAAGCCTTCAACAGTTATTGTAACTTTCCATAAGGCTATAGAAACTGCAAATATAACAAAGGATGAAGAAAAAGATTTAGCTGAAAATGTGAGAAATATAATAATAAGCTCCCTAAGAGATGAATATAAAAATTAATTTTATCATTAAGCATAGTAAGGAGAAATTAAAATAATGTTAGATAAAATAAAAGAATTATTTACTGGAAATGAAATTATAAGTGGAAATTTTGGGATTGAAAGAGAAGCTTTAAGAGTTGATGAAAGTGGGAATTTAGTAACAACAGATCATCCAGAGATATTTGGAGATAAATCTGAAAATCCATATATAACAACAGATTTTTCAGAAAGTCAGGTTGAAGTTATAACACCAGCATTTAAAAAGTCTGAAGAAGCATATAAGTTTACAAGAGTACTTTATGATATTGTTGCAACAGAAATAGGAGATGAATATCTTTGGGTAGAATCAATGCCATGTATTATTCCAGAGGATGATAAGATACCAGTTGCAAAGTTTAAAAATGCTAGCAAGGAAGCTCAGGAATATAGAGAAAAATTATTAAAGAAATATGGAGGTAAAAAACAATTAATTTCAGGAATTCATTATAATTTTTCTTTTGATGAAGATATAATAAAGAAATTATATGAAAATAGTGATAAGAATGATTCATATAAAATTTTTAAAAATAGCATTTATTTAAAGGTAGCAAGAAATTATTTAAGATATAGATGGATTATAGTATATCTTTTAGGAGCTGCACCAATTGTTCATGAAAGTTTTATCACTGAAAATAAATGTCCATTAATGAAGTTAACTAAAAATGGTTATAGCAGTAATGGAGCTATTTCACATAGAAATGGAAAATGTGGGTATAAAAATAAAGTAGATTTATTTCCAAATTATAAAACTGTAGAAGATTATATTGGTAGTATTAATGGTTATTTAAAAGATGAAATTATTGAAAGTCATAAGGAAGTTTATAGTCATGTAAGATTAAAACCTAGTGATACAAATAATTTTATGGAATCTTTAATTAATGATGGAATTAAGTATTTAGAATATAGAACAATTGATATTAATCCATTTGAAAAGGGTGGAATAAGCTTAGAAGATTTAAAATTCTTGGAAATATTTAATGTATATTTATTATTGAAAGAAGAAAGTACTTTTGAAAAGTGGCAAGAAGAAGCATTAGAAAACCAGCAGTTAGTTGCAGTTTCAGGACTTAATGATATTGAATTAAGTAAGGATGGAAAAGCAATTGATAAGGTTGAATATGGATTAGAAATATTAAATGAAATAAAGACAATTAATAATGAGCTTAATTTAAATTATGAAGATGTTATAAATAGAATGATAGATAAGTTTAATGATAGCAAATTAACTTATGCTTATAAGGTTTCAGAATTAATAAGAGAAAATGGATATGTTGATACATTTTTAAATTTAGCAAAAAAATATAAGAAAGAAGCATATAATAATAGATTTAAATTAGAGGGGTATGAAGATTTAGAATTATCTACTCAAATTTTAATGAAGGAATCTATTAAAAGAGGTATTACTGTAAATTTAGTAGATAGAAGTGAGAATTTTATATCTTTAAAGAAAAATGAAAAAATTGAGTATGTAAAACAATCTACTAAAACATCAAAAGATACTTATGTTTCTGTATTAATAATGGAAAATAAAACTGTAACTAAAAAAGTGTTAGCACAAAAAGGTGTTAAGGTTCCAGAAGGTGATGAATTTAATAGTATTGAAGAGGCAAAGTTAAAAGCTGGAAATTATATAAATAAGCCAGTTGTTATAAAGCCTAAGAGTACTAATTTTGGAATTGGAATTAATATTTTCCCTAATGGTGCAAACTTAGAAGATATAATTCATGCCTTTGAAATTGCTTTTAAAAATGATAATACTGTTTTAATTGAAGAATTTATAAAGGGAAAAGAATATAGATTTTTAGTTATTGATGATGAAGTTGTAGGAATACTTCATAGAGTTCCTGCTAATGTTATTGGTGATGGTGAAAAGACTATAAGTGAACTTGTAGAAATTAAAAATCAAGATTCATTAAGAGGAAAGGGATATGTAACACCTTTAGAAAAAATAAGATTAGAAGAAAATGCAGCCTTATTCTTAAAGCAACAAGGAAAGGATTTTAATTATATACCTAAAAAAGATGAAATAGTTTATTTAAGGGAAAATTCTAATATAAGTACAGGTGGAGATAGTGTGGATTATACAGATGATATTCCACAAAAGTTTAAGGAAATTGCAGTTAATGCAGCAAGGGCAGCAGGAGCAAAGATTTGTGGTGTTGATATGATGCTTGAAGATTATAGTGATGAAAATACTAATTATGCAATAATAGAATTAAACTTTAATCCAGCAATTCACATTCACTCTTATCCTTATAAAGGTAAAGAAAGAAATATAGCAAAACATGTTTTAAAACTTTTAGAACTTATATAAACTTCAATTTAAACTACTTAAATTTATAGAAAGGTATTTTACTTTTTATATTTGTATAAGTGAATATTGTAATTTAGTATAGGGAAAGTAAATACTTTTCCTATACTAATATAATTTATAATTATTTTGTAAGGCTTTTTAAATCTTCAATAAATTTTAAAACAAATTCTTCTTGTGTTGCCCATGAAGTTACAAGTCTAATAGATGAATTATTTTCATCAATTTTTGACCATACATAAAATAAATATTTTTCTTGAAGTTTTTCAATTATTTCATTAGGAAGAATAGGGAAAATTTGATTTGTTGGAGAATGAGTTAAAAATTTATATCCCATTGAAGTAATTTCATTTCTAAGTAAGATAGCCATATTATTTGCATGTTTTGCAAGATCAAAATAAAGGTTATCTTTAAATAGTTCAAAAAATTGTATTCCTAAAATTCTTCCTTTAGCTAAAAGTGCACCTCTTTGCTTTATATTAAATCTAAAGTTTTCTTTTAATGAATCATTACAAATAACTAATGCTTCACCTAATAAAGCACCATTTTTTGTACCACCAATATAAAATGCATCAGTTAAGTTTCCATAGTCTGAAAGTTCTATATCATTTTCATCAGAGCATAATGCTGACCCAAGTCTTGCGCCATCAACAAATAAAAGCAATTTGTTTTCTTTACAGAAGTTGCTTAATTGTTCAAGTTCACTTTTATTATAAATAGAACCAATTTCTGTAGGATTAGATATATAAACTAATTTAGGCTTTACCATATGTTCATCAGTATGAATATCAAGCACAGATTGAATATGTTCAGGATTAAGTTTTCCATCATTTACTTCAACAGAAATTACTTTATGACCTGTTGCTTCAATAGCACCTGTTTCGTGAACTAAAATATGCCCAGTATCTGCAGCAATTGCAGCTTCATAAGGCTTTAAAAAAGAAGATAGTGAAACAAGGTTAGTTGCAGTACCTCCAACAAAAAAATGAATATCTATATTATCATTTTTAATTTTTTCTTTTAATAATTCAATGGCATTAGCTGTATATTTATCATATCCATATCCTTCGCTTTGCTCAAGATTAGATTCTACTAAAGCATTTAAGATTTTATGATGAGCTCCTTCGCTATAATCATTTTTAAAACTATACATATATTTTACCTCCTATTAATTTCAAATAATAACTTTTCTGTTTTTTATTGATTTATGTATAAAATAGCATTTATTATAAAAATATAAAAATAAAGAAAGAAATTATTTTATTCGATATATCGAATTTTAGTATTGTATATCGAATTATATATGGTTTGTAATATAATTTCAAGTATTTATAAAATTATTTATTTAAGAAAGAGATTAGTTTTATGAAAAATATTAATACGAATATAGGAAAAAATTTAAAAAGGATAAGAAAATTAAGAGGCTTAACTATAGATGCGTTAGCTACTAGTTCAGGTGTAAGTAAGAGTATGATAAGTGAAATAGAAAGAGGAATTAGAAATCCATCAATAACTATAATTTGGAGTCTTGCAAATGCTTTAAAAACACCATTAAATTATTTTTTAAAGGAAGATAGTTCAAATTCTCCAATGATATATAAGATGGGGACTAATCCAAGTGTAGAAGGAAATGGATATTCATTTCACCCTTTAATGAATTTTGATGAAGATAAAAAATTTGAAATATATTTTAATGAATATATGCCTAATTCTGAAACAGAAGATTCTTTTCATTATGAGGGGGTAGAAGAATATCTTTTAGTAACATCAGGAACTTTAGTGTTAAGTTTAGAAGAAAAGAAATATATAGTTAATGAAGGGGAAGTAATTCATTTTATAGCAGATAAGCCACATCATTATTGTAATGAGACAGAAAATGTAGCTAAGGCTTTTATATTGATGTTTTATACTAAATAGATAAAATTTAAGATTAAACTATTTATTTTTTCATATAATGTATTTTAATTGTAATGTGGAAATAAAAATATTGTTTAAATTTATAATGTGAAAGCTGAAATGTACTTATTTATCCTAAAATAAAATAAAGGAAAAAGTTATTTTTCTTTAAGATTTATTAAAAATTTAATATAAGTTTTAAGACTCAAAATGGCTATTATCGAAATATGATGATGGCTTATTTGCAGTTATTTTTTAGATTTGCACTTTGGAGAAATATAAATTTAGTTGAAAAAAAGTGGCAAATTCGATATAATGACTTATAACATGAAATAAATTAAATGAATATAGTTAGTAGTTTTTAAATGTATTTATTTAATTTATTTTATAATTAGGACGTGGAAATTATATTTAAGTACATCTTAGCAACATTAAACAAGTAATAAATTAACATAGTCAGATGTTAAGCTTTGTAAATGCAATGTTAAGGAAATAGCTTTTAAAGTATTTTTGTTAATTAAGTGAATTTGACGTATTAATTTATAAAAAAATATCAATATAAAGAAAAGTTGATTAAAAAACAGCTTTTATTTTTGTGTAAATAATTACAGTAAATATAGATAAAATATGGAGGATTTAGATGGAAAGCAAGAAGAAGATAAAGGTCATACCATTAGGTGGACTTGGGGAAGTTGGTAAAAATATAACAGTAATAGAATATGGTGATGAGATAATTGTAATAGATTGTGGGATGACTTTTCCTGACACAGAAATGTATGGGATAGATATAGTAATTCCTGATGTAAGTTATTTAGTTGAAAACATTGATAAAGTAAAAGGATTTTTTATAACACATGGACATGAGGACCATATAGGGGCAATACCATATATTTTAAAGCAAGTTAATGTTCCTATATTTGCAACTCAATTAACAGCAGGATTAATTGAAAGTAAATTAGAAGAACATAAAATGCTTGATAAGGTAAGTATAAATATTGTCAAGCAAGAAGATATAATAAAATTAGATAAATTAAAGGTAGAATTTATAAGGACTAACCATAGTATAGCCGACAGTTGTGCATTAGCAATTCATACACCTATTGGAATAGTTGTTCATACTGGAGATTTTAAGGTGGATTTTACTCCAGTTGATGGAAAGGTAATAGATTTACAAAGATTTGCTAAGCTTGGTAAGCAGGGTGTTTTATTACTTATGGCAGATAGTACTAATGCTTGTCATCCAGGATATACTATGTCAGAAAAAAGTGTTGGAGAAAAATTAGATAATTTATTTTCTAAAGGTAAGGGAAGGATAATAGTTGCTACATTTGCATCAAATATTCATAGATTACAACAAATAATTAATTCATCAATTAAATATGGTAGAAAAATTGCTTTTAGTGGAAGAAGTATGGAGAAAATTTCAGAAGTTGCAGGTAAACTTGGTTATTTAGATATGCCAGAAGGATTATTAATTGATTTAAAAGATTTAAAGCTTTATAACAATAATCAAATAACAATTGTAACTACGGGAAGTCAAGGAGAGCCAATGTCTGCTCTTACTAGAATTGCATCATCTACTCATAAGAGTATACAAATTGAAAAAGATGATATGATAATTATTTCTGCAAGTCCAATACCAGGTAATGAAAAGGCTGTATCAAAAGTTATAAATGAATTAACTCATAAGGGAGCAGAAGTTATTTATAAGTCAATTGAGGAAATTCATGTTTCAGGTCATGCTTGTGAACAAGAATTGAAGCTTATACATTCTATGTTAAAACCAAAATATTTTGTTCCAGTTCATGGTGAATATAAGCATTTAAGAAAGCATATTTTAATAGCTGAAGAAGTAGGATTAGAAAAAGGAAAATCATTTATATTAGAAAATGGTGATGTTTTAAGTTTAAATAGAAAATCAGCAGCTATTATTAATAAAGTTCAATCGGGCAATGTATTAGTAGATGGTAGTGGAATTGGTGATGTTGGAAATATAGTATTAAAAGATAGAAGGAATTTATCTAAAGATGGTATAATAAATGTTATTGTTGCAATTGAAAGAGAAAGTCATACAATTGTTGGTGGACCTGATATAATAACTAGAGGGTTTGTATATGTCAGAGAATCAGAAGCATTAGTGAATGAAATAAAAGAAATTTCATATGAAAGTATACAAAAATCTATAGATAATAATATATTTAAGTGGTCTGAAATAAAAAATAATATAAGAAATGATATAGGTTCATTTATATATAGCAAAACAAAAAGAAAGCCTATAATAGTACCAATAATAATGGAAGTTTAATAAAATGGGGATGTGGCATTAAGAATAAATACTACAATATATTGTATTAATTTTTATTTTTTTAAATAATATATTGTGTATAAAATTTTTAGTGCGACATCCCCTTTTTTATGAGAAATAAGTTTAATAAAGTAAAAAATGAATTAAGAAAAGTGTAAGAAAGATTTTCATATTTTAGCAGAAATTTTAATTTTGCTATTATTTTTACTAAGCTTATAAGTGAAAATATTTCCTATTATTTTAACAGGTTTATGATTAGCAAAGGTTGTTAAGTATAAAAGGTCTTTAAATTTATCAATATACATATTTTCATCAAAAGCAATTTGTTCTATGTTTCCAGATAAAATTTGTTTTGCAATAAAACATCCATTTTCATAAATAACTTGTGAAGTTTTTTTATAAGTAAAACTATTTTCTTGATAAATTATTACATCACCTTCATAAATTTCACGATTTGAAGAATCATAAATTCCAGTAGGCATTAATAATTGACAATCATTAAAAGAAATAGTTTCTTCTTCATCCTTATCATAATAATAAACTTGCTTTTCTATATAATCAATCCTAGTAACTTTAAAGCACTTTTTTGAAATTTTATTATATATTTTAAATTTAAGCTCATCATGCATAAAAAACACTCCAATCCATATATATTATTAAAAATACTATAAACTATATTATATTATAACAAATTGGAAAAAAATTGAAAATATTTTTTTAGAAAATTACATAACAAATTTGTTAAATTCATAAATATAAGTTATGAAAGTAATAAACTTATAGGTTGGTGAGGGCAAATTATTAATATTGATAAAATTAAAAAAGATGATGGAAAGTACTATATAATAAAATTTAGAATAAGTCACAATTTTGATTTGGGAAAAATGTATATAGGAGATGACAAAATTTTATATTTGTTTAATAAAGAATATGAAAAATTTGCATTAAATGCATTAAAGCAAATAGGTAGCTTAAAATATGCAAATGAAGATATGAAAAAAGAATTTAATAGATATTTTCCTAAATTAGAGACAAGCTTTAAAACAACTATTGGACAAGTAGGGATTGTTTTTAAAAAAGAGGAAGATTTAATTTTATTAAGAGATTTATTATCTTATTGTAATGGTAAGTTATCTGTTAATACAGCAAGTTGGTTATTAAGTAGTTTATATAATATAATATGTTTTTTGCATTATAATGGTTTAACTCATAACGGAATTACAATAGATAGTTATTTTGTTTCAACAAAACATAGATATGGTGCGCTAATTGGAGGTTGGTGGTATTCAGCTAAGGAGGGAAAAGAGCTTATTGGAGTGCCTAATAAAATTAAAAGATTACTTCCTTATGAAATGAAAAGGAACAAAAAATCAAATTCTATTTTAGATTTAGAATCTATAAGGCTTTTAGGCAGGTGTATACTTGGTGATAAAAATGGTAATTTATTATCGGTGGGTGGTAATGTTCCAAACACTCTTAATTTATGGTTAAAAGCTAATGCAGGTAATAATCCATTTGAAGAATATAGTATATGGTCTAATATTATGAATTGTATAGGAGAAAGAAAATTTATTAAAAAATCTATAAATAAAGATGAATTATATAAAAAGATAGGTGGAAAATAAATTTAAATTAGTAAGTGATAATTTTTAAATTTATTTCATGAAAAATGACTAATGAAAATTTAATTTTCAATTATGTTTTATAGAAAAGAAATAAGAAAATAATAATTTTGAAATGAATTATATGATATAATTGGGTTATAATTTAAATAAGAATAGCTAAAGCTAAAATGGAGGATTTATATATGTCATTTACAAAATTAGATATGAATGATAATTCACAAGTTGAAGGAAGAGCTTGTGTAATTATTTATAATATAGGTGGTAAGGAACTTAAATCAATTAAAGGATATGCTTCGCTTTTAGGGGTTAGAGATCAAATAGTATTATATCCTAAAAATGCAGATACTGTTGTAAAAGATATATTAGAAAATAATATAAATTCAGATTGTTCTAATGGAAGAAAAGAAAGAGCCATAATATTTAATGCATTATCACCAGCAAAAATAAATGTATTTTTAGAAACACTAAGAAAATTAAAAATAAATAATGTTTTGAAAGCTACAGTAACACAAACATCAATTAATTGGACATTAAATGAAGTTGTTGAAAATCTTTCTGCAGAGCATATTGCAATTAGCAAAGGAAATTTTGAAGCTCATAAATAAAATAATTTAGGAATTATAAATTTAAAGAAAATACTTTAAGTTATAGTTCCTATTTTTATTATAAAAAAGCATTTTTGATTTATAAAGTAGCATATTTGTTTCATTGTTTGTATAAAAATTTTTATGTATAATTTCATATATGTGATAACAATTACAAAAGGGGGATAAGAAATGTATAAGTATGGAAGAGGAATGTGGAAGAACATTGAAAATGGTAATGAATTATCATGGGTTATAGGAAATGGTATTGGTGGATATGCAAATCATACTGTTGCAGGAGGAGGGGCTCAAGCCTTTCATGGATATTTAGTTGCATCTTTAAATGCACCAGTTAATAGAAAAATGATTTTAACTAGAACTCAAGAAGAAATTATAATTGGAAATAATAAATATGATTTAACTTCTCAACAATATATAGGAACTTCAAAAAATGGGCAAGAATATTTAGAACAATTTATTTTAGATACGGTTCCAGAATATTATTATCAAATAGAAGATGTATCTATGAAAAAGACTATAGCAGTAGAGTATGAGCATAATACAGTAGTAGTATGCTATGAAGTTGAAAATGGAGTGGAGGAAGCAAAATTAAATATAATTCCATTATTTAACTATAGGGAAGCAGGGGAAGTAAGTGAAAAAGCTGATTTAAAGTTTGATGTTAGTGTTAATGAAAATATTTTAACTTTAATACCACAAAAAAATAAGAATTTAAAAATAGAATTTTATACATCAGAAGGTGAATTTTTTGATAGAAGTTTAATTCCTACAAGTATGGCAACTCCAAATTATTTAATAGAAGAAAATCATTTTTATATGATAGACCATAGAACAGGCTTTTTAGGAGTGGACAATCATTATACACCTTATGAAGTTAATATTAAATTAAATCCCTTTGAAAAAAAGAAATTTTATGTTAAATGTACAATTGAAGGATTAGATGATAAAAGCGGATTTGAAATAGTAAATGAATATAAAGAAAGAGCTGAAAGTTTAGTTAGAAATGCTAATTTAAATGACGAATTTGCAAATAACTTAGTTAAGGCAGGAGATCACTTTATTGTAAATAGAGAAAGTACAGGATTAAAAACTGTATTAGCAGGACTTCCTTGGTTTACAGACTGGGGAAGGGATACAATGATTGCATTTGAAGGACTTACTTTAGTTACAAAAAGGTTTAATGATGCAAGAGAAATTTTAGAATCCTTTGCAAAATACATTAAAAATGGTTTGGTTCCAAATGTATTTCCAGATGAAAATACTGAGCCTGGATATAACACAGTAGATGCTTCTCTTTGGTATTTTCAAGCAACATATAAATATTTAAAATATACAGGAGGTGAAAGAGATTATAAATTTATTGAAGAAAAAATTTATCCTAAATTAAAAGAAATTTATAAAGCATATTCAACTAAAACAGACTTTTCAATTGGAATGGATAGTGATGGATTGATTTTTGCAGGTGGAGGACTTGATCAAGTAACATGGATGGATGTAAGAGTTGGTGATTATGTTGTTACGCCAAGGCATGGAAAACCAGTTGAAATTAATGCTTTATGGTATAATGCATTAAAAATAATGGAAGAGTTATCAAGAGAATTTGGAGATGATAGCCTTGAATATGAAAATCTTGCTAATAAAGTTAAATCATCATTTAATGAAAGATTTTGGAATGATGAAAAATCATGTCTTTATGATGTTGTAGATGAAAATGATGATAAAATAAGGCCTAATCAAATTTGGGCAGTATCATTGCCATTTTCAATTTTAGATATTGAAAAAGAAAAGAAAATAGTTAATACAGTTTATAAACATTTATATGCAACTTATGGATTAAGGTCTCTTTCTTTTATGGATAAAGAGTATAAAAGTAAGTATATAGGAAAATTATTTGATAGAGATTGTGCATATCATATGGGAACTACTTGGGGATTTTTAATTGGAGGATTTATAACAGCTTATTGTAAGGTTAATAATTATTCTGATTTAGCAATAAAAAAAGCAAACCATATGTGCAAGGTATTTGAAGATACTATGAATGATGGATGTATTAATGGGATTGCTGAAATATTTGATGGAGATTTTGCATGTACAGGAAGAGGGTGTTATTCACAAGCTTGGAGTGTGGCAGAAGTATTAAGAGCATATTCACAAGATGTATTGCCTTATTTAAATAAATTTCATTAAGTATTTAAAATACACCTTTTAATTTTTTTTGCGTATATTAGTATTATGACAAGTATAGATTAAGGGGGATAAAAATGGCAGACGAATATTATGGACAAAACTATGAATGGATTTATGATCCAGTTTCATATAGATGGTGTAAATGTGTTAGAGATTGTAGGGGAAGAATTATTTGTTATCAAGTAATACCAGGTCCTCCAGGTCCAACAGGGCCAACAGGAGCAACTGGAACTGGTGCTGGAGTAACAGGGCCAACCGGAGTTACAGGTCCAACAGGAGTAACAGGGCCAACCGGAGTTACAGGACCAACAGGAGTAACAGGAGTAACAGGAGTAACTGGGGCAACAGGAGTAACAGGAGTAACTGGGGCAACAGGACCAACAGGAGTAACTGGGGCAACTGGAATAACAGGTCCAACAGGACCAACTGGAATAACAGGACCAACTGGAATAACAGGACCAACAGGAGAATCATGTTGTTGTAAGAGTTCTGCTAATTATGTAATTTCCTTGATTCGTGGTCAAACAGGAATAGCATTAGCAAGTTTTAATACAACAATTAAAGGAAATGTAACACCAACAGGATATACTAGTACTAGCGACTTAGTAACAGTAAATTCAAATAATGCAAATTATACAGTATCTTTATGCAATGTAAAATTTATGACTTATCCAAATGAAATTACAGTTAATCCTACAATAGCTACACCAGATTGTTGTTGTAATAGTGATTTAGCAACTGCATTAACACCTTATATTGGACGACAAATAGAAGTTAATGTTACTGATAATACAATATCATCATATAGACTTATTGTAAGAAATATATCAAATGGTATATTATTTGGTGAACTTCAAAATACAGTAGAAGGAAATATAAATATAGCACTTCCTTTGTGTTCTATTTTTTCATTTTTACCAATCAATTAAGTAAAATAATTAAAAAATAAATTTAGGGGTTGTCGCACTAAAATCTTTATACACAATATATTGTTTTAAAAAATAAAAATCAACACAATATATTGTAGTATTTATTCTTAATGCAACATCCCCTTTTTACATAAATAGATTTAATTAATATAATTATAAGTATAAAAATAAATGTTAAAATTTATTGGTTATATAGAATAAAATGCTTATTACAAATAATTTTGTAGTGAGCATTTTTTTATATGTGAAATATAATAATATTTAAGAGCAGCTATTTAGGAGGAATATTATATGTTTAAGAGAAGATTAAATCCTGTTATTTTTCTTGATAAGAGAAAATTTAAAGTTCAAGAAGAAAAAAATAAAACAATATACTTATCAAAAGAAATAAAGATTAAAGATTTTAAAAAAATAATAATTTCCTGGAATATAGTAACACCAGTGGATTCATATGTGGATATTGAAGCTAGGGTTTTAGTAAATAATAATTTAAAAGAAAAAATATGGTCAAAATGGTTATCTTGGGGGAGATGGGGAACTAATATTAAAAGAGCATCAAATAGTAGTAATTGTACAGAAGCTAAAATTAATGTAGATACATTAACAATAAATGAAGGTTATATAGGAGAAGCTATTCAAATAAAAATAAGCAGTTATTATGATGATAAGGAATCAAAAGCTGATTTGCAACTTGTGGTAATTACTTATTGTGGAGAAAAAATTAATAATAAAAATGGAAAAGAAAAATTGATTAATAAATTAATAGAAACACCTTGTATTTCTCAAATGAAAAGAGAAGCAGAGATAGCTAATAGGATATGTAGTCCAACTAGTATGACTATGTTATTAAATAGGCTTGGAGAAAATTTATTGGTTGAAGATGTTGCATATAAATGTTTTGATTATAAATATAATGAATTTGGAAATTGGTCATATAATGTGGCTTATGCTGGAAGTTTAGGATATAAGGCATATATTCAATTTGGAAATATTGATTTATTAATAAATGAACTTAATAAGGGGTATCCAGTAGAAGTGAGCGTAAAGTATACAAATGATATTAATAATAAATTATATCCATATATAGAAAATGCACCATTAACAACAAGTGGGCATTTAATAGTAGTATGTGGAATGGAATGTACTAAAAATAGCAAATATGTTATAGTTAATGATCCAGCAGCAAAGGAAAATAATGGGGTAAGATTAAAATATAAATTTGATGATTTTATGAAAGCTTGGGCTACATCTAATTATATAATGTATGTAATACACTATAAGGATTAAATAAATATAAAAGAATTTATGGGGCTGTTGCACTAACATTTTTATACACAATATATTGTTTTGAAAAATGAAAATCAACACAATATATTATAGTATTTATTCTTAATGGGACATCCTCATAAGTTTTTCTATAACATGGATAATCTATATCTTGAAATATATTAATTATTTGGATACAATAGTAAGAATATAAGGTGAAAAATGAAAGATTAATTTAAATTTATAAATAGAGGATAAATATGAAAGAAGTATTAGAGAATGTAAATAATTATGTAGTTATTATTGATGAGAATGAAATAATTAAATTTTGTAATGAAAAATTTGCAAAAAAAATAAGTTATAGTAAAGATGAGTTACTTGAAGGTAAAATTACTGAAAAGCTATTATATAAAAATCATTTTTTTTACAATATAAAAAATAGTTTTAAAATTTTAAATGAAAGTGATAATATATATAGTTTTAAAAACAAAAATGGTAATATAAATAGTTTCATTGGAAAATTACATAATATTAAATGGAAAAATGAAGAGGCATATATATTAATTCTTAATGATGATGAAGTTAGTTTAACTGATTTTGTAAGAAAAGATTTAAATATAGCATTGCAAAAATATAATGAATTAGAAAAAATTATTTCTATGGTATTAAATTCTAAGAATAATATAGTGGCTATTATTGATACTGAAGGAAATATGATGAAAATAGGAAAAGGATGGACAGCTTGTACTGGATGGAATGAAGAAGATTTTAAAAATATGAAGTGGCCAGAATTATTTCATCCTGATGAAAGAGAAAAAGCTGTTAATTTAGCAAGAAAATGCAAAAAAGGCAATATAGCTAGTACAGGTATTAATAGATGTAAATGTAAAAATGGAGAATATAAAATATTTAATTGGAGTTGTATGTACATAAAGGAACAACAAATTTACATAAGCTCAGCAAGGGATATAACAGAAGAAAAAAGATATGAAAGTGAAAGTAAAAAATATGAAGAAGCATTTCATAAAGAAGTTGTAAAAAATGAATTTTTTTCTAACATGTCTCATGAATTTAAAACACCATTAAATATTATATTTTCGGCATTACAATTAATAGAGCATGGAATTAAAAATAATGACATTAAAGTTTATAATGAATTTAATTTGGAAAAGTATATAACATCAATTAGACAAAATTCATATAGATTATTAAGATTAGTAAATAACATTTTAGATATAAGTAGATTTAATATGGGATACTTTGATTTAAATTTAGAAAATTGTAATATAGTTTATTTAGTTGAAGATATTGTTGCATCTGTAGTTAAATATATTGAAGGAAAAAATATAGATTTAATTTTTGATACTGAATTTGAGGAAATTGTTTTGGCATGTGATTCAGAAAAAATTGAAAGAATAATATTAAATTTAATTTCTAATTCAATAAAATATACAATTAAGGAGCAGACTAGACATGGAAAAATTGAAGTTGATTTATCAGTAAGAAATAATGAGGTTTTAATATCTGTTAAGGATAATGGAATAGGAATATCAAAAGAAGAGATTGAATTGATATTTAATAACTTTAAAAGAGTTGACAATAAATTGAATAGAAAAACTGAAGGTAGTGGTATTGGTTTATCATTAGTGAAAGCTTTAGTTGAAATGCATAAAGGGAAAATATGGGCTGAAAGTGAAGTTGGAAAAGGAACTAAAATTGTTTTTTCAATTCCAATTAAAACTGTAAATGAATATTCAGTATACAATAATGAAATTGTAAAGCTAGAAAGCACTGAAAAATGTAATCTTGAATTTTCTGATATATATGAATTTTAATCTAAAGGTTTGTATAAAAAGGATTTTAAGGATATTAGTAAAATAATGAAAAAATATAAACTCTAATTTATGTTGTATATGTATATAGCTTAAATTAAAGTTTATTTTTATTTAACAAAAAAATACATTAAATTGACAAAAGTAATAATAATGATGAATTTAATGATAAAAATAGCAAAATATATAGAAAATTTATTAATTAAAATATATAATTTAATATGTCATAATTTATATTATAATTAGTGGGGGTGTAAAAAAAATAGAATGCAGAAAAAAAAGCTAAAAAAAATAATGATTGCTTCTGGAGTAATTGGTTCTATTTTAAGTGCTAAGGGTGTAACTGTAAATGCTACTACAGTTAATAATGGAATTGCAGTTGCATCTATAAATAAAGGACAAGTAGTTAATGTTACTTCAGCATTAAGAGTTAGAGCGGAAGCTAGTACAAGCTCTTCAGTACTTGGAACTATGAGAAATGGAACTACATTTGATATTGTTTCAAAAAGTGGAAACTGGTATGAAATTAAGTTTAATGGGAAAAATGGATTTATTTATGGAGATTATGTTAAGGAAATTACAAATTCTTCAGCAGTTTCAACTACAGGAAAAGTTGTAAATGTTACTTCTAATCTTAGAGTAAGAAGTGGAGCTTCAACAAGCTCAACAGTATTAGGGTATATAACTAATAATACTTCAGTAAGTATATTAGGAACAGAAGGCCAATGGTATAAAATTAAATATAATAGTGGTTATGGATATGTTCATAAAGACTATATATCAGTTAATGGAAGTTCAAGTAATAATATTTCTGGAGGAAATAAAGAAGATAATGATTTAAGCTCTAGAATTGATGAACCTGTTCAAAATCAAATTAATAAAACTGGATATGTATATAATGTAAGTAGTGGTGGATTGAGAGTTCGTAAAGAAGCTTCAACAAGTTCAACAGTTTTAGGTACTTTATATTCAGGAAATTCAGTTAATATTATAGGGGAAAGTAGAAGTTGGTATAAAATAAGTTATAATTCTTCAACAGCATATGTTCATAAAGATTATATAACTGAAACTAAGCCATCTTCAGGAAATACATCTAATAATGTAGGAAATAGTAACTCTACTTCTAATGGAAATTCATCATCATCTGAAGCAATGAATGAAACAGGAGTAATAGTAAATGTTTCAACTAATCTTAGAGTAAGAAAAGAAGCATCTTCAAGTTCATTTGTATTAGGATATCTTTTAAATAATCAAAGTGTTAATATAATTGGAAAAGAAGGAAATTGGTATAAAATTAAATTTAATGGAGCTACAGGTTACGTAAGTTCAGATTATGTTAAGATAACTAATGGAAACTCTAATAACGAAAGTAGCAATGGAAGCAGTAATGGGAATAGTTCTAATATAGAATCAGTTTCTGATTCTTATGAAATTGTTTTAGAAGCAATGAAATCTCAAATAGGTTCACCATATGCTTATGGTGCGGCTGGAGAATTAGTTACTAGAGATTCAATAAATAGTTTAAAAGGAAGATTCCCAAGTTATGCATCACAAGGGAAATATGATTTCTTAGAACAATTTGTAGATAGCGGATTAAGAGCATTTGACTGCTCAGGATTAATGCAATGGGCATTTGCTAAAGTTAATATAAATATAGGTAGAAGTACTTATAATCAAATAAATGCTGGTATTGAAGTTTCTATAAGTGATATTAAGCCAGGAGATTTATTATTTGATAATGCTCTTGGGCATGTTGCTATGTATATAGGAAATGGACAATGGATTGAATCCCCTAATTCAGGAAAAACAGTTAGAATAACTAATGTTCGTTGGGAATCAGTACAAAGAGCAAGAAGAGTACTTTAGGGAGTTACAAGTTTCAACAGTTGCAAGTGGCAAGCTTCAATAGTTGCAAGTGACAAGCTTCAACAGTTGCAAGTGACAAGTGGCAAGCTTCAACAGTTTCAAGTGACAAGTGGCAAGTTTCAAGTTAAGGTGTAAATTCAGTTTATGCCGAATTTAATAAATATATTTTTAGAAATTCCATAAGGAATTTCATCTTTAACTTGTCACTTGTCACTAATTTAACTCCATTAGAAGTTTCATCCTTAACTACTAACTACTAACTCTTAACTACTAACTAATTATTTTGTTTTGTATTAATTCTATCTATATATTCTTTCATTAAATTAGCAGATGCAATAAATTTTCTTTCTTCAACTTTAGATAAATGAATATTTAATACTTTTTCAATACCATTTCTACCAAGAAGTGTAGGCACACTTAAATAAGCATCACTAACTCCATAATAATTATCTAAAAGTGTTGAAACAGTTAAAATACTTTTTTCATCTCTTATAATTGCTTCAGCAATTCTTGTTAATGCAATTGCAACTGAAAAAGCTGTTGCACCTTTTCTTTTTATAACTTCATAAGCACAATTTTTAACATCTTCAGCAATAACATTTTCTGTTCCAATATCCCAAGTTATTGAATTTTGTTCGGAAAAGCTTTTAACTGGAATGTTACCAATCATTAAAGAAGACCATGTAACAAATTCACTATCACCATGTTCACCAAGAACATAACCTTGAACATTTCTACCATCAATACCCAAATATTTACCTAATAAGCTTCTAAGTCTTGCAGTATCTAAAACAGTTCCAGAGCCAATAACTCTTTCTTTTGGGAACCCTGAAAGTTTATACGTCATATAAGCTAATATATCAACAGGGTTAGATACTACTAATAAAATTGAATTAGGACTTAACTTTGCAATTTGGGGTATAAAGCTTTTAAATATTTCATAGTTTTTATCAACTAAATCTAATCTAGTTTCACCAGGCTTTTGTGGTGAACCAGCAGTAATAATTACTATATCTGAATCTTTAGTATCTTCTATACTTCCTAAAGTAACATTACAAGGAGAGCATAATGAACTTCCATGCATTAAATCCATAACTTCGCCTAATGCTTTTTCTTGATTTATATCATTTATTACTATTTCTCTTGCAATTCCTCTTTGTAATAAAGCAAATGCTGTAGTTGCACCAATTGCGCCTGCACCAATTATTGATATTTTACTCATACTTCCACCTCATTTTTATTATATATATTATATAGTATTAGTATTTTTTTAAAATATATTATTAAATTAAATAATAATAATTATTATTTAATAATTATATTTTATAATAATAAAGAGAAAATTTCAAGTAATGTATGGATTTAATGGTAAAAATAATAAAAAATTATGCAAAATAAGGATTAAAGTTTGATATAAGTTTAACTTTAGGCCTGTTGGATAATAATGTTCATATGTACATATAATTCATAAATAGTGCTATAATATAGATAATAGCATTATTGGAGATATCTACTAAACTTCTATCCAATTATATTATTAGTATAAGTGGTTGCAAAGTTTTAGTATTTATAAAGAAGTTATAATGACTAAAAATATGCTTATTCATAGCATAATTCCATTTATTAATACTAAAATATATGTATATAAAACCAGAAAACCAACTTTATGATATTTTATGAAAATAATTGAAAAATATATAAAATAAGTTATAATAAGTTATATAAAACTATATATTGTAATATAATTTATTGTGAGGGGATTTTATGGTTGGTAAAATATTAATGGTTTGTCTATTTATACTTATTGGTATAATGTTGTCATTAGGTAAATGGTCATTTTTAATATCAGGATTCAATACAATGAGTAAAGAGGAAAAAGAACAGTATGATGTAATGTCTTTATGTAAATTTATGGGAAAAATTATGTTTGTAGTTGCTTTTTCTATAGCATTATTTATTTTAAGTGATATATTGATGATACCAATATTGCTTAATATTGGTGTCGTTATAATAATTAGTTCGGTAATATTTGCAATAATATATGCAAATATAGGAGATAGATTTGAAAAGAAAAAATGAGGCTGTCGCACTAAAACTTTTATACACAATATAGTGTTTTAAAAAATAAAAATTAATACAATATATTATAGTATTTATTCTTAATGCTACATCCCCCTTTATGATATAATGATTAAGTAAACTAAAACTTAAAGACATTTAAAGGAGAAATAGTATATGGAAAAAGAAATATTAGAAATTTTGAAGGCTATTCAACTAGATATTACTGGGATAAAAGATGAACAACTGAAAGTTAATGAAAAGCTAGATAGAATAGAAAATAAGATTGACATAACTTACGATCAAGTTGCTAGAAGTAGTGAATATATTACAGGGATTAAAAATGATTTATATTTTGTTGAAGAAGCAACAGCAAAGAATTGGAATGATATTGCAAAGTTAAAAGTAGTAAAATAGAACAATGAAAAAATGGGATTTTATGTATATTGCACGAAATTTCACTTTTTTTATTTTTAGTAGAGAAATTTAAATTCAATTTTGTTATTAAATTAAAAAATGAACGTGGTGCTGGAAGAAAAGAAATTTTTACTGAAAAACAAAAAGCTAGAGTAAAAATGTTAAGATTACAAGATAAAAGTTACAGGGCTATTGCTAAAGATATGAAGTGTAGTGTTGCTACTGTTCATAAAATAATTAACGAACAACAATGTTAATAAATTAATTAACAAACGAAGTGTTATTTAATTAATTTATGAACAAGAATATTAAAATTTTAATGTGGTGAAAAATACAATTTTACATGAAAGTTTACTGGAGCTAAACTTAGAGTAATATTTTCACCCTTTATAAATGGCTTAAAACCGTAAATTTTAAAAAATAAAAATAAAAAAACTGAGTAGAAGAATAATTCTGCGCAGTTTTTTTGTTAAATTGAAATAAATCATTATAGATGGTAAAATTAGCTATGATATTAATAAATAGGTAACATATGAAAAATAAATAGGGGAGGAAGGCATTATGTTAATAAAATATATAAATACTAAAGAAGATTATTGTGATGTTTTAGAATATTTTGGTATAAAAAAGTTAAAAGTTCTTAATTTTATAGCGTTTTGCTTGAGTATAGTAGTGGCTATTTGTATATATGTATTATTATATAAATTTGATAATATATATAGAGTAATAATTTCACTTTTAATTAGTATATTGATTTGTGTATTTGCAATAAAGAGAAATCGAGAGAGTTTTTATGATGTGGCAAATAAATTAGTAAGTAATGAGATGTTAGAATTAACAATAAATAAAAATAAAAATTATAATTTATTAAATATAAATAATAAATGGGTATTAATAGATGGAAATAAAAGTGTAGTTTTCATTGTTCCGAATAATACTTTTAAATCAAAAAACGAAGAAGAAATTTTTATTAATTTAATAGAAAAACAAATTTAAAATATTAAGGGGGAGCTATGGAAATTAGATATAAAAATAATAAAAAAGATATATATACATATTCTGAATATGTGTTTAAAAATTCAGTATTTAGTAGAAAAAAGTTTATATATTACAATTTATTTTTCTTTTTTTTTACAATAATAATCATAAATTTATATTTTTCAAATAATAAAAGTGAAAATGAATATAAATTATTTTGGATTTTATTAATATTAGGCATTATTGTAATAATACAGGTTGTTGCATGTAAAAGATACATATATAGTTTGATGAAATCATTATTTACAAATGAATTTTATAACAAAGAAGTTTATATAAATATTGAAAATGGAAATATAATAAGTATTTTTAGTAATACAGTAAAAATAAAAACTAAATTAGGTTTAAATAGTAAATTGATCAATTATAAAAATATATTTATTTTCATAATTGATTTAAGAACAGTTTTAGTAATTCCAAATAGAGTTTTAGAAAATTTACAAGATAAAGAGCAATTTTTTAAAGTGTTAAATAACTCTTAAAAAAATTGGATAAGAGAGGAGAAGCTATGTATATCAGATATAATAATACGAGAAATGAATGTAATCAGGTATATAGATACTTATATAAGAAAAAAATATCTTTGCTAAAATTGAGAGTCGTAGTATATAGCATATTGGGGGGAGTTGGTATGTATATGGCAATGTATACATTGGTAGATTATATATATAAAATATTTTTTTCAATTTTATTTACTACAATACTTTTTATAGCAGGTTTAAAGCAAATGACTAAGCAAATAAATAAAGAAGTAGATACTATTATAAACGATGAATTAATAGAATTAGTAGTTGAAAAAAACTTTATAAAAATAAAATCAAAAGAAAAAGAGTATAGTTTATTAATAAATAAAGAAGAAAATTATAGATTCTTAGAAATTTGTAGGAATATTGTATTGGTAAATAAAAATAGTAAAATAGTTTTTATTATTCCAGAAAGAGCTTTTAAGGATATAACTGAAAAAGAACAATTTTTAAATGAAATTAAACTAAAAATTGAAATATGACAAAAAAGAAATCTCTTTAAATTGAGATTTCTTTTTTGTGTATTTGAGATAGTTTAAAATAAATAATTTATTTTAAATATTTTTAATTATTAATTTTATATATTATTGGTATGAATAAAACTGAAGCTGCAACACCGATAGGGCCTAAAGCTGCAGGAAGTAAATATTTTGAAGCTGCAAGTGCTGCTAATAATACGCCAGGAACTATTATAATAAGTGGATGAATACCAGTATTAGTTGATGGTGAAGTTGTTGTTTCAGCAAGGGCAAATGAAAATGATGATACAGATGGATTATTATAATCTTTTACAGAAATAGTTATAGCATGGTAAAATGTTAAATTATCTATAGTTATAGGATATTCTATTTTAAATATAGCCCCTAATCCACTAGTGTATGCTTGAACATTAAAAATACCACTTGGTATTACGAAGCCACTGAAAAACTAAAATTATTGAGTAAATATCAAAATTTTAGGAAAATTTCAGAGGTCAAATATGTCTAAAAAGTTAATAGAGAACCCTTAGAATCGCTTCTAAGGGTTCTCATTTTTTACCATGTAATTTAGACAAAAATAAAAGGCACTTTTTCAGTGCCCTCTGGTATTACAACCCCTATTTTTTCAATAGATTTCGCTAAGTTATCTTTATTTTTTTGACTAAAATCAATACGGTTTTCACCTAATTTATTTATAAATTGAGCTGATAATCCATTAGAATCAACAGCAAAATTCATAACAGTTGAATTTAAAGAATTAAGTTTTCTAGTAATTGCAACTGAAGCAGACATTGTAATAGTTGGAAATACAGAAACTACTTTTATAGGAGTTTCTGCCTCAAGTAAAGCAAACTCTAATGAAGTTCCTTTTAATAATCCAATATTTTTAGCTTGAGAAAGAACATAACTTATATCAATTGTTTTTTTGCTAAAATAAGATAATATACTATTTGCTATAGTAACTGAAAAATCAGCTTGTCTAGTATTTAAAAGGTTAGCATCGCTAGAGTTACTAATAAAGGCAGTTTCAA
>OKRV01000207.1_pt1 | contig 40689 bp, 24 predicted proteins | sample 1601201 | NCBI WGS metagenome assembly OKRV01 (sample SAMEA3541540, study PRJEB24748) | human gut metagenome | biome: human gut; feature: human-associated habitat; material: faeces | place: China | collected 2012 | reverse complement strand
TTACTGGAAATTTTGATTTCCAGTAATATTTTTTTAATATGATAATTTTATATTTTTTTCTTTCCAACCTAAATCAAAAGGCATATTAGAAATATTAAAGGAATTACTATCTATTAAAGGATAACCATTTGAATCATAACCAGATATTATTGCCTTATGATCAGTAAATAGTGATTTATCAAATCTTATAATATCATTTTTATTAAATTGTTCTGAAACTTTATAATTAGGATTAATTTTTTTTGTATAAGGTAATGAAGTTTCAGTTAAATAAAAATTATAATCATTTAATTCATCATTAAATACATCACTATAATAATCCTTATCAATAATAAAACATTCCTCTCCTAAGTCATTTGTATAACTATAAAGTGTTAAAATATGTGGAATTGTAAATGAAAACTTATTTGAAGCAAATTGCTTATTATGAATATAATTAAAGTTATAGTATTCATCTAAATTTACTATTATTTTATTATTATTTTTAGTTACTTTATTTATAATAACTAATGAATTAATGCTTGTAAAAATTATAGAACGTTCTAAAGACCAATCCCTTAAATAAGCTATCCTTTTAAATTCATAATCTAATGAATATTTAGCATTAGCATCAGAAGTACCATAATAATTATATAATTTATATACATTTCCATTTAAAAAACTATTATTACGCTCATTAAAAGCTGAGCTAATGAATTTAGTAAGCTTTTCTTCATAAACACTAATATTTTCATTTAAGGTTGTATTAGAATTAATATTAAAAATATTAGCACTAGCTGAAACAGCACTTAAAATATTATTTTTAGAAACATAATGACTAGGAGGCACTTTTCCTATGCAATAAAAAAAGTGTGCAAATAGTGCTATTACTAAAAAACAATAAAGTATTAATGAAAGTATATTTTTAGTTTTACTATTTTTATTTAATGGAAACATAAAATCACCCTTTTAAGTAAGATATATTAGATTAAATATAAAAATAAAAAATATGAAATTTATTTTAAAATTAAAAGATAATGGTCTAATTACTAAAATTGACTATTTATAGTATTATCAAATTTATAAATAATTATTTATTATAATATATAAAAGTAATTAGTATAAATTCTCAAAGAATGATAAAATTAAAATCAGAATTTATGTAAGCAAAACTTAGGAGTGAAAATAATGGCGTTAAATATAATTGATATTTCAAAATTAGCAGGTGTTTCAAAATCTACAGTGTCTAGGTATTTAAATAATGGATATGTAGGTTCTGAATCAAAAGAAAAAAATTTCATTAAAAAGTAAAATAAGATAAATTATAGATAGGTATATACATAAAAATATATTTTACAAAGAGATAAATGTTAATAAAATTTAAAATTTAAAGGAAGTTGTTGAAAAATAGAGAAATATATATAATAATAATGTTAACGATTAATAAAAAATTATAAAAATATTTTAGTTATTGATTAAAATAAAGTAATTTTTTATTTATTTTAGGGGGATAAAAGATGTTAAAAAGAAAATTATCAACATTAATATTAGCTACTACAATAGCGAATATGACAGCAGCACCTATTAATGTGTTTGCAGAAACATTATCTAAAAACAATACTGTGCAAACTAATGAATTATCAGAAAAAAATGAAACAAAAAAAGCTATTGTTAGCAAATTCAGTTTACATGGAAGTGAATTACTACAAAGTTATAATGAAGTTTATAAAATGGATAATTCTAATATTGAATCTATAACTAATAATGGTGGAAGATATGTAAATAGCACTATAGACAAAGCTATAGATGAAAACTTTAAAACTCATTGGGAAACAGGAAAACCTAATAACTCAAATTTTACTAATGAAGTTGTAATTAGTTTAAAAGAAAAAGCTATTTTAAATAGAATTGTTTATGCAGCAAGACCTGATGCAGGTGGAAAGGGATTTGCAGAAGAGTTTGAAATATACGGTTCTAAAGATGATAGCAATAATTTTGAATTAGTAGCTACTGGTGAATATAAAAATTCAACAACAGATGTTGTTGAAATAAAATTTAATCCTACGGAATTCAAAAAAATAAAGTTTGTATTTAAAAAAGCTAATAGGGATTGGGCAAGTGCATCAGAATTTGTGTTCTATAAGGAAGATAAAGTGTCTGAAACTGTAAATAATATTTTTACAGATGGTACAATGACAAAATTAAAAGATCAATATAATAATGAAGAAGCAATAAATAAGCTAGAAGAAGAAGTTAACAATCATCCTTTAAAGGATAAATTATCATATGCTATAGAATTAGCAAAAGAAATTTTAAATGGTAATAAAGATTATTCAGATAGAACATTTACACTGACACAATATGGTGATACACATGCAAAAGCAAGAAATCAATTAAAAATGTCTACTTTTGGTACAGACTTACAATCTACAGGTATAGTGGCAAAACCAGGACAAGTATTTAGAGTTTTTGTTGATGCAGAAGATGGGGCACCACTTCCAAAAATTGCATTTACTCAGCAAGAAGGTAGATTTGGTTACTGGAAACAAGAGTATCAATTACAAAAGGGTATGAATGTTATAACAGTACCTGAAATATATAGTGACTCATGGAGTATGAAATCTACAAAGGGTGGAGCAGTATATTTAATAAACAAATATACACCTGAACAACAAGGAAAAGCCCCAGTTGTACGTATAGAAGGTGGAGAATTCTTCCCATCATTCAAACCAGGAGATGATAAAGAAAAATTCTTAAAATTATTAAAAGAATATAAAGAAAAGCTAGATAGAGATCCTGAAAATACAGTTGATATATATGAATTCAGTACAAAAAGAGTATTATACACAGGAACTGCAAAAGCAGCATATCAAGTATATGTAAATGAAAACGTAGATGTTGAAGAAAGTGTAGATGTTTGGAATAAGAAATTCCAAGAAGCATTTGATTTTGCTGGATTAAAAGATGATACAAGCGATCCAGATAATGATTCTACAAATGTTAGAACAGCAGTAAGGTTAATGCAACCTTATGGAGCAGCTTATGCATATACTGATCATATAGGTATTCAAAGACATATACAAGAAATTGTATTAAGAACTGATGAAAGTAGTATAAACAGTATACTTTGGGGAATGCTTCATGAAGCCGGACACCAAATGGATATAGATGCAAGAGAGTGGGCCGAAGTTACTAATAATATGTGGGCAAACAATGCTTATATAAAAAATGGATTAAATGATAGAGTACAATACGATAAATTATATAAGTATTTAGCACCAGAGAAATCATTAAAAACGTATGAAGAATTAGATTATTCTGAAAAATTAGGAATGTTCTGGCAGTTACAAATAAAGAAAAATACTTATTGGGCAGAGTTAGAAGCATTATATAGAAAGAGAAAACCTAATCCTAGCACTACACAAGAAAAGCAAGATTTATTTGCTGAATATTCATCAGAAGTTATAGGTATGAATCTAAGTAATTATTTTGACAAATATGGATTTAAATTATCAGATGAATGTAAAAATAGATTAAAAGAGAAATATTCAAATGTAGGACAAAAAATATGGTATTTAAATACTAGTGCTATGAATTATGAAGGAAATGGATTTGAAAACAAAGATACTTCTTTAGAAGTTTCATTATCAAAATCAAATTCTGGAACAAAACTAAGCATGAGTATTGCTAGTGAAGCAAAAGATGACTTACTTGGTTATGAAATAGTGAAAGATGGAAAAGTGATAGGGTTTACTACATCTGGAACTTATACAGATTCAGAGGCAACTAATACAAATGAAAATATAAATTATGAAGTAATACCTTATGCAAAAAATTTATCAACAGGTGATAAAGTGCAAATAAATTCATTAACACCAAGCATAAGTATTCAACAAGAAACTATAACATTAAATTTAAATGAAGAATTTAATGCTATGGATTATGTTAAAGGATTTACTCACTCAGGAAGTGACATAACATCAAAAGTTAAATTTGAAAGTAATGTAGATACTACTAAGCATGGAAACTATCAAGTTAAATATACAGTAGAAGATAATGGTGTAACTTTTAATAAAATATTAAATGTAAAAGTAGTAAGTGACTATGATTATTTATCAGATTTTGAGTGGAAATCTGTATCAACAGCATGGGGGACTCCAAGAAGAAACTCTAATATACAAGGTAGAGTAAATGGAAATATAAAAACATTTGAAAAAGGTTTTGGAATACATGCTAATGGTAAGATAACTTATGATTTATCAGATAAAGAATATGATACATTTGAGGCATTACTTGGAGTTGACCAATCATCAATACAACCAAATAATAATTCAAGTATCAAATTTAAAATAATAGCAGATGGTAAAGTTTTAGCATATACAGATGTTTTAGGATATTATGACAACATGGCTTATGTAAATGTTCCTGTATCAGGTGTTAAAGAGCTTGTAATTGAAGTTTCTGATGCTGAAAATGGAAACACAGCAGACCATGGACTAATAGCTAATCCAAAATTAACTACAAATAATGCTAAACCAAAAATTATAGCAGAAAATAAAAACTTAAAACTTGGACAAGATTTCAATCCAAGAGAAGGTGTTGAAGCAATTGATGTGGAAGATGGAAATTTAACATCAAAAATTGAAATTGAATCAAATAGTTTTGAAAAAGATAAAATAGGAAAATTTGAAGTTGTATATAAAGTAACTGATAAAGATAACAATGTAACACGTAAAAAAATATATGTTACAGTATCTGAAGATTATACAGTTACAAAATCTAAGTATGGGCAGTTCTCAAATTTAGATGGATATAACGAAGAGTTTAAATTACCTATAGTATCTGCAAAAAATAATGCAGGAAATTACGGAAACAGTGTAATAGGCAATGCAATAGATGGAAAAATAAATACTCATTGGGAGACAAACTCTCCAAATAATAGTTCATTTAAAAATGAAGTAACATTTGATTTAGGTAAAGTTCAAGAAATAAGCAAGATGGCATATGCATCAAGACGTGACGGAAATAACAAAGGTTTTGCTACTGAATTTGAAATATATGTATCAGAAAGTGAATCAGGAGATGATTTCTATTTAGCAGGACAAGGCTCATATTCTGGAGCAATAAGCGATACTGTTGAATTTAATATGAGCAAAGTAAATGCAAGAAGAGTGAAGTTTAAATTTGTAAAAGCAAGTGGAGAATGGGCAAGCTTCGGTGAAGTGGCATTTTATAAAGAAGATAAATTAGCAGATAAAATGGCTGGTTTATTTACAGATAAAAACAAAACAGAAGTAGCACAAAGCTATAATACTTTAGAAAAATTAGAAGCTTTAAGAGAAGAAGTTAAAAATCATCCAGCATATGAATTATTCAAAGTTGAATTGGATAACGCTGAAAAAATAATAAAAGCTAAATTCCCAACTTTAACATTTGAAGAATTTACAATGATTGAGAAAAATACTGAATTAAATTTAATGGATGGAGTAGTTGCAAGTGATCAAGAAGATGGCAACATAACTTCAAATATAGTAGTAAATGATGGTGGATTTTCACCAAACAAAGTAGGAACATACAAAGTAACATACACAGTAACTGATAGTGATTCAAATATAACTACAAAGGAAAGAACAATAGTAGTTTATGGTCAAAGCAAATATTTATCAGATATGAATTGGGAGTCAGCTACAACTGGATGGAGAAGTGTTGTTAAAGATATGGCAGTTGGCTCAACTAATAAGATTAAACTTAACGTAGATGGAACTGTTAAAACTTTTGATAAAGGTATTGGTGCTGCAACAAATGCTAAAATAGTATATAATTTAGATGGAAATTACAACTATTTTACAACATATGTGGGAACAGATAAAAACTATAACTTAGGAAGTACAACAATAAGATTTAGAATACTTGCTGATGGAAAAGAAGTTTATACTTCTGATGTAATAAAAACAAATACTCCTGCAGAATATGTAAGATTAGATGTTACAGGAGTTAAAGAACTTACTTTAATTGCTGATGATGTAGATGGAAACTTAGTAGGAGATTTTGCATCTTGGGCAGATACTAAATTATATAAAAATTATTCAAAACCAGTAATAGAAGGTAAAGATTTAGCAGTATTTAATGTAAATGAGGAAGTAGATTTACTTCAAGGAATAACAGCAACTGATTATGAAGATGGAAACTTAACTTCTAAAATAAATGTAAAAACAGATTATGAAAAAGGAAAAGTTGGAATATTTGATGTTGTATATTCTGTAACAGACAGTGATAACTTAACAACTGAATTTACAAGAAAAGTAGCAATTACAGATGAAGAAACTTATGTATCTGATTTAGAATGGAAATCAGCAACAATAGGTTCAGGGGCTATAGGTAAAGATAAATCAGTAAGACAACAACCTATAAAACTTTTAAATGAAAATGGAACTTATGATACTTTTAAAAAGGGTATAGGAACTCATTCTTATTCAGAAATAGTATATGATTCAACAGGATATGATATATTTGATACTTGGGTAGGTCTTGATGAATTTGTATCAAATCAAAGTGCATCAAGTGTTATATTTAAGGTTTATGTAGATGGTAAATTAAAAGCAGAAACTGATGTTATGAAATCAAATTCACCAAAACAACGTTTAATGGTAGATGTTAGAAACTCTAATGAAGTTAAATTAGTAGTAGATTCAGCAACTAATGGTATTACTTGGGATCATGCAGACTGGGCAGAGGCAAGATTTAGAAATATAGCAAAATTTAATACAGCTAAATTAGAAGAAGTTTTAACAAAAGCTGAAAATATAAATTTAAATAATTATACTCAAGAATCTATTGAAAGCTTAAAAAATGCAATAAATGTTGGTAAAGAAGCTTTAAGTTCAGCTAATCAAGAAACAATAGACAAAGCTATTGAAAAATTAAAAGAAGCTATGGATTCATTAGTAGAAGTTAATTTAAATGAAATAGTGCAAATAAAAGATGAATTTTTAAAAGCTAGTATACAAAAAGAACTTGGAATATCAGGTGAAATAACAGTTGGACAAATGAGAAAGCTAACTTCACTAAAAGTATCACAAGTAGAAAGTTTAGAAGGGTTACAACATGCCATAAACTTAGAATCATTAGATATAGACTATAATGAAATAAGAGATTTATCACCACTTAAAAATCTTAAAAAATTAAAAGATTTAAAAGCAAATGTTTTAGGTGGATTAATGTCAGGGAGTATTTATTCAAAAGATAATAAAGCAACTGTAAACTTAGATGTTATAAATAGAAATGGTGAAAAATTATTACCAAAATCAGTAATAGTGAAGCATAATAAAACACATGAATATACTACTTTAGATATAAAAGATTGTGTAGATGAAAATGGAGTTGTAACAATAGATACTACAAATTTTGACTCATATATATATACAATTACTTTAGTATATGAAGATGAAGTTGATAATTATACATCACAATTTATGTTTATGCTTGATAATATAAAATAAACTATAAATTTAGTATAATAAAAAAATGGGGATTCAAATTTGAATCCTCATTTTTACATATAATATTGTGATTAAAAATAAAAATTAAAGTTTAAAAATATAATAAAGTAATTAATGATTTTATAGAAAAATAAAGTAAATATGAAAAGTAAAATAAAGTTTGTTAATATAAAGAAAAATATGGACTAGAAAAGTATAAATGATATAATATTTTTACAAATATAAAATTATGTAAATTTAATATTAAGTTTTTTAGCACACAAGGGAACATTCCCACAATTGAATTTTAGGAGGAAAAGAAAATGAAAAAGGTAATTTCAATAGGAGAAGCTTTAATTGATTTTATTCCACATGAAAAGGGAGTTGCATTAAAGGATGTGAGCAACTTTTTTAGAGTTGCAGGTGGAGCACCTCTTAATGTTGCAGCAGCAGTTGCAAAATTAGGTGGTAAAGCACAAATGCTTACTAAACTTGGTGTTGATGGATTTGGAGATCATATATTAGAAGAAGTTTCACCATTAGGTGTTGATGTTTCAAAGGTATTAAGAACTAAAGAAGCAAATACAGCATTAGCATTTGTATCATTAAAGGAAGATGGGGAAAGAGATTTTTCATTTTATAGAAATCCAAGTGCAGATATGTTATTAAATGCATCAGAAATTGAAGAAGAAGATTTTACTGAAGGAGGAATATTACATTTTTGTTCAGTTAGCTTAATAGATGCTCCAATTAAAGAAGCTCATAAAAAGGCTATAGAATTTGCCAAAAAACATAATTGTTTAATTAGCTTTGATCCAAATGTAAGATTACCATTATGGGAAACTCCAGAAGCTTGCAGAAAAGCAATTTTAGAATTTTTACCATTAGCTAATATAGTAAAAATAAGTGATGAAGAATTAGAATTTATTACTGGAATTTCAGATGAACCAAAGGCTTTAGAGTTTTTATTACAAGGTGATGTTGAAGTTATAATTTATACAAAGGGAACTAATGGAGCAGAATTTATAACCAAGGAAAGAAAGGTATTTTCACCATCATTTAGAGTTCAAGCTCAAGATACAACAGGAGCTGGAGATTCATTTATAGGTTCGTTTTTATACCAAGTTGCTGAAGATGACAATACTTTAGAAAGCTTAGTTAATTTATCAGAAGAAAAAATAAAAGAAATATTAACTTTCTCAAATGCAACAGCTGCTTTAACAGTATGCAAAAGAGGAGCTATTGGTGCATTACCAACTAAAGAGGAAGTTTTAGCTTTAGCACAAGGGAGATAAAGATGTTGAGAAGTGATTTTGACAAGCAAATAAAAGAGTGCATGGCTAAACATTTAGAGCAAGTTAATAATGATAAATGGAGAAGTAAATATCATATAATACCTCCAATTGGATGGATAAATGATCCAAATGGATTATGTGAATTTAATGGAGAATATCACTGTTATTATCAATACTCACCATTAACACCAATGGGAGGATTAAAGTTTTGGGGACATTCAATATCCAAAGATTTAGTTAATTGGGAAGATAAAGGTGTATCTCTTTATCCAGATATAAATGAAGATAAAGATGGAGTATATTCGGGATCAGCTTTTGTTAAGTATGATACAATATATTTCTTCTACACAGGGAATGTAAAACATGCTGGAGACCATGATTATATATTAACTGGAAGAGAACAAAATGTTATATTGGTTACTAGCAAAGATGGAATAAATTTTTCAGAGAAGAAAGTAGTTTTAAGAAATACGGATTTCCCAAAAGATATGTCCTTACATGTTAGAGATCCAAAGGTATGGGAAGAAAATGGGATTTATTACATGGTTTTAGGTGCTAGAACTATTGATAATAAGGGGTGTATTTTAGTATATAAATCAACTGATCTTTATAATTGGGAATTCCATTCAGTACCAGCAGGGAAAAATGAAGATATGGGATATATGTGGGAATGTCCAGATATATTTAAGTTAGAAAATAAAGATATACTAATGTTTTCACCACAAGGGATGGAAGCAGAAGGATATAAATATAATAATGTATATCAATGTGGATATGCAGTAGGAAGTTTTGAAGATGATAAAAAGAAACTTAATCTTGGTGAGTTTGTTGAAATAGATAGAGGATTTGATTTTTATGCACCACAAACTTTTGAAGATTCTAAAGGAAGAAGAATTGTTATAGGGTGGATGGGGGTTCCTGATGCAATAGAACATAGAAATCCAACTATAGATAACTTCTGGCAACATCAATTAACAATTCCTAGAGAATTAGTTTTAAAGAATAATAAAATATATCAAATTCCTATTGCTGAATTAGAAGCATTAAGAAAAGGAAATTCCTTTAAGAAGGAAATTTCTTTAAATGAGGTAGCTATTTTAGATATATTTGAAAGCAATACTTTTGAATTAAATTTTAATTTTAAAGAGTGTGATGAATTTAAGATTGAATTAAGAGAAGATTGTAATCTTTCATTTAGTAATGGGGTATTTAAGTTACAACTAGGAAAATCAGGGTATGGAAGAAATATGAGAGCTGTTGAAATTAATAATGTTAAATCATTAAGAGTATTTTCTGATAATTCTTCTTTAGAAGTGTTTTTAAATGAGGGAGAAGAAGTATTCACTACTAGAATTTATAATGATAAAATTGATTCTAAATTAAAGTTAAGTGGAAGTGGTACAGTTGAGGTTGAAAAGTGGGCGTTTTAAATTAATTTAAAATTTTATACTTAATATAGCTGATATAATGTTTAATGTTAAAACAATATTTTTTTATTAAGCCTTTACTACCAATAATTGTTTATTTGTTGTTTATTTTGGAAAAAAGTGTAATATTATTAAATAATAAAAACGGTAAGACTTATAAGTTTATAGGTCTTACCATTTTACATTTACAAGATAACTGAGTAATTCATATTTTACTTAATAGTTTAATAAAAAATATTAAAATTTATATTAAATTAATATTTTTTTGAAATTTAGTTAAATAAAATTAATGATATTGGAAAAAACGGCTTAAATATGATATATTTTATGTAGGATTTTGTATAAAAAGGAGGATAAGAATGAATCGAAGAAAAATATCAGCTATGTTAGCAGTAGCTTTGATTACTACTCAAGTGCAAGGTGTTACATTTGCAGATACTAAAAATGGCAATCAAGAAAATAATAAAGTAAATGAAGTTGTTGTTGGAAATAGCAATGAAAGTAATTCTGATTCAGCGACTGAAAAGTCAGAAGATAATCAAGAGGGGAACTTAGAAAAAGATAACAAATCAGAAGAAAGTAATGGGGCAGCTACTGAAGATAAAGAACAAACTGAAAAAGAGAATACTGAAACTGAAAAAGAAGAAAATAATAATGGTGAAGAAAAAAATGATACGCCATCAGAAAAAGAAGATAAATCTAATGAAACACAAACTTCAACACCATATAAGGTAACAGGAAAGTTAGAATTAGATGTTAATTTTGCTAGTCCTATAAAAGTAGCAGACTCAAGCAAAACAAATTTTACTGTAAAATTAACTAAAAAGGATGGACAAAGTCATACTGTTAAATTAGGGTCTGATGTTACAAGTGGAAAGTTAAAAGATACTGAAATAGCGTACACTTTAGAAGCATTAGATTATAGAAGAAATAAATTAAGTGAAGGTGCAACAGAATTAAATTTCTATCACTTAACTTTTGAAAATCTTGAATTAGGAACATATTCAGTTGAGATATCTGGAGGTGGATATCAAACTGTAAAGATGGATAACGTAGAAATTGAAAAGTCTTCAAAGAGAATTCTAGTAGGTACAGATGAAAAAAATATAGAATCAGAAGATGGAACTACTGAACATTATCCAGCTGCTTTAATAGGTGGTAATTTTGATTCTGATAATAAAGTTGATAAAAAAGATTATGAAGAATTAAAAAAAGCTATAAAGAGTAAATCAACAGATACAAAGTTTGACTTAAATAGGGATGGTAAAGTTGATATAACAGATTTAAGTTATGTACATAAAAATATGGATAAGGTTAAGAAAGATCCAGTTGTAGTTAATACAACACCAATAATAAATCCAGAAAATGTTGATATAAATTTAGATAAAGAAAAGCTAACTGTAACTGGAGATATTAAAAACATACTAAAAGATAGTGATGATGTAGTATCTTTACAATCTAAAGGTGAAATAAGTGAAGAAAATCCTATAGAAATTCCTATGAGTTTAACAGGAAAATCAAGAGCTGCTAGTTCAGAAGAAGAATCAGCATCAATTGAAGAAGTTGTTATACAAGCACCAAGTGAAAATGCACCATCTAGTGGTGAAGTTGTTATACCAGGTGCAGGAGAAAATGGACAAGACTTAACAGTTAAATTTAATGATTCGAATGTAACTAAATCAGCAGCAAGAACTGCTGATGGTACACAAATGGACACTATAAAAATAAATTTAGGAAAGCAAGTTGCAGTAAGTCAAGTTAATATAAGAGTTACTGGAAGTAGAAGTAATAAGAACTTAACTGAAATAGCAAAAGTTGAATTTTTAAATAATGTATATAAAGAAGTTCCAAAACCTAAAATGAATATACCTGTTATAAATAATTTTACAAGTTCAACTGCTGTTGGAAATGAGGCTATGACAATAGGCTGGAACCATGAAACAAATGTATCAGGTTATGAATTAAAGGTTGAAGAATTAGATAATAACAATAATGTAGTTGATACAAGTACTTATAAAACAAGTCAAAATTCTTTAAAAATAGAAAAAGTAAAACCTTATGGAATTTACAGAATTAGTATCCAATCAATTTCAGGAGAATGGAAGAGTGGTTACAAAGATGAGCAAGAGGGTTATAGCACAACTACAACAGGTGATACTAACAAAACAAACAATTCAAATGATAAAGATGGTAAGCCAGATAATGTTGATGCAAATTATAATCCACAAGCTTGGGATTCTAAATCAGGAAAGTTAAATGATAAAGCAGATGGAGAAAATGGAAGCAGCTTTGGAGCTGATTCTATAATAGAAGTTCAAGTAATACCAGAAACAGCACCAGAAGGTCCAGAAGGAATTTCAGTAAAAGGTGGATATAAACAACTTACAGTTTCATGGAAAGCTCATGCAAAAGCAAAAGATTATGAGTTATATTACAGAGAAGTTGGAACTAAAGAGTGGTTAAAAGCAAATGATAATGGTGATAAATATAAAGATTCTGACTTAAATGATGATATTCCAACAGGAGTAACAGATTTAGCAGCAGGAGTTGCTGATAGTAAGGACTTTATAAGAGCTACGTCATATACAATAACAAATTTAAAAGATACAACAAGTTATGAAATTATGATGACAGCAACAAACCACCATGGAACAGGTGGATTATCTCAACGTTACCTTGGAACTACAGCTAAATTAGTACCACCAGTAACGCCTAACTATAAGCTTATAAATACACCAAATGGAGTGGGAAGTTTAACTAATAACATAGAAAATGTTGAATTTACTCAAGGTGGAACTACAGATAATCCAATTTCTGTTTTAGATAATGATTATACTACAGCATGGACTTGGCATAACTGGGATACATCTGCCTATGGAAAATGTGGTCCTAAGATAACATTTAAAGAAGAACATACAATAGATACTATAAAATTAATAACAAGATTAGACTTAGATTCATGGCCATATACAGGTAATATAGGATTTGTAAATTCACAAGGAAAGTGGGAATATAGAGATGCTTCATTAAGCACAAGTGGAAGAGTAGTAACATTAAAATTATCAGAGCCTATAACAACTAAGCAAATACAGCCAAATATATCTGTATATCCAGGTTCAGGTTCAGGTAAAGTAAATATATCTGAAATTAAGTTATATGAATATGATAGCTTAGAAAAAGATGTAGATAACTTATTTGCTGATGATTTAAAATTATCATTAAATAGTGATGTAACTAGAGAAAAAGTAGAAGAACTTGTTAAGAGAGTAAATACAATAGACCCAGTAAACTTAGAATATCATCCAAATAAAGATGAAATACTAAAGAATTTACAAAGAGCTCAAGACTTATTAAATGATATTTCTTTACAAGATGAAATAATAACTTTAGATTCAAGTATACATAGTATAGGGGCTCAAAATACTATAGGCCAAACTAATGATTACCAAGCTCTTGGTATAGCAGTAAAACCAGGAGATAAGGTTAATATTTACATAGCAAGTCCAAATAGAAGCGATACTAAATTTAATTTAGTATTAACACAATTTAATGCAGAAAGTGGAACTGCTTATAAGGTCATAAAAGAATTAAAAGTAGGTAAAAATGAAATTGAAATACCTGAAACTGGTTTTGATATGAACTATGAAAAAGGTGGAAACTTATATATAGGTCTTAAGAGTGGATTTGCAGAAAGCAATACATTTAAAGTAAGAGTAAGTGGTGGAACAAAAATACCACACTTAAATGTAAATAATATTATAGATGATGCATCTAAAAAAGCTGAAGTTAAAGAAGCTATAAGACAATACATTAAAGACTTAAAGAGTTATGTAAGCACTTTAAAAAATAGATATCCAAGCACAGCTAGCATAGAAGATAATGTTAATAATATTTACACTTATGACCCAAAAACATCTATATTAAATGCTACAGATATAGAAGGTGAAAGAATAATGCTTTCTTTTGCAGCTGATAAGGTACTTAGCTCAATAGAAAGTGGATTATCAGGAAATGAAGAAGCTCAAGTAAATAGACTTTATGATACATTACTTGCTTGGGAACAAATAATGAAAATTTCTTATTCACAACAAGGTTTACTTGAAGCACCAATAGACTTTGATGGAGATGGTCAAATAACTGGTAAGGCTTTAGATGTATTAGGTGGAAAGAGTGAAAATCAATACTACAATGAAAATAGAGCACCTAAAAACCGTATGAATATTAAATATCAAAGAATGTTTACTGGAGCATTTATGTATGCATCATCACATCACGTTGGTATAGGATATGGTTCTATTGAAGGTGCAATGAATGGTACTCCTTTCAAATTTGATTCAAATGGAAACTTAACAAATTCAAAAGATGGAAGCTTATTTGGATGGGGAATAGCTCATGAAATTGGACACGTTCATGATAGACCAGGACTAACATATGCTGAAACAACTAATAATATATTAGCACTTATAACTCAAACATTTAATGATATAAATGAATCTAGATTAGAAGGTGGAACATATACAAAGATATATGATAAAGTAACTTCTAATAGTGTAGGTTTAGCAAGTGATGGTGGAACTAGATTAGGAATGTTCTGGCAATTACACTTAGCATATGATAATGACTATACTTATAAAATGTTAGATCTTAACTCTGATAATAAATTAGATAATGATACATTCTATGCTAAGTTATATAGAGAAACAAGATTAAAAGGTGTAGCTCCAAATGAAAATGGACATGATTCTACAGCTCAAACATTTATAATGAGAGCATCTGATGCAGTACAAAAAGACTTAAGAGGATTCTTTGAAAAATGGGGATTAGTAGCTAGTCCTAATACTAATAAATACTTAAATTCAAAGAACTATCCAAAAGAAGATAAGGCTATTTACTATTTAAATGATGATGCTAGAAGAATTAGATTAAAAGCTGGAAGTAATACAGAATCAATAACTATGGCTTCAGATACTGCAGTAAAGGGAAGCTTTGGAGTTGATGCAAATGGAACTCAATTAATTAATAAATCTTACTTAAATCAAAAAGAAGTTCCATTAACATTAAGTGTTACAAAAGATGCAGATAAAATTTTAGGATATGAAATAATAAGAAAAGAAGCAACAACAACAGGAACTAAGGAAGTAGTAGTTGGATTCGTTGAAAGAGATAAAAATGGAGAAAATGGATTAACTAAGTACACTGATGTTATTGATGCTATAAATAATAGAGCTTTTGAATATAAAGTAAGAGCTTATGACTACAACTTAAATGTTACACAAGAAACTACAATTGGTAATATAAAAGTAAATCATGATGGAAGTATATCAGAAGCTAATTGGGTATTTGATACTAATACAAGAAGTGAACATGATATATCTGATGAACATTCAGGACATGGTCAAGCTCAAAATGGAGAAATTAAAAAGATAAGTGATAATGACCCAACAACTATTTATACAGCTAAAAAAGCAACTAATAATAATGGTACAGTTGTTTCAGGAGATCCATATGTAACTATTGATTTAGGAAATGCTAAATCTGTTGTAGGATTAAAATATAATCCAGGACAAGCACCTACAAAGAAATTCTCATTAAGAAGCTTATTTAGTAAAAATTCAGGTACTGATTATTCACCAATAAGAAGTTATGAGGTTTGGGTAAGTAAAGATGGAAAGAATTGGTCAAAAGCTCATTCAGGAGAATTTGATACAACTAAAGAAAATACAATTTACTTTAATGAAAATGGAAGTAATTCAAATACTCAATTATGGGCATATGATGCACAATATGTTAAGTTAGTAGCCAAGGGAGCTAATGCTATATCTATAGGAGAAATAGATATATTAGGTCCAACAGGAGATAATATAGAAATTGGTATAGATAATGGAAATAAAGTTTATGAGCATGGTGTAGGTAAGTTAGCAACTGATTATACTTATGCACCAGGAAAGACTATACCAGCAGGTTCTATAATAGTTACAGGTGAATATAAAGGAGACCCAGCATTTAATGTACCTTTAGTAATTAATGAAGCTGATGAAAACTTTGCTTTAAATGCTCAAGCAATTTTATTAGCAACACTACCAGAAAATTCACAACTTGGAGAAGTTGCTAAGGGAACTTGGTTATATTGGATAACTCCAGAGCAACAAAAAGATGATAAAAATATTAAGGGAACTAAAATAAAAGCTGAACTTTACAGATACAATAAGCTAGATAGCAATAATGCACCTGTAGGTCAAAGATTAGTAAGTGATACATTCTTATATGATTTACCAACAAACTTACCATCAATAGAATTAAATAATTCAACAGCAAGAGCAATAGCAAATGAATATGATGAAGTTATAGAAATAAGTAATGATATGATTCAAAATGTATTTAACAACAGATAGTAAACTAAGATAATAATATTTTTAATTGAAAGGGGTTATCTCTTTTATGATAGCCCCTATAAAGTACGGAAGGAGATAAGTTATGAAAAATAATAAGCTGAAGCCAACTGTAAAAACAGCTTTGGTATATACATTAGCAGCAACTTCAACAGCTGCAATAGCTTATGCAACACCTAAAATTATAGAAAATAAATCTAAAAATACAGAAAATAAATTTGTATTAGATGTAAAAAAAGTAGATTCAGATACAGTTAAAGTATCATTAGATAATATAGAAGATATTCCAAAAGCTCTTCAATTTAGCTTAAAGTTAGATGGAATAGTTTTAAAAGAGCAAGATGGAAAGCCAGTAATAAAGGATTTAATAAATCCAGCAAAGTCAGATAAGATAATAACAGATTATACTTATAATAAAGAAAATAATACAATAGATGTTTTAATAACAGCACAAGAGTCTATACCAAAGACTGGTAATGAAATTGATGTTTTTGAGTTAGATATACAAGCTTCTAATAATAATTCATCAAGAAAGTATAGCATAAAAGATGAAGAAAAATCTGAATATAAATATGTAAGTAACACAAATAAAGAATATGTAAGAAGTGTAAGTGTTAAAAATGAAGAATTAACATTAAATACAAATCCTACTGTAAAGATGAAAGAAGATAAGTCTTACATAGAAATTACTGAAGGAGAAACAATTCAATTAACAGAAGAAGTTTTAAAAGAAAAAGGTTTAGAAATAAAAGATGATGAAAATGATAAAATAACTTTAGAAGTTAAAGATGCAAGTGATAAAAAAATAACATCATTTAAAGGAACTGAAGAAGGAATATATGATTTATATATTACAGCAAAAGATGATTTTGGTGGAGAATCAAAAACCTTAAATGTACAATTAAAAGTTAATGCATCAACTGTAGGGCCTACTATTACTAGAGATGGAAAAGCTCTTGAAAATGTTACTATAAATGCAGGTCAAGCATTTAATTTAATGGATAGCGTTAAAGCTGTAGATGTTAATGGAAATACAGTAAATGTTAGTGTTTCATCAGATAAAGAACTTAATTTAGATACAGAACAAGACACTACATATGTTATAACATATAGTGCTACTGATAGTCGTGGTAGAAAAACAGAAAAATCTATAAACTTAACAGTAAAAGGTAATAAAGCACCAGTAATTGAAGGTGTTAAGAACCATACTTTAAAAGTTGGAGATAGTTTTGATCCAAAGGCTGGAGTTACTGTAACAGATGAAGATGAAAATATAGAATTAGTAGTTGAAAGTAATGTTAACACAAATATACCAGGTGTTTACAAAGTTATATATAAGGCTACAGATAGTGGAAATAAAACAACTATAGTTGAAAGTTCAGTTGTTGTAAATCCAAAGATGACTACACTTAATAAAATTCCGGTAATAAATGCTCAAGATAGAATAGTTCAATTAGGAGAAAAGTTTGATCCTTTAGAAGGAGTAACAGCAACTGATGAAGAAGATAAAGATCTTACTAAGAGCATAAAAGTTATTAGAAATGATGTTAATACAAATGTTGCAGGAGATTATACAGTTGTATTTAGTGTAACAGATAGTCAAGGTGCAACAGCAATACATGAAATGCTAGTAGTTGTAAATCAACCGCCAGTAATACATGCAGAAGATAGAGTTATAACTGTTGGAGATGAGTTTAAAGCATTAGAAGGAGTAACAGCAACTGATGATGAACAAGGTGATATAACAGAAATAAAAGTTGTAGAAAATAATGTTAAAACAGATACTCCAGGAGAATATACAGTTACATATAAAGTAGTAGATAAACTTGGTGGAGTAGCTACAAAAACAATAAAAGTAACTGTAAAAGAAAAAGTTACCTTAGTAGAAAATGTAGTTATAAACAATAGAGTTAACAATTTATATATAGGAAGCAACCAAGTATTAAGTGCAACTATAACAAATGAAAATGCAGATAAAAAAGATGTAGTATGGACAACTAGTGATGAAAAGATAGCATCAATAGAAGCAGATGGAAATACTGTTAAAGTAATAGCCAAAGCAAAAGGACAAGTAACTATAACAGCAAAAGCTACAGATGGAAGTGAAAAAAGTGATAGTATTACTATAAAAATACAAGATTATAAAGACCATGTAGTAGATTTAGCAAAAGATATTATAGATACTAACGTTGTAACTCCAGTAAATGGTTCAGGTCAAAAAGACTCTCCAGTACAAATGGAAGTAAAAGATGTAAATGTAAAAGAATTTAATGTATTCTTAAAGAAGGTTAAGAAATTAAATCCAGAAATACAAAGAGAATATACTGATGGAGAATTTACAGTATATCAAATAAAAATTCAAAATAATTCATTAATGTCTAAGTTTATAAAAGCAATTAAAAATCAAGAAACAAATGAAGCTTATATAAACATAAAAATAAGAAATACAGCAGAAAATAGTGAAAAATTAAAAGCAGAACTTAAAAAAGTATTAACTGAAAAAGATGAAGAAATAGTAAAACCAAGTATTCCTGGTGGAATTATAAATGCAATACCTCAAATTGAAGCTTCAGATAAAGTTATAAATCTTGGAGAAAAATTTGAGCCTTTAGAAGGGGTAATAGCAACTGATAAGGAAGATGGAAATATTACGGAAAATATAAAAATTATAGAAAATACAGTTAATGTAAATGCTGTTGGAACATATAAGGTTACATATAAGGTAACAGATAGCAAGGGTGCAGAAGCTATAAAAACAATAATTGTAACTGTAAAGAAGGATGCTGTATTAGCACAAAGTGTAACTATAAATAATAAAATTGATAGTTTATATGTAGGAAGTAACAAAACATTTACTGCAACTGTAAATGAAGAAGCTGATAAAAAAGATGTAGAATGGTCAGTAAGTGATGAAAATATAGCATCAATAGAGGTTAATGGAAATAGTGTTAAAGTAATAGCAAAAGCAAAGGGACAAGTAACTATAACAGCAAAAACTACAGATGGAAGTAATAAAGTTGATACTTTCACTATAAATGTAGAAGAGTATAAAGATAATGTAGTAGATTTTATTACTGATATTATAGACACTGAAGTTGTTTCAGCTATAGCAGGTTCAGGTCAAAAAGACTCTCCATTAAAAATGGAAGTACAAGAAGTAAGCTTAGAAAAATTTGCTGGTTTCTTAAATAACATTAAGGAATTAGATGCAACTGTAGAAGATAAATATACAGATGGAAACTTTATAGTTTATAAAATAAAGGTTAAAGATACATCATTCATTTCTAAAGTTGTAAAAACTATTAAAAATGAAGCTAATGATGAAGCTTACATAGAAATAAGAATATCAAAAGACTTAGAAGAAGCAAGTTTATTTGAAGCAAAATTAGAAGAAGTTATACCTAAAAATGAAGATACAAGCAAACCAGGTGATGAAGAAAATAAACCTGGAGATGAAAATAAACCTGGAAATGAAAATAAACCTGGAAATGAAGATTCTTCAGTAGGTGAAAATAAACCAAGTGTAGAAAATAACTCTGAAAATCAAGAAACTTCAAATGATAAAGTTACTACAGAAAACTCTAAAAATGATAATTTACCTAAGACAGGAAAAAGAAATGTATTAGCATATATAGGATCAGTTACTATAGCAGCAGGTGCATTATTAGTAGGTAAGAAAAAGAAAAAATAAAATTATAAAAGCAAAATAAATTTATTTATTATCATAAATTTGTTTAAAGCATATAATAAAATATATTAAAGATGGTAAGGCTTATGAAAGCATAGGTCTTATCATTTTTTTTGTAAAAAAAATAGTAAAGTTGACAGTTAAAAATATATGATTTATAATAAAATCACGATGTTAATCATCAATTGAAAATTAAATAGGTAAAGCGTTTATAACCTATTAATCTAACATGGGGGCGTTTTGGCTTCGACGGGGGTGTGATGGGTTTGATAAGCGGGCCGAGTAAAGCATGGACGACTCGTTAATAAGCTATGCATTAAATATAAACGCAGAAGACAATTTTGCATTAGCAGCTTAATATAGCTTGCTCATCAGTCCAGGATGCCTACGTCTTGGGTAGCTGGTGTCATTAAAGTAGGGAACGAAGTCTAGCAAAGCTTTGAGCTAGAGGGGTATTTATGAAGCTAGGGAATTAGGAGTTTGTTTGTGAGCGAACTAAGGACCGAATTTTTAGTCACATAACTACGCTCGTAGAAAGTCAGGCTGGTCTGCTTTCGGACAGGGGTTCGATTAAGAAAGATAGTCGCCTTAAGCAGTGATGTTTAAGTGATAACTTGGCTTTATCGGTGAAACCGTAACAGAAAATGCTGACGGCAATACCGAGAGGTATGTAAAGAAATTTAACAGCCTCGTATCGACTTATAGGTTCCTAAGGATAATCTATGGAATACTAGGATAGAAGATATAAACTATACTAAGCTTCTATAATATGCCAAGCTACTATTTAAAATAATAGTAGAAGATATAGTCAGTGCCATATAGAAATAATGGATGCACATGACCCCTCGCCTCCACCAAAAAAATCACTATAAGTTAATACTTATAGTGATTTTTTTATTTTAATAAAAGTTTATAAAATAAATTGTAGAAAAATGGCGAAAAAAAGAAAATTGTGATATAATAATAAAACATAATTAAGGAAAACTATTAAAAAATATAAAAATATACAAATTAAAATGTATTTTAAAGGTAAAAATACATTTAAAGGAATTTTTAAAAATATAAAATAGTGATTTGAGAATGAAGTTGACTATTTTAAATAATTAAAGGGTATAATAGAAATAATTAATACAATAAAAATAAGTCAACAAAAAACTATTCTAAATCACCCGATAGAATAGTTTTTTTATTTTAGTGGAAAAATAATTATCAAGGTTAGGGCTTACATCCGCTACTTTAAAAGGATAGCGGTTTTACGCCAGTATGTATAAAAATTAGTTGTGGTTGTGTTTTATGTTAAGGAGGGTTACCATAAATGAAAATAGCTATATGTGATGATCAAGAAATACAATTAGAGTTAATGGAAAAATATATAAAAGAATGGGCTATTAAAAATAGCGTAGAAATCTATATAGATAAATTTAATAGTGCAGAAGAATTTTTATTTGAATGGGAAGATTATGAAAAATATGATGCTATATTTTTAGATATAGAAATGAAAAAAATGTCTGGCATTGAATTATCAAATATAATTAGAAAGAAAAATAAAACTGTTAATTTAGTTTTTGTTACAGGTGAATTTAAATATGCTCTTCATGGATATAAAGTAGGTGCACTACAATATTTAATGAAGCCTATAAAAAAAGAAGACCTTTTTGAATGTTTAGATATAATTAAAGAAAAAATAAAAGTTACAAATGATAGTGGGAATTATATAACTATAGAACTACCAAAAAGAAGTATAAAACTTAATTGTGAAACTATTGAATATTGCATTATGTTTTCGCCATATATAGACATTTATACCACAAGCGATAAAATTACTATTAGAAAAAAGATAAGTGATATGGAACAAATGTTACCAAAGGGGAATTTTGTTAGATGCCATAGATCTTACTTAGTAAATATAAAATATATAAAGGTAGTAAATAAAGATACAATTACATTAGAAAGTGGAATAAAAATACCTATAAGTAGAGGGAAGTATGAAGAAGTTAATGAAGCTTTTATAAATTATTTTTTATAATTAAAAACTTTAAAAATAGAATCTGTTAAGCTGATATGAAAAAATAGCTTGATTTTTCATAGAATTGCTCGCTCTTTGAAAATTATATAAGTTTAAAAGTTTTATTGCATGGCTAATAAGCCTGCAATAAAATTGATTTTTTGCAGGTTAAATAAAGGTATTAAGTTTAATTAAGCTGCTGAGAACCAAGAGTTTTTAGCAAAGCTATCGCTAGCGAAGCCAGCAACTTCTGCTGGAGTACAGTTATTTAATGATCCATGTGGTCTAATAAAATTATAGTGAAAGATAAATAAGTAAATTAGGTTATTAGCTTTATCAAAAGAGTTAAATCCTTTTTTAGCTTTATACCAAGCTTTAAATATCTTGTTAAATGATTCTATTAAGTTATTATTTACGTCACTAGACATTGGAGCTACAGGTAAATGTTTAGTATTTGGCAATACTGTAGCGGCAGCTTCATTATACGAAGGTAATCTATCGGTTATAAAGTAAGTTGGTTCACCACAAGTTTTGTCCTCATTTATTAGTATATAAGCAGAATCAGAACTTCTAGACTTAGTTAGATGAAATGCTAGAATAAATCTAGTTTCAGAATCAATAGCTAACCATAGATAGTATCTTTCACCGTTAATAAATACTACCGTTTCATCAGCGTGCCAATCGTCAGATTGTAAGTTTAAATTAGCTTTAAATTTATCAGCTTTCTGTTTAAAGAAAGGTGCAAATTTATTAGTCCAACTTGCTATAGTAACATGGGATACCTTAATACCAGAGTTAATCATCAAAAATTGAGAAATAGCTCTTGTTGATGAATTATTTAAAAAGTATAGTGTTAATGCAGTTAGTATTACATGTAGCGGAAAACGCATTCCTTTCATTGAAAGGGAACCACTAACTAATTCACTAGAAGCTGTATCAATATTGGTGGTGTGATGTTTTACTATTATGTGATTACACTTCTTGTTATTGCACTTATAGCGATTGTAATGTTTATATGCATGATGTAAGTAAGTTCCCTTACCGCATCTAGGACATTTAGGATTATTAAGTTTAGGACGTCCGTCACCGTCGCCTAGGGCGAATTGGCGCTTACACTGCTTACATTGATACTTTTGTTTAGCCTGCTTATTCATACCAAACTTATATAGTTTATCAGAATTACAGCGTGGGCATTTTATATTAGTTTTGCTCATTGTTCTTCTCTCCTTTTCAAAGGGGGTATTATTTAATCTCGTAAACTTATTGTATTTCCTTAGGTTGAGAAGAGCAATGTTCATATAACTTAACAGATCGTAAAAATATTATGGGGGTATTAATATGATATTTACATGGAAGTTTGTAAGCGATTTTATAGCTATATTCATGCCAATATACTTTTTAAATAAAATAATGCCAACACAAAAAAAGAAAGTATATATGTATTACATTCTTATAATAGTTGTGTTATATCCAGTTCTGTTATTAATAAAAGATGGATATTATTTAGATATTTATTTCAAGTATTTTATATTTATAATAACACTAATTTACCCAATAGTATTTAGAGAAGGTAGTTTAGCTAAAAAGATATTTTGGGTATGTTTCTATTTATCAGGTGTATCAACAATATCATTACTTTGTGCATCAATTGTTATTTTACTATATAAAAATAATATTATTGAAGCAAACTATTTATTAGATAGAACAAGAACACTTGTGACTTTAGTCATGAGATGAATTGTTCTAAATAGTAAGCATATAGAGAAATCTGTGTGTAGAGATAGGAAAAGCCTATCCAATACTACTTGAATTGCTGGAAACTCGTAAAGCTAACTAAACCACAACGCAAACATGAAATAAGGTTAAGCGTGAAGGTTACGAAAGTAGAAAGAATTAGTTAGATGGCATAAGGTTAAATCCTAAGTGCTTAAATAATCGACAATCAGCAGGTAAGTCCCGAACAGGGAAAACTTCAACGACTATCCCTCTTGAGGGGAGTACACTACAAGTTATTGGTAGTGGAAGTGGGTAGACCTAAACAGATAATGCTGTAGGATAAGATATAGTCTGTGCTTATGTGAAAGCATAAGAAGTTCATAAGAGAACTGCATAGAAAGTAGCGCTTCTATGTGAACGACAACCTCAAAAATGATTAAAGTTAAGAATCTACAGTTCTTATATATGTTATTTAAAAATATAATATTAATCCTTGAAATATTTTCTTTCAATTTAGGAATAAGTTAATGTAATTATACAGAAAATATATTAAAAATGAAAATATATTATTCAAAATGAAAAAAGAAAGTAAATAAAGGGGGGATTGTAGTGGAAAAGGCTTATAAATTTAGAATATATCCAAATAAACAACAAGAAGAATTAATAAATAAAACATTTGGTTGTTGTAGATTTGTATATAATAAATATTTGGCTAAAAGAATTGAGTTATATGAAAATAATAAAGAAACCTATTCATATAAGCAATGTAGTTCTGATTTAACTAATTTAAAAAAGGAATTAGTATGGCTAAAAGAAGTTGATTCTACATCGCTACAATCATCACTTAAAGATTTAGAAACTGCATATAAAAAATTCTTTAAAGAGAAAAGTGGTTTTCCTAAATTCAAATCCAAGAAAACTAACAGATTTTCATATAAAACTAAGTATACCAATGGAAATATAGAGTATTTAAGAAAACATATTAAGCTGCCTAAGATTGGTATGGTTAAAATTAGAGACAAACAAATACCACAAGGTAGAATACTTAATGCAACTATATCTAAAGAGCCTAGTGGCAAATATTTTGTTTCACTATGTTGTACAGATGTAGAAGTTAAGAGGTTTGAAAACACTAATAGTAATATTGGATTAGATTTAGGTATAAAAGAATTTTGTATTACAAGCAATGGAGAAACAATTGAAAATCCAAAGTATTTAAAGAAGTCGTTAAATAAACTTTCTAAATTGCAAAGAGAGCTATCTCGAAAATCAAAAGGTAGTTCAAATAGAAATAAGGCAAGATTAAAAGTAGCAAGACTTCAAGAACGTATCTCTAATCAAAGAAAAGATTTTTTACAAAAGCTATCTACTAAATTAATAAAAGAAAATGATATTATTTGTATTGAAGATTTACAAGTTAAAAACATGATTAAAAATGAAAAACTTGCTAGGTCAATATCAGATGTATCATGGTCAGAATTTATAAGACAATTAGAATATAAGGCTAATTGGTATGGCAGAAAAGTAATTAGAGTAGATAAATTCTTTGCAAGTTCACAACTATGCAATAAGTGTGGATATAAAAATGAAGAAGTAAAAGATTTAAATATTCGAGAATGGATTTGTCCTAAATGTAATGCAGAACATAATAGAGATATAAATGCAGCGATAAATATATTAAACGAAGGATTAAGAAATATAACTATATAGATAGATAACATATATAAGAACCGTAGGAACTACGGGGATAGCTTGGTTATGCTTAGCACGTTGGTGTTATCGACCAAGAACCCTTCGACTTTAGTCGTGGGAGGTTCAGATAGTGATAACTTTATATTAATGCGTAGAATTATAGAGCTTATATACATATATATAATTTCAGAAAATATAGGGTTTATAAGATATGTAAATAATAAAATATTATCAGTATTAAGTTTTACTTGCATAGTTAGTCTTGCAATAATAAACTTTGTAGGAAAATACATAATAGAATATTATAATTATAAAACTTATGATTTAGTTATTATCGTTTCTGGAATGATATTTCTTCAAATATCAATTTTTTACATAGTAAATTCAATTTCAAAAATAGTTGAAGAAAAGCTAGTTTTAGAAATCAATTTAAAAAGTAAGCAAAATGATGAAGATATAATTAGAATGCATAAAGAAATGATAGGGTGGAGACATGATATGAGAAATCATGTTAACACCGTTTTAGGGTTAATTGAAAGAAATGCATCAAATGAAGCAATTGAATATATAAAAGAAGTAGATAAAAGAACTAGTGATTTTGAAAAAATAAGATATACAGATAATGTGGCTTTGGATTCTATTTTAACAAGTAAAATTAATTTAGCTAAAGAAAAAGGGATAAATGTTAAATTGGAGTTAAATATAAGTTGTGAAATAAAATTAACTAATATAGAAATATGCACTTTATTAGGCAACTTATTAGATAATTCTATTGAAGCTTGTGAAAAACTTGAAAAAGATAAAATTATAGATTTAAAAATGTTAGCTCAAGAAGATAAATTAATTATAAAGATAAAAAATAATACAAATGGAAAAGTAAATAATGAAAATGGTATTTTTAAAACAACAAAAACAAGTGGTATTCATGGAATTGGATTATCTCAAATAAATGATATTATAAAAAAATATAATGGGTATATAAAAAGAAGTCATGAAAATAATGTTTTTAATACTAATATAATGATAAATTATTAAAAAGAGTTAAAATTTGAGAAAAAAATTAAGTAAATGGTTAAGTAATTATTTATTTAATTTTTTTTTATAATTTATAGGGGAGGTGTTGTAGAGATAATTATAGGTTTTGAAAATATATTAATAAAAATTAAATTATGTTGATGAATTAATATAAATAATTAAATTAGTAATAAATTGATGTAAAAAAGTAAGGTTATGAAATTTAAATATAAAATTCTACAATTTACGACAAAATAATAAAAAAATATTAAAAACACATTATTATAAGTAACAGAGACAAGCTTGTCAGTAAACAAGTCTTGTAAGAGAAAAATAATTATACATATACAATAATGGAGGGAATTTTTATTATGAAAAAGAAATTATTATCATTAGTTTTAGCAGGAGCAATGGTTGCTTCAACTTCAGTAAGTGCATTTGCAGAAGATAAAACATATACAATTACTGATGGTGGGCAAGACCATCAAGTAACTATAACAGGAGATGTGCAAAATACAGCAGGAAATGTTGTACCAGGTACTATAAGTGTAACAGTTCCAACAGCAATGGCTTTTACAGTAACTAAAGATGGAACAGTTGAAGGTGGAAAAATTGAAGTTGTGAATAAAAGTAAAGAACATGTTGAAGTTATTGCAAAGGAATTTACAGATACTACTCCTTCAACAGGAATAGTTCTTGTAAAGGACGGTGAATTAGATAACAAATTAGATTCAAATGAAAACACTGATAGCAAAAGATATATGTCATTAAAACTTACAGGGGGTAATGGTTCTGTAGGATTAGTTTCAGCTAAAAGTGGTAATCAAACAGGATTTGTTGACGAAAGTGGAAATGAAATACAAAACAATGCAAATACTTCTTTAGGAAGTGCTTGGGAAAATAATAATTTATCTTTAACTATAAGTGGAAGAGCAAAAAGTAATAATACATCTACTAGCTATGGTGCACCTACTGCTCCAGTTCAAGATACTTTTAATTTAGTATTAAAAATTCAAAAATCAAAATAAAATAATATTTTAAATAAAATTCCATAATAAAAACTTTTATTATGGAATTTTATTAAGTACAGACTAAAGTTAATTCTAAAAGAAAGGAAGTATGATTATGAGTGATAAAAGTGCAAAAAAAGTTAATGTTAAAGTTATAATAGCTATATTACTAGTTGCAGTTGTTGCATCTGTAGGGGGTTATTATATATACAATAAAACTAAAGATAAAAATTCAGCTTCTGAAAATGGTTCATCAATTTCAGGATATGTTCTTTCAGAAGGGGCAGAGCCAGGTTTATCTGAAGAAGAAATAAAAGCTTTATTACAAAAGCAAGTTGATGAATCAAGTATTTCTTTTAGTATTTCTTCAGATCCTGTATTTAAAGGGAAAAAAGCATTTATTGTTATGGCAAATCCAAGATACAATGCTTATGATATAGATTATGTTATAACTGTAGATGGAAAAGAAATAATAAGAACAGCTAAAATAGCACCTAATCAATATATTGAAGAAGTTGAGTTAAAAGAAGCTTTACCTAAGGGGACTCATACTGGAGAAGCTCTTGTAACTGGTTATAATAGAGAAACAGGAGAAGAAGTAGGTAAAACTATAGTTGAAGTTACTATAACATCTCAATAATTTAATTTTATATTAAAAATATAAAGGTAAAGGGGGGTGCAAATGAATAAAAAGAAAATTTTAATTATATTAAGAACAGCATTTGCTAGTAGAACAGCGCATCATGTATTATCACTTTTGCTTACAGGAATTATGCTTGGTGGAATTGGATTAACTTTAAGATCAGATATTGAAAATATTAGGCTTTATGTTCAATCAGTTTTAGATAGAGATCCAAATTATAAAAACTTACAAGATTCAGTAAGTGAAAATATGATTAGAGGAAATATTGATATTGAAAGTCAACTTGTAGAAGATGATGTAAAAGAAGAAAGTAAAACTTTAGTTTCTAATGATACTAAAACTGGGTATGATAGTTATACTCCAAGTAGTTCTTCTTCAAATAGTAACAATACTTCAAATAATACTTCCTCTAGTAATACTTCAAGCAGTAGTTCTTCTAACAATAATTCTTCAAGTAACAATAATAATGATAACTCTAATTCAAATAATAGCAATAGCAACAATAGTAATAAACAGGAAGAAACTGTTGATAAATCAGCTTTTAATGGTAAAGATGCAATTATTTCAGAAGGACAACCTTTTAATCCAATGAATGCATTACAACTTTATGCTTGTGATATAACTGGGGAAAATATAACAAATTCAATAGTTATTACAGAAAATAATGTTGATATATACAAACCTGGAGTTTATAACGTAAAAGCATCTATAGCATTAAAAAATGGTAAAACTTTAGATAAGAAATTTGCGGTAAGAGTTGAACCAACTGTGTTAGATTTAGCAGTTAATGATGTTAAAGTATCTAAAACAGAGCTTAAAAAAGAAGAAGATTATACTATGAATTTTGCAGTTAACTCTTCTAAAAGTTATATAGATGTAGAAAAAGTTGTTATAAACAAAAAAGAATATGAAGTATCAAAGATACTTGAAGATGAAATTGAAAGATATAGTGTTAATTTAATGGCACCAAATAAAGCTGGATATGAATCTTTAAAATTACAAAAAGTAATAATGTCTGATAAAACTGTAGTTGATATTGATAAAACTGTTAATATTAATGTTTTAAAAGAAGATGCTACTTTAAATAATGTTATTGTAGAAGATGAAAGTAATGAAAATAATGCACTTAAAATATCATTTAATTTAAAAGATGTTGATAATACAATAAGTGAACCTAAAATTTGTATATATGATAAAGATGGAAATTTAGTTTTAGAAAAGCCATTTTTAAAAAATAAATATTCATCATATACAAATGTTTTTACTAAAATAAATTTAGATAAAGCAGGGATTTATACTGTTAAAGTTTTAGCTAATAAAAATGATGAAGCTAAAGAACAAACTAATGAAGAAAAAAGTATTGAATTATTTTCTAAAGAAATTGCTGTAAATATGAAGGCAGTATCTGATGATGAAGATATGAACTTATTACCTATGAATGAAAATTATGATGAAGATATTGAAGCATATTCAGAGGCAAATTTAAATTTAGTATCAAATGATGAGGTTGTTGAGGGATATTCAGAAGACGATACAGTTAATTTTAGAAATATTTTAAGAACTTCAAATAAAGATGTAACTATAAATAGTAATTCAAAAGAACATAGAGTTACTATAACAGGAAATGTTGCAGATAAAAAAGGTGAAATAAAGCCAGGAACAATACAAATTGAAATACCAACAACTGCTCTATTTACAGTTGATAAGGATGGGAACTTTACAGCACCAGACATTAAAATTAAAAATAATGGACAAGAAGCAGTAGATATTTATGCTTATAAATTTGTAGATACAAATGGACCAAGTGGTATAAATATAGAAAGTGAAGCAAGTATAACTGAAAATATAAATAATAAGCCAAGAAACAATATATCTTTAAATATTGTAGGAACTGAAGCAACTGCTTATTTTAAAAGTGAGAACTTAGGAAACAATAAATTAGGTGTTTATGAAGATCAAAATTTAAAACAAGAAAGTACTGAAGGAATAAAGGTATTAAAAATTTATGGAGAATCAACTGGTAACTTAAAATTCAATGGAAAAGCAGGTAAAGCAGCTTTAGAAACTGATACAGCTATAAGAGATAGATTTACATTAATATTAAAAATTAAAAAATCCACAAATTAATAATTTTAAAATCAACTTAATAAATGTATAGCTGTATATATTTTTAAGTTGATTTTTTTGTTAGAAGAAAAAATTAACAAAAGATAAATAAAATAGAAAAAGATTTGTGGGGATGTGAGATATGAAAAAGGAAATGATTATAAATAAAATAAAAGAATTATTTTATAATAAGAAAAAGTTAAAATTAATATCAATTATAGCTATTGCTGGAGTTGTATCAGTAGTTTTAATAGTTAAAGGTTCTTATATAAAATCAGTTATTGATGGAGACCCTGGTTATGAAAAGTTAAAAGAAAAAACAGCATTATTTGCTTATAGAAAAACTATTAGTTTAAAAGAAATTGAAGAAAGTACAACAATAGCTGGTGAAGATAAACCCAAAGGGCCTATAACAGCAGCTAGTGTTAAAGGTGGATTTGATTCATATACTCCAAGTCAAATTGTAACTGCTGATTTAGAAGATAGCAGTAATAATTTTAATTACAATAACACAAATAGTAATTCTAACAACAATATAAATAATAGTAGTAATTTAAGCAATGATTCAAATAAAAATAATCAAACAGAAGATAAAACAGAAACTAAGCCTAATAATGATAAAAAAGATGAAGTTGCTGTTGATAAATCAGCATTTGTAGGAAAAGATATGATAATTTCAGAAGGAGATAATTTTGAGCCTTTTGAAACATTACAATTATCTGCAAAAGATGTTGATGGAAAAAATATAACTAAAAAAATTGTTATAACAGAAAATAATGTAGACATATATAAACCAGGTTTATATACTGTAAAAGCTAATGTTCATCTTAGCAATGGAAATATTATTTATAAGGAATTTTTAGTAAGAGTAGAACCTGTAAAGTTACAGTTAGCAGTAAATGATATTCAAGTTTCAAAGGATATTTTGAAAAAGAGAGAAAGTTACACTATGAGCTTTAAAGTAGATTCTTCTAAAGATTATATAGATGTAGCAACTGTTAATATTAATGGAAAGATGTATTATCCAAATAAAACTACTAAAAGAAGATTCTTTAGTAAAGATGATGTTTATACAATTCAATTAGTGGCAAATGATAAAGCTGGAGTTGAAGATATTAATTTTAATACTATAACTATGACTGATGGAACGGTTGTTGATATTAATGAATTAAAAACTGTGGAAGTTTTAAAAGATGAAGCTTCTATAAAAGATATGGTTATAGACAATATAAGTGATGATGGAGAGGTTGCAATATCATTTTTTATAAAGGATATTGATGATACTATTAGTAAAGCTAAACTTTATGTTTATGATGAAGAAGAAAATGTAATAGTTGAAAAAGAAGTTGAGAAGAATAAAACTATAAACTCTATATTAAATGTAAACAAAAATGGAGTTTATAAAATAAAAATAGTTGCAGATGAAAATGTTGAATTTGTTGCTCAAAATACTAAGGATTCAAAAAGAAAAGAGTTATATTCAACTTCAATAGAAGTTAAGAATGCTAGATTTTCAGATGATAGTATAAAGGAAGCAAATGTAGATATAGCAAGTTATATAGTTTATAATGATGAAAGTGATTTTATTAATCAATTATCTTTTGCACAAATAAAAACTGGAGATGGACTAGAAGAAGGTACAGATTCAGAAAATCCTGATGGAAGTGATTCAAGTGATGAAACTCCGAGTCCAAACCCAAATCCAGATCAAGATTCAGGAATAGATAATGGAGCTGGTGGGGAAGGTGGTGTTGGTGGGTCTGATTCAAATACTCCAAGTAATGGAAATAGTGGAAGTGGAACTACGAAAAGAGAGGATGCTTTTATTGAAGATTCAAATACTGGTTATAAACGAGGATATACAACTAGCGATAAGTTACATGTAGTAATACCTACCAATGGAAAAATGAATAAAGATGCAGGAAAAACACCTCAAAAGAGAGTTTCAGTAACAGTACCAACAAAAGCAAGTTTTACAGTAAAAAATGATGGGACTTTTATTGGAACAGCATTAAAAATTACTAATAATGGAGAAGTACCAGTAGATATAAGTGTTGCTGAATTTATAGATGTTGATGGGGATTCTGGAATAAAGTTAATAACTGATGAGGATGTTAAAGAAAATACTTCAAGAAGTACTTATAAAAGAAATGAAATTAATTTATGGCTTGAAAATATAGCTGAAAATAAGAAAATATGTTTAGGAAATAGAAAGTTATATTCAGAGTTAGGTGAAGAGAATCTTATTTCTGAAGAAGAAAATAAGAAAATTGCTAAAGTTTTAGCTGGAAATACTTCAACAATAAATATATCTGGAAAAGCAGGTGCAAATTCATTAGATAGAGATGTGCCAATTCAAAATAGATTTACATTAATTTTAAAAATTAAGAAAAACACTGAAAGTAATACTTCAAAATAATTAAAACCTTATTATATTGAAAAATATAATAGAAAGGATAATAAGTATGGAAGATAATTCAACTAAAAACAATTCTTCAATGAAAAAAAATATTAAGATTTTTTTAGCTATAGTTATTTTAATAGGAATAGGTGTTGGTTTTGGATTAAGTTTAAATTTTGCTAATGATAATTTTGGTCAATCTAGTGGAGCTATAATAGAAGATGGTGTTATAGCAGGATATACAGCAGAACAAATTGCAGAAATTATGCAAAGAAAAGCAGATGAATCTACATTTTCTTTTGAAGTAAATGCAAGACCTACATTTAAGGATGGAAAATCTGAAGGTAATTTAAGAATTTATAATCCACCATATAATAAATATGTAATAGATGTAGAAATAAAGCTAGATTCTAATGATAAAACAGTATTTAAAAGTGGTAAAATTAAACCAAATCAACATATAGAAAATGCTAAGTTAAGCAAAAACCTTAAAAAGGGTGAATATGAAGCAACAGCAACTATAAATGCTTATGATTCTGATGGTGAAACATTAATAGGTGTATCTGCAGCGAAACTTATTATAAATATTGAAAATTAATTAGTGATGGGGGGATTTTTATATGATGAAAAAGAAAATTTTAAGCTTATGCATGGTAGCTATTATGTTAAATTTTTCTGTTGAAAGTTATGCATATTCACTAAATAATATTCAATTAGCTACTAGTTCAGATTCAATTAGCACTCCATCAGAAGGTGGAGGACCATCATCAGGAGACGGAGAAGCAGAGCAACCTCCAAGTGCACAACCAGATGGTGGTGGTAATGGAGAAAGTTCAGCTCAGCCTCCAAACAGTGATGGAGGCAGTACAGGGGCTGGAGGAGCTGGGGGGACAACAACAACTCCAAATACTCCTCTTCCTAATAAAGGTGGAAGGAATAATGTAGAATTAGAAGGTGGAATAGGTGAATGGGGTCCTGATAAGGATAAGAATTTACCTAACTTTAATGGAACTGAAAAACCAGATGTTGATAATGCACTACAAGAAGGTCAATATTTTACTATATCAGCAACTGTTCCATTAAATATGGAGTTTTTAATAAAAAATGAAAATGAAAATGGAAGTTCACCTAATGGTAAATTTATTACACCATATTATAAAGTTACAAATAATGGTTCTCATAAATTAAAAGTTCATTTTGAATCCTTTGAATATGCAAATTCAAAAACTACTAAAACTAGTGATTTAGTAAAGGAAGATTTAGCACCATTATATGTTGTTTCACAACCAGAAAAAAATAATGGAAAGGTTGAAATGAGGTTAAATTTAACATATGATAGACCTTCTAATTCATATTTAAAAAGAATTGATTTAATACCTACTAATTTACCAACTATAACTTCAAGATTATTAAAATCAAAAAAAACAAATGAAGAAATGTTAGGTGAATTAGATCCAAATGAGCAAGCTAGATTATATTATGGAAGTGATTTGTGGGAATCACCAAAATCAGAAGGTATTAATAAAGGTGTTGAAGCTAATTTTAATTTAAAGTTAGCATTTTCAATAGAAGGTAAAACTACTGAAAATAATCAACCTTCAGGATCAACACCAGATACTTCACCAAGCCAACCACCAAGTACTCCTACACCAAGTCAACCGTCAAATGGCACTACATCAGGTGATACTTCTCAATCATCACAAGGTAGTAGCACACAAGGGCAACAACCAAATGGAGATACATCAAGTGAGGCACAAAATCCAGCAGGAAATGGGCAACAAGGACAAAGAAATTAAATATTAAAAATAAGCAATAAAAATATTATTTAAAATGAGGCAAATTCCCTTAGCCTAATTAAATGAAGCAGATAATATAAAAAGTTAATTTGAAATTTTTTTAAGTTGGTTATGAGAAATTTTTATTCATAACCAACTTTTTTTATAATAAGAATTTTTATTAATTTTATTGGATAAAATAAAAAATAATTAATTATATAGAAAGGTGCAAATATATGAAACAAGATAAAACATATAAATTATTAATAATAGCGTTAGTATGTGCAGTTTTAATTATATTTGGAATAGTTATTATGAATAGTAAAAAGGAAGAACTAAAACAAGAATCAAATATTACTATGAAAGACTTACCTTTAAAAGTAGAGGCAATTCCTATAAGTTTTAATATAGTAAATACTGCAGAAGGAAATATATTAGAATGTACTTATAAAAATAATTCAAATGAAGATATATCTAGATTAACAATACAAGTTAAGTTTAAAGGTAGTGAAGAAATAGTAACTTTATCTTGCAATGAAGTTGTAGAAGCTGGAAATGAATCAGTGAAGTTTACTGGAAAAGGGCCAGCAAGTGGTAATATTGATGATGTGCAAATATTAAAATATAAAATATCTACAGCAAATGGAACATATATGGAATATGATTCAGAATTAAATCAATACAATTGGTCATAATATAGTTAGCTAAAATCTTATATATTAAAAATACACTTAATAATATAGTTTAATCTATATATTAAGTGTATTTTTGGTTAAAGAATAAAATTTTATGATATTATATATTTAAAAATAAATTAAAAGGAGAAAAATCATGAAGTTAAATATATTAATTGTTGAAGATGAAATAGAAATAAGGGAAGGTGTAAGTGAATATTTATCAGAAGTTGGATATAATGTTATAACTGCTGAAGATGGACTTCAAGCAATAGAGTTATTTAATAAAAATAAAATAGATTTGGTTATTTTAGATATAATGCTTCCAAAGGCTAATGGTTTTGTTGTTTTAAATAATATTAGAAAAGAAAGTAATATTCCAGTAATTATGTTAACAGCAATGAGTGATGATTATACTCAAATTATGAGCTTTGATGAAAAAGCAGATGATTATATTACAAAGCCATTTTCAATAATACTTTTACATAAAAGAATAGAAGCACTCCTTAGAAGAGGAGTAAAGTTAGAAGAAAATAGGAAATGGAATTATAAAGATATAGAAATTGATTTTGAAGGGTATTCTGCAAAGAAAAATGATGAAATTATAGATTTAAAGCCTAAGGAAATAAAATTAATAGAATTATTATTAAAATATAAGGGTAAGGTTTTAAGTAGAGCACAAATTTTAGATAATTTATGGAGTATAGAAGAATGTCCAAATGACAGAGTTATTGATGTTTATATTAAAAATATAAGAAAGAAGCTATCATTAGACTGTATAGTAACAGTTAAGGGAATTGGCTATAAGTTTGAGGAGCAGTAATGAAAAAATTAAAGTTATTTTCAAAAACATACATATTTACAGTTGGATTAATAAGTTTAATAATTTTTACTTCAAATATTTTAATATATTTAGCAGTACCAAGGGTATATTTAAGTAATAAGGAAAAAGAAGCTGATATAATTATTTCAGAATTAACTCAAAAAATAAATGAAGAAAATAGTGAAAAGTCTTTTGAATTAGCAAAAGGTTTTGCCCAAAAGTATAATATTCAAGTTTTTATTACTTTAGGAGAAGAGCAAAGAAGTTTTCAGGGTGTTGAAAATGTAGATATATACATAGATAAGGATGTTATTAAGGATAAATCATTAATACTTCCAGATTTAACTGGTGAGGGTATTATAAAAAGTTCTGAAGAAGAAGAAGTTGATTCAATAAATGAGGGTATATTTAGTCAATATATTAATGTAAATAATTCATCAATAATAAAAAGTAGAGATTTTAAGACTATAAATGATGTAAAAGGAAATATTCAAATAGTAACTAATTTAGAATCTTTTACAGAAACTAGGGATATTATATTAAAAATATTGCCATATTCTATGATTGTAAGTTTAATTGTAGCTTTAATTGCATCATATATATATGCAAAAAAAATTACAACTCCAATAAAGGAAATTTGTAATGTTACAAAGGAAATGGAAAAGTTAAATAAAAGGGCTTTTTGTAATGTTGAATCTGAAGATGAAATTGGAATATTAGCATATAATATAAATAGTTTGTATGAAAATTTGTTAAATACAATTATATCATTAGAAGAAGAAATAAAAAATGTAAGTGAATCTGAAAAGGTTAAGGTGGATTTTTTAAGAAGTGCATCACATGAGCTTAAAACTCCATTGATGAGTATGCATATAATGATTGAAAATATGTTATATGATATAGGAAAATATAAAAATCATTATGTATATTTGGAAAAGTGCAAGGATATAGTTAATGAATTAAGTAAAATGGTTCAGGAGATTTTAGATACTTCAAGGCTTAATTCTATAGAAAATAAAAATGAAAAGTTATTGGATTTATCATATATAGTTGAAAATGCATTGGACCATTATAATATAATAGCTAAATCAAAAAATATTAATATTAAAGTTAATTTAAATGATTCTTTTAATATTAAGGTAGATGAAAAGGTGTTTACTAAGGCAATTTCTAATATTATTTCTAATGCAGTTAATTATACTGATGAGGGGAAGGAAATAAGAGTTTATATAAAAGATAAAAAGCTTATTATAGAAAATGATTGTAAACCAATTTCAGATGAGCATTTAGCACATATTTTTGAAGCTTTTTATAGGGTTGATTTTGATAGAAATAAGTCTAGTGGAGGAAATGGATTAGGGTTATACATAGTTGAACAAATTTTAAGGATGTATAATTTAAGTTTTTCTTTTAAATCAATTTCAACTGGTATGAGGTTTGAAATTGATTTTAATTAATTATTTTTTAATTTTATAAACTTAACTCTTTTATTTCATAAATATTTCATATTGAACTAATAAAATGTACTCAAGTTAATAAACAAGGAGGAAATAAATATGAATGTATTTAAAAGATCGGTATTATATATAACAAGAAAAAAAATGAAAAGTATTATTATGTTATTTATATTATTTGGAATAGCAACAGCTGTTTTAAGTGGAATTTCAATTAAAAAGGCAGCTAATATAGCAAGACAAGATTCAAATAAGGATATGGCAAATACTTTTGAATTACAAACTAATCTTGGAAGTAATTTAAGTGGAACAATTCCAGAAAGTTTAATTAATAAGCTTTCAAAGGTAGATGGTGTTAAGAATTATGATGCTGCAATTCAAGGTGCTGGTTTAGATTTAGAAAATGTAAATTATATAAAACCAGAAAAAAATGCAGTTCAATATAATGATGATTATAAATATGAAAAACTTTTTTCTGTAGAAGCACATAAGAGCTCTGAGTATGATACTAAGTTTATAAGTAAATCATTAAAGCTTGTTGATGGTAGACATATTGTGCCTACTGATAAAGGTAAGGTATTAATTCATAAGGCTTTAGCAGAAGCAAATAATTTAAAAGTTGGAGATACTATAAAAGCTAAAAAGAGTGCAGGTGATTTTAATGCATCAACTTTATCTAAAAATGATTATGACCTTGAAATAGTAGGTATTTTTGAAAGTAGTAACACTGAAAGAGTTGGTCACAAATTAGAAATGCCAGAAAATCTTTTAATAACTGATGTAGATACTGTTAAAACTTTATATGGATATTCAGATGGAGAAGTAAAATATACTAATGCTACATTTAATACAAGCACTGATGTGGATAAGGTAACAGCAAAATTTAAAGAAATTTCTGCTGAATGGAATAAGTATACAATAGTAAAGAGTGAAGATACATTCTTAGCTTTATCTAAGTCTTTTGACTCTTTAGATAAGATTATAAATATGATTTTAATTGGTGCAATAATAGCTGGTGCAATAATACTTTCATTAGTGTTAGCATTTTGGATTCAAGGAAGAATTCATGAAACAGGTATATTACTTTCAATAGGAGTTTCAAAGTTTAATATTATTTCTCAATATATAATTGAATTATTACTTATAAGTGTATTAGCTTTTGGAGGATCATATTTCTCAAGTAAAGTAATTTCACAAAATATAGGAAATACAATAGTTTCACAAGCAAGCAAACAAGCTGTTCAAGATGTTAAGAGTGGATTTGGAGGATTTTCATTAGGAAATGATGTTAATAGTTCTTTAGCAACTCGTACAGTTGATGAAATTGATGTAAAAATACAAGCTAAGGAAGTTGTTTATGTATATATTATAGGTACAGGAATTATCATAATTTCAGTAGTGTTATCTTCAGCATCAATAATTAGATTAAAACCAAAAGAAATATTATCAAAAATGAGTTAGGAGGAGTTAGTATGTCAGTTTTATCTTTAAATAAAATTAGCTATTCATATAAAAATGGCAAAAATATTTTAGATGATATAAGTATTGAATTTGAAAAAGGTAAATTTTATACGATTTTAGGTGTTTCAGGTTCTGGAAAAACTACTTTATTATCATTGTTAGCTGGATTAGATGAACCTAGAAAAGGAGAAGTTTTATATAACAATGAAGATATAAAAATAAAGGGGTATGAAAACCATAGAAAAAACAATATTTCGTTAATATTCCAAAATTATAATTTAATTGATTATATGACTCCTTTAGAAAATTTAAGAATAATTAATCAAAAAGCTGATAAATCAATATTAAATAATTTAGGCTTAGGTGATGAAGAAATTAATAGAAATGTATTACAACTATCTGGTGGTCAGCAACAGCGTGTGGCAATTGCAAGAACTCTTGTAGCAGATTCTCCTGTAATATTAGCTGATGAACCAACAGGAAATTTAGATAGTGATACAGAAAATGAAATTGTAGAAATATTAAAATCTAGTGCACATGAGCATGGCAAATGTGTAATAGTTGTTACACATAATAAGGATTTAGCTAAAAAATCTGATGTTATACTTATGTTAAAAAATAAAAAGTTAACACGTGTTAACAAATAATTGAGATGTAAAATTTGTAGCATTTAAAATAGAACTAATTTTATATAATAATCCCCCATTTATTATTAAAATTAATATTAATAGTTAAGTAAAGTAAAAATAATAAAATTAATGACAAAAAATAATAAAATCCCCAATTTATTATTAAAATTAAAAATCAATATTTAGTTAAAACTAAAAGATAATAATAGAAATAATAATAGAAATGATAATAATCCCCCATTTATTATTAAAATTAATATTTATGTAAAGGGAAAAGAAGAATAATCCCATTAATTTTTTATTAAAGACTAAATAAAAAATTTTTAAATGGCTGAAAGTTAGAAAAATCTAGCTTTTAGCCATTTTTTTATGTATATGAAAGTATAAAAAAATTGAATTTTTAAAGCTAGTTATATCAATGGATTTTAAGATTTAAAACTATAAGATTGATACTACGAAGTTGGTGTGGAGATAGCCAATTTGTCAACGTTTAGGAAAGTATAAAATTTTTTAAGCATTAAGGCTAGGTATATCAATGGATTTTAAGATTAAAAACTTTAAGATTGATACCATGAAGTGGGCATGACGATAGCCATTTTGTTCTGTATAGAAAGTAAAAAAATATTTATTATTTCAAATACGAGAAAAATATAAAATTTTGAAAAGATATTATTTTTATATAACTTAATTTGTAAATATTGCAAAAATAATCTTGTTAACTATTACATTTTTTGGAGTTAGATAAGGCTTTTTTTAGAATAAAATAAATAATATATAAAATAATTTAAAAAAAAATAGTATATATAAATAAAATTATGTTATAATATAATTGTGCTTAATTTTTAAACATGTATACGATAACAATTCGGTATACTTTTCTTAATTAAGTATAAATAAAAATATTTTATAGTTATTAATTCAATTAAGTATAATTTTATGAGATAAAATAATTTATTATTTATATCAGGTATATTTTGTATTTTGATTAATGGCATTATTATTTTTTTTCATTAAATAATATAATAATAAT
>OKRV01000195.1_pt1 | contig 41615 bp, 34 predicted proteins | sample 1601201 | NCBI WGS metagenome assembly OKRV01 (sample SAMEA3541540, study PRJEB24748) | human gut metagenome | biome: human gut; feature: human-associated habitat; material: faeces | place: China | collected 2012 | reverse complement strand
TAACATATTTGCGATTAGCATACCTAATATAAAATCAAGAATTCTATAAAAAGGACTTGTATATAAATCTAATCCTAAATTGTAATAATTGTTTATTAAGCTAATTAAGTATTTTAATAATAATATTATTATTATATATTGTACTTTTACTAATTTAATTTTATTAATTAAATAAATTAATGGTAATGCTAATACATATAAAATCATTGTCACTGATAGAAACCATGATAATCCATTAAATGAATATGCATATTTAGGAACTAATGTTTGCAATAAGCTTAGATTTAATACTGTATTAATTATTATTTCTATTTTTGATAATTTCATTATCCAATCATATCTAATAAATATACTCATTACAAATGTAATAACATGTATTGGATACATTTTTTTCATTCTATTCTTGACCCAAGATATAATTTTACTAATATTAACTTCGATAACACTACTACTATATGACCAATATAATACAAATCCTGATAATATAAAAAAGAAAATAACGGGAAATGTACCATTTATCAACAATCCTGCATGAAATAAAAATATCCCAATCATAGATAATGTTCTTAATCCTTGCAATGACTTTATCATAAATTTCTCCTTATTTTTATTTGAAAATTAATTTTAAAATATAAATTTAATTATTAATTTAAATTTCAAAACATTTAACCTTATATTTAAAAAACAACCAATAAAACTTATATAAAAATCAATTTTATTTTTCTTCTAAAAGCATCATATAATTTTCCTAATCTTAAATTTAATAAATACAAAATAATTCTAGTTTTTAACCAAATATTCCCTTTTGCTATATCATCTAAAATATATTCATTATTAAATACTTTTATATGTTTTTCTTTAAACTTATTATATATTTGAATATTTATATAACTAAGATGATTTATAGTTATAAATTTTAAAATAAATAAATGATTATATAACATATATTCAAATTCTTTTTTATATTTATCATAAATATTTTTTTCCTTTAATTGTAACTCAATAAAATTAATAGCTTCTATTATATCTAAAAATTTATTGCTAACCATATTAGTAATACTATTTTCTCTCTGATAATAATTATATAAACACTCATTTAATATATCTATTTTAGGTTTATTAATAAGCCAACTACTTACTGTTGCTAAATCCTCTCCATAACTTATCTTATTTGGATAATCAATATTAAATTTATTTAAAAATTCTCTTTTTATTAATTTTCCCCACATAGCAGGTATTATTTTTCCTAGAAATAAATTCTTTAATGGATCTAATTTTATGCTTTCTTTATTTTTAATTATACTATATGAATCTTTTTTATCTTTATAAACCCAAAACGCATTATAAATTATTAGATCTAAGTTATTCTCAGTAGCTATTTCATATAATCTATCACAAGCATTTAATTCTAACCAATCATCTCCATCTACAAATAGAATATACTCTCCAGATGCTATTTCAATTCCTGATTTCCTAGCCTCTATTATTCCAGAATTTTTTTTATTAATAATTTTAACTCTGTTATCATTAATAACTAATTCATTTATTATTTTTAAAGTATTATCAGTTGATCCATCATTAATTATTATTATTTCAATTTCTGATAAACTTTGCATCAATACTGATTTTAAGCACCTTTCTATATATTCTTCTATGTTATATGCTATTATTATTACACTTATTTTCATATAATCTCCTACTTTAAATTAACAATATATTTCTTATTTCTAATTAGATACATAAGAAGCTTTTTATTGTAATAATTACTATCAATATATTAATAAATTAAATATTTATTCAAATCTTACCTCTAATATCAAATGTCTTTCTCATATTAAGTCTTCGAATTTTAAACAATATTGTAAGGCTATTGTTTGATATTATTCAAATTTGATTATAAGCTATTTTTTTATATCAATTTATACTATCTCAACAATCTTTAATACCTAATAGTATAGCTGTCATTAAGTACAACCTTTTTTTTATTAAAAATCTTAATATATACTCTTTTATTGAAAAACATTCAACACTATCAAATGTGTCTAAAATTTTCTTTTGTTTTAATCCTTCATTCAATAATTTTTTTTTGGATGAATATGAATATATATTGCTATCAGCTTTTATTATTTTCATTATAGTTGCAAAATATTGACTAAACATAGTTTTATTTATTTCATTAATAATGTTTTTATCAAGAATTCCCCAATATACAAACAAATTATTCATTTGTTCATGTATTTCCATATATCTTTTAAATGCATTTTTATATAATCTTCGTGTAAGCGTTCTAGTATTATCATATTTCATATAATGATAATATGTTTTATCAGTAATTATAATACTTTTAGCAGCTTTCAAAACATCAAGGTTAAAAGAAGTATCCTCACCAACATTAGTTTTCATAAATTTTATCTTATTTTTGATAATTATACTACTTTTATACATTTTATTACACGAAGAATTTATCAATGCATTAGGAAATATATTTATTATATTATTTTTTATCTTTTTTTCGTTATTCCAAACACTAAATTCATAATTATTTATTTGTGCTCCGACTAAACAACCATATTTATTTACTCTATCAAAACTTATTCCACTTATTACAATATCAGCATTATATTTTTTTGATAAATCCAACGTATCTAAAAGCATATTATTTTCTATCCAATCATCACTATCTACAAAACATATGTAATTTCCAGTAGCATTTTCTATCCCAATGTTTCTCGACGCAGAACTTCCCATATTTTCATTATGAATAACTTTAATCCTGCTATCCATACTCTTATAATAATCACATATTTCTCCACTCCTATCCATTGAACCATCATTTATTAATATTACCTCGATAGATTTAAATGATTGATTCAATATAGAAGTTATACATTTATCTAAATAATTCTCTACATTGTATACAGGTACTATAATGCTAACCTCATAACTCATTATTATTCCTCCATTAAATTATGACTCTATAAACTTACTCAACTTATCAAATTGTTTAGTCGCATTTTTAGATATATCTCTTATATCCTTTAAATTTTCATATGAATTTTTCAAAATTTTCTCATCATATAATTGATTTAAATTTTCCATATATATCATAATAGAATCTAAATTAATATCCTTAAGCATATTAGATGTTTTATTGCTATATATAACAGGAATTATAGGTACATTTACTAGTTGAGATATAATATTTGCATGAAATCTAGCTGTTATGAAAATCTTAAACTCTGATATTATATTAAATACTTCTTCTAAATTTCCTTTATATTCATAAATATAAACTTCTTTCTTTATATTATTATCTAATCTAGATATTATTGAATTTATAGCTTTTAAATCTCCTTCTTTTTCACAAAAAGACATTAAGCAACATCTGTATCCTTTAGATATCATAAGCTCAATTGATTTGACATTACTATTTATATAATCCTCTTCATACTTAGCTAATCCATCTTTATGGTTAACATCTATTATAGAAAATCCTATTACATTTTTTTTCTCCTTTTTCTTAAATTTATCTAAATCTAATTGAAAAGCTATATCAGGTTCACATCTTACATTTTTCATATCTTTAAATAGATTATATGAATAAGTATCTCTAAAGCACACATCCTCACATTTAGAATAAAATTTTCTGTAATCCTGTAAAAAACTTTCTCTTTTATACGGTCCAAAATTAGCACCTAATACATATATAGGCTTATTTAGTTTATTAAACTCATTTAATATATCCACTCTATATTTATAAAGACTTTCATGATAACTTTCATCTCTAAATATAGATCCTCCAATAAATACCATAGCATCATGAGATTCTGCTATAGATTTATAATCTGTTAAAATATTCTTTATTTTAAGCTTCTGTAAAACTTTATCTATATAATTATATTTTCTCCTATTGACATTCTTGTATCTTTTAAAAAATTCATCATAATTACTTCCAACATAATTAACCGTAAATTCAGCTCCTGGATATTTTTTAGCTAATATATCTAAAAATAAATCATCCCCTAAGTTATAAGCTAAATAAACATCAACAAAAATCTTTTTCATCTCTTATCCCCTATTAAACTTTTAAGATATTTCTTCATAAAACTTATCTATTTCTTTTATAGAACTATATGGTTTTAATTTATCTACATTTTTTTTAATCTCATCATAAAATGAAGTGTTATTTATTAGTAGCTTTATACCTTCATATATGCTTCTTTCATCCTTATCTACAACAACTCCATCAAAATTATCTGTTATTAATTCATTAATTGTATCAAAATTAGTTGCTACTACTACATTTTTTAATATTTTAGCTTCCATTACTGTTAATCCAAATCCCTCTTTACGTGAAGTTTGTACATATAAATCACAATTTTTCATATATGGATAAGGATTTGATTTAGCTCCAATCAATATAACTTCATTTTTAAGACCATAGCTTTCTATAAGCTCTTCAATTTCTTTTCTCTCTGGACCCTCTCCTATAATAAACCACTTAAATTTAAACTTATTTTCTTTTAATAAATTAGCTGCTTTTACAGCTAAGTCATATCCCTTAACACTAGCTAATCTGCCAACCGTTAATATTTTAAAGTTATCTTCTTCATCTAACTCTTTAGCCTCTTCTTCAACTGACATTTTAATTATTAATTTTGGATCAACTATATCTAAAATTATTTTCATTTTACATTTATATCCATACTTCATTCGAGACATAGAATCGTATATAAATTGTGAAACAACAACTATTTTATCTATATTCTTATAAAATCTATTATCTAAATCCTTATCATACATGGTTTTTATATAATTACAGTTAATCCATGCTAACTTTTTATCAGCCTTTACTTTTTCAGATACAAAATAAGTTGGAAGACCTTGATTATATGCTACTGCAACATCATACTTCTTATGTAATGGCTGTAAAATATTTCTTATAGATTTATATACTACTTGTTCAGAATGTATAGTGTTTTTACTTATATTATTAAGTCTTAAATTTAAAGATGTTTTTATCCTATGAATACCATAAATTATTTTATTCTTCTTAGTTCCGGAATATTTACCATTTAAAAATTTAAAATAATCTGGTATTTCTAATAAATTAACTTTACTTGGGAGAAATTTTTCAAAATCACCACCTCTTTTAAATAAAAGAAGGTCTATCTTATATTTTGAATAGTCTATATTATTTAAAAGAGATATTAAACTCTTTTCAGCTCCTCCACATGTAAGAGAATCTATAACAAATAGTATATTTCTCATAATTTATTTATCTCCTTAAAAATCTATCTTTTATCCTTCTTAAAAATATTATTAATATACTTAAATACAATAGAATTATATATTTTCTATTAATTATTAATTTTTTAGATATTCTATCTAATATATTATTATTAGATATTTGATTTTTATATTTCTTTATAAAATCATTCTCTAATATTAACTTTAAATTACTAACAAACATATCCTTATCTTTTAATTGCAAGTATTTATAAGTTTCACTAATCAACACTTTGTTTATTAAATCTTGAACTTTCAAAACCTTAATTTTATTAATCTTATCAAAATCAAATTTTAATTCTGTTAATAATTCGCTAATTTTATTAATTAATAAAATATAATTTTCCAAATAATTTATATCAATATTTGAACTTATACTACTATCATTTAATCTATTATAATTGTATAAATATTCATTAATAACCCCAACCTTATTAAGGTACTTGCAATATTCCAATATAAATATTAAGTCTTCACTCATAAATATGTTAGGATTCATTCTTATGTTATTTTTGATAATAATATCTTTCCTAAAAATTTTAGACCATAATACTCCTCCGACACCATTACATACACACCCTAAGAATTCTTGTTTATTCAATATGTCTTTATTAATCCAAAAATCATTTAATTTAACTACTCCATATTTACTTTTATCAATATATCCACAACAAGCTATATCTAAACTATTACTCTTAATTCTATTTAATAATTTTTCAACATATATTTTTTCTATAATATCATCTGAATCCACAAAAATTAGATATTCTCCATTAGATTTTTCAATACCTTTATTGCGAGCTACAGAAGGCCCTGAATTCTCTTGAGTAAAGTATTTTATTCTTTTATCCTTAGTAATATATTTTTTTATAATCTCATATGTGTTATCTATAGATCCATCATCTATAATAATTACTTCTATATTTTTATATGATTGAATCACTATACTTTCTATACAATTTTCTATATATTTTTCACAATTATAGGTTGGAACTACAATACTCACCAATGAATTCATGTTTCCTCCATTATCTAATCAAATAAATTATATAATTTATCTAACTCATAACTATTGCTATAATCCATTTTTTTGCAATTTATAGCTAATTTCTCTCTAAATAATTTATCTATATATAACTTTTCTACCCCATCAGCAATTCCTTCAATGGATAAATCGCATATATAACCATCTATGTTTTTCCTTACCTGACTTTTTGCTGTTGTATAATTTGTTATAACTACTGGCTTACCTAGTATTTGTGCTTCTCCTACAGTCACAGCCTTTCCTTCATATCTAGAAGGTTGTACATATATATCTCCAGCACTTATATATGGATATGGATTAATCTTTTTTCCCAATAAGATAAAGCTATTTTCTAAGCTATATTCTTTTATTAAATTTCTTATCATTTGCTCATCTCCACCATATCCAACTACATACCACTTAATATTAGTTAACCCTCTATTATGTAGCACCTTTAACGCTCTAACAGCATTATCTATCCCCTTTGCATGTGAAAGTCTTGCAACTGAAATTAACTTAAAACTATTATCATTTTTAATATCTGCTTCGATATTCTCTTCAGCCATTTTTCTTACAAATTGTGGTGAGGTTATATTTTCCATTACCTTTACCTTATCTTTTAAACTCGGATACTTTTTAAGAAAAGCATTTCTACATTCTTCTGATACAGCAATAATATAATCAAATTTATTCCACATTTTTAAATCTATTGAAATATCAGTTTCTATAGTAGAATAATCAGTATGAATCCAAGCAAGTTTTCTTTTGGCCTCTACTTTTTCTGCAATAAAATAATGTGGCCAAAGATAACTTATAGCAACATCATACTCTTTATCTAATTTGGGTAAAAAAGGCAATGAATATCTCCACATAAGCTGCATCTGATAATATCCAACTTCATTTATTCCTTTTATTTTTCCTACTATTTTTGAATTAAAATTTGCTAATATTCTTGTTAATGCTAATATATATCTTTTTTCATTAATTACTTCTCGAATTGATTTTCTAAACATTGAATATTCAGATATTTCATTAATTAAATTATGTTTATTAGGTAACAATTTCATAAAATCGCCTTGATGTCTATATAAAATCAAATCTACTTTATTATTATCATAGTCAAAATTATTTAACATACTAATAAGACTTCTTTCCACTCCTCCAACTTCCATATCAAAGGATGAAATTAATACTTTTCTCATACTCAATTTAACCTCTATTAATTATTTCTCTAACTTTTACAATTTTATCTCCACCAATTACTTTCGCAATAATTTTTTTACAATTGCTTTTTATTCTTTCCTTAAAAGGAAGCCAACTCTTATAAAAATGATGCTCTGTATAGGTGTTATCTGTTTTTTTACTATAACAGTTTATATAATCATATGGTGAAAAATATTCTTGCGGGTAAATTGTTGCTATATGTTTAATTTCTTGATAGCTATTATCTAAATTTACACCTAATTTTCTAATAATATCAGTTACTATTGCAACATTAGTTAATGTATCAAACTCTCCATTTTTCTTTATAAACTTTTTATCATCATATGATTCTAAAAATTTTTTAATTAATATATTTCCCTTTTTAGCTCCAATTGTACTTGTTGCTATATAATTTTTCTCCTCAAATCCCCAAACTGAATCATTCTTTAAAATCTCCATGTCAAAATACTTGTACACTTGCACATCGGTATCCATATATATACCGCCATAATTATATAGGGCATATATTCTAACATAATCACTAACAAAGGCAAATTTTCCATTTTCATATGCTTCTCTAACAAAATCATTACAACTTATATCAAAATTATCTTCGTTCCACTCTATTATTTGATAATCATCTAAAATACTTTTCCAACTTTCTATACATTTTTGAATGACTTTAGGTTTTTTCTTTTTTCCAAACCAACAATAATGAATTATTTTAGGTATAACTTCTTGCAAAAATTCCTCTTCCCTTCCTTTTTATTAATTATAAAATTATTTTCTTCAAAGAACTTATATCTTTATTAATTTATTATTTACAATTATGATAATACTTTTAATAAAGCTCTTTTATATTTATCTTTATTATATTTTTCTTTACCTTTTTTATACAAATATTCAATATCCTTATTTCTTATAGATTTTAAGTATTCATAATCAAAGCATTTTATCACGCCTTTATTATTTATAGCTTCTCTAAGATCTGGATTATCTATATTTGATGCTATATTATCTTTTATATCCTTATCAGTCATATCACTCAAGAAAATATTTGATAAATAAGTATTAAATGTATTTAATAACATTATACTTGGTCCATTTAAATTACTATGTTCTGTATTTCTAAAAAAATTTCCTATAACCTTCTTTTGTATTCTATATCCCTCAATCATATCATTAAATAAATATGGCATATACTTACTAGTATATCCACCTTTACGGTAATAATATAAAACCTCATTTATCATACTAACCTTAGTAACCTTTAATAAAACTTCCATATTTAAAAATAAATCGTCTCCTAAAAACTTTATTTTTTTTAAATATTCCCCACTACATTTCAAATATTCTCGCTTATAAACTTTAGCACATAATGAGGATGGAAATGGATGCCCATGAAAATATGCTGTTACTAAATCATTTTTTATATTCTCGCCAGTGTATAATGAATTTCTCTTAAAGTAAGTTTCATTACATTTTTTTCTTATTATTCTGAATTTATTCAAAACATTGCACATATTAAATACAACTACATCAGAATTGTTTTTTTCTATTTCTTTAACTACAGTCTCTAATGTGTTATTAGCTATCCAATCATCTGAGTCTATAAAAGTTATATACTCTCCTGTAGCCTCGTTTGTACCTCTTTGTCTTGTAATAATTGACCCCTCATTCTTTTTATTAATAACTTTTATCCGAGAATCTATATTACTATACTTTTTACATATTTCCAGACTTCTATCTATTGATCCATCATTAACTAATATTAACTCAAACTCTTTAAATGTTTGATTTAATACAGATTTTATACACTTATCTAAATACTTTTCAGAATTATAAATTGGCACTACAACACTTATTTTAAACATTTTATACTCCTACCTAATTAATTTGTTTAATTTATTTGCTAATATATCACTTTACATTTATTTTTTAATAAAACTAAATTTTAATCATTTTATACAAAAAACTTATATTCTCCTTAAATGTATATTGCCTTTTCAAAAATGTTGCTAATCTTAAGCTTAAGGTTAAAATTTTAAAAATATTATACTTAAATTTAGACGTTCTTTTTTAAAAAAATTTATACATACTCTCTGTATAAATTATTCTTTTTTGATTAGATAAATTAGGACTTCTTCCTTCTAAATGTATAACTTTTGGTGATGTTAATATTATTCTTTTTAATCCTTCTAGTTTCATTCTATATTGAAGATCAGTCTCTTCATAATACATAAAAAATGTTTCATCAAATCCATTGAATTTATTAAAGGTGTTCTTTTCCATAAATAATAGTGCGCCTGTTAAATAATCTACTTCCATATATTCTGGCTTTTTTTCTGTTTCGCTATCATTAACATTAGTATATTTATTTTTATAAATTATCATATTTAAGTAATCTTTTATTATCCCATTTTTACTTGGAAAGCTTCCCATTGATGTAGCTAAATTTTCATTTTCATCATATAACCATGCCCCTAAACACCCTATTTTGAGATTCAAATTGTTATTCTCATAAAAATTAATAAATTTATCAATAATATTATTTTTTACAATTGTATCTGAATTTAATAACAATAAATATTTTCCTAATGAATATTTAACACCTATATTATTAGCTTTTCCAAATCCATAATTTTTGAAATTCTTTATAACTTTTACATTATTATATTTACTCCTTATAAAATCAATAGATCCATCATTTGAACAATTATCTACAACTATTATTTCATAATTATTACTTCTACATTGCTCATATATAGAACTTATACACTGATCTAATAACAGTTTAGTATTAAAATTAACTATTATAATAGATACCTTAACCATAACTTTAGCTCTTCACCTTTTAATAATATAAAAAATTCATTAATTTAAAATCTGTTTTATATATCATTCCTAATGATATAACCTGCTCATAATAAAAAAATAAAAAATAGCAGACTATAACCCCAAAATAAATAAGTCTTTTCTCTTTACCTTTAAAGCAATTTTTTAATAAAAAAGCAAATACTATAAAACTATATAATTGAAAATATATTGTGAATCTAGCAAATATCCAATTTAATGCTGAAAATAACATAATTATTCCACATATAGTATTCATGTTTACAAATATATCTCCCTCTTTCCATCTCTCTCTTATGATATTTTTTTTCATATATGATAGTATTATAGGCATTAAAAATACAGCTATTCTTATTGGATTTGCACCACCTTCGTTAAAATCTGAATATGCTCCATATTTACTCCCCTGTAACATATTCATTAGTGGATCATAAAAAAATAATCCTATTAACATTAAACCATATAAAATATTCGTTCTTTTACTCCATGCCCTCTCTTTAACAATAAAGTACATTGGTATCATTACAAAAGCAGAATTATGAACACTCATCATCAATAAACAAATTATGAGGTACTGTATAAACTTTTTTTTAATAATACATATAGTTACTATAAATAATATTGATGCAGCTAAACTTTGTCTTATACCATTCATAGTTACAGTATAGTATCCAGATGCTATATATAAAAATGTTGCTATTTCAAAATAACCATCCTTAGTAAAAATATACATACTTATAACATTTAATACATTTATAATTATAGATATAATCATTATCATAAATTGTGGATCATCTGAAATTGATTTTAACATTTGCAAAAAATATATAAATCCTGGCTCATATCCATCCGAATTAAACTCTGGACCAATTAAAGTATATAGATGTTTATACATATATGTATCTCCTATACCACTCCTTAATCCTGATACTAATGTTAAAATCAAAATAACTATTATTACAAAAATCCATGCTATTTTTTTATGATTCACTCTTATAATTCGTGCCATCAATGAAAATATATATACTAATAATAAAGTTAAATAAAATACTGTCATACTTATATTGTTCCTTATACTTTACGAAAGCTTAAAATTCCTAGTTTTAAATAAAATATAAAAACATAAAACTAATCCTAATGGTATTGATAATATTGTTAAAACTTTATTTGGACTTTCTAATAAGAATCTTTTATTTTTAGATAGCATTGAACTTGAAACATAATGTATACTTTGAGTTATTTTATATTTCAAACTTCCTTTAGATAGCTTTAAATTTTCAATTCTGTAAAAACACCATCCTCTTGGATTTTTCCTGTACTGCTTAAACATATTAAGTGATGATCCATCTTCCATATATTCAACTATACATAAAACATCATTAATTAAAGCTAATTCATATTCCTCATCAAGCTTATAATATTTGTATGCTAATCCAACATATTTCTCTTCCTTATATACTGGATATGGATATTTCTTAGTTAATTCCGTTCTATATACAAGCTTTTTATCACCTTTAATACCCTTATTGTAAAAAAAATCAAATAGAGTTGATCTTTTTAAATCATCTGGAAATTTCATACCTATGATATCTCCATTTTCATACGCATCTAATCCTGCAATTCCTGATATATTCTTATCGTTCCTTACCTTTTCCCAAGCATTTTTTATTTTTTCAATAGCATCATGTGGCATATAATCATCAGAATCAATACAAACATTTAATTCTGTAGTTATATTTTCATAAGCTGTATTATGAGCCCCATGCATCCCTTGATTCTCCTGATATATATAACTTATCTTAAATTCCGTAGTTTCATTAATCCATACTTCTATTAGCTCTCTTGTATTATCAGTAGATCCATCATCTATAATTAACCACTCAAACTCTTTACATGTTTGTCTTTTTAAACTTTCATAACATTTATGTATTGTATACGCCCTATTATATGTGGGAGTAAATATTGTTATTAATTTATCCATAATTATCCTCCTCTCATATTTGATTATTATATATATTTTCTATATTTTGGACATAAACTTTTATATTATAATTTCTATTTATATAATTAAAAGCATTTTCCCCCAATTTCTTTATTAATCTTTTTTTAGATTTCATTTCTCTTAGCTTAATAATAAAATCACTATAATTGCCTAATTTAATTAAGTATCCTGTTTTTCCATCATCTATAACCTCACTAATACTTCCAACATCCATAGAGAGAACAGGTTTATTAAATGCCATAGCCTCTAAAATAACCATTGGTAATCCTTCATAACGTGACGGTAAAAAAAATACATCAATTAATGGATAAAATTTATAAACATTTTCTTGAAATCCTGTTAATATAAATATATCTTCTAATTTTAAATTTCGTATAATACTTCTTACTTCATCCTCTTGATCACCACTACCTATTAGAAGTACTTTACAATCCATAAATTCATTTTTATGATTAGCAATTTCATTTATAAAAGGTATTATTCCTTTTATATCACATATCCTACCTACGAATCCCAATATAGTTTTATCTTTAGGAATATTAAATTCATTTATTGCACTATTACTATCATCAATATTAATATTTATAATTTCATCTATATCTATAGCATTCGATAGTACTTTAGCCTTATTTCTTAGAAAATACCCTGAGTTTTCATTATAAAAATTATAAACTAACTTTCCACAAGCAATATTGTAATCATATTTTGGTCTTAAAATAGAATCAATCCTCTTATTAATACTATTAAATTTTAAAAATGGATAACAACTATGAATATGAGATATTATTTTTACATCACACCTAAAAATTTTCTTTGCAAGATATGAAACTAAAGAAGCTGTATTATCATGGGCATGTACAATTTTTATATTTTCATTTTTTATAATCTTACTTAAATTGCATGCATTAAATAGTATATTTTTATTAGAAAACTTTATATTGTAACTCCTTATTCCATTCTCCTTAAAAACATTAGAAAGTTCTACTCCCCCACAAACTACTACAGGTTTATAATTTTTAAGATTTTTACATAATAATAATGCCATTCTTTCAGCACCACTCATTTTATTCATTGGTAATACATGCAATACCTTATTCATAATAGTTTTTAGTCTCCTTCTCCTTAAAACTTTCTATTTTTTATATAATTAAGAATTTTAAAATTTTATCTTATTTATTAATCTCACCTATTACTAACATATGAAGAAAGCCCCTTATCATAATTAATATCTAATTGAACATCCTCATAAATTTTTAAAAGTTTACTATTTATACTATCAATATCATATTTTCTAATTTCCTCAGAAACTTCAAAACTTTTATCATTTAAAATATAATATTTCTCTATAGCTTTTGCGGTTGATTCATAATCATCAACATTAACTAAGGTTCCTATAGTTTCATCACAAATAAGGTCCCTACACCCTCTAATATCAGTAGCAATTACCTTTCTACCACAAGCCATAAATTCCATTATATTTCTAGGTAATCCTTCTCTATAAGATAACAATATACCAATATCTGATATATTTATTAATTTATTTACATCCAATCTATATCCTAGCATAAATATATTGTTTTGTAAATTTTTCAAATTTATTTGTTTTTCCACACTTTCTTTTAGTGTTCCATCACCAATGCAAAGAACCTTTATATTAGGATATTTATCTTTTAATATATCCATAGCATTAATTAACTGAATATGATTCTTATTTTTGTTAATCTCTGCAATCATTAAAACTACAAAATCTTTATCATTTAGTCCAAATTCTTTCCTTTTTTCTTGAATTTCCTTACTACTTAACTTTTTATATTTATCTAAATCAAGCCCAACTCCATTAAGTAAATAACACTTTTTAGGTTTAAGTTTTTCCTTAGTTATTTCATAATCTTCTTTATTTATATTAATTGTTACATCAGTAAATTTAGCCATAATTTTTTCAATTGGATAATATATAATCCACCCTAATTTAGAGCCACCCTTTAAGAAATGATAACCATGTGCAGTATATATGATCCTTAAACTTGGAAAATTTAACTTAAGCAATCTTCCATATATAGCTGCTATTGGAGTGTGAACATGAACAATATCATAATCATTAATTCTTTGAAGTTCTTCTAATTTTATAAAAGCCTTTATATTTCTAATACCTAATGGATTTCTAGAAAAAGGAACCTCAAATATCTTAACTCCTCTTCTTTGTAACTCCTTATCTACCGGCTTATCTATAGAACAGGCACAATGAACTTCATATCCATTATCTAAAAGCATATTAATATGTGGTATTAAAAATGCATTTATTGTTCTACTTACAGTTGTTACATATAAGACTTTCTTCATATTCTCTTTCCCTTCTCTCATAATCCACTTTTATAGTTTTTGCTGGAACTCCAACTACTGTACTATATATATCAACATCCTTTATAACTACAGCTCCTGCACCAACTATTGAAGCTTTTCCTATTTTCTTACCCTGAATAACTGTTGAACCAGATCCCATCATTACTCCTTCTTCAATAATGTCATTTCCAGAAACATTGACATTCCATAATAGAGAAACATAATCTTTAATAATTGAATCATGTCCAATTCCACATTTAGGACTTATAATTACGTGTTTTCCTACTTCTATATTTGCAGTAAGAATCACACCTTCATAAATAATAGTTCCTTCTCCTATATTGATATAATTATGAATATATACTTTAGGATGAATTATAGTTGCAAACTTAAATTTATTATTTATTTTATTTACTATTTTCCTTTTTATTTCATAATTTGCTATTGCTATAATAATATAAGTATCAGATGGTAAAACTTCTAACGAATCTATACCACCAATAACAGAATATCCATTAATAACCTTTCCCCAGCTATCTTTATTATCATCAATGAATCCTATTAAATTCCATGTTAATTCTAATTCATTTATTTGCTGTATTATTAATGCCGTTTCTCGTCCAACTCCACCTGCACCTATTATTACTATATTTTTCATTGCTAATCCCCAACTCTATTATTTATTAAAAATTTTACCCTTTTTATTTTTTCCATCTCCATAATTACCACAATATTTATTATCTAAAGATTTATCACTTTCATTTAAAACAGTACCTATAACATTTGCCTTTGCCTCTATAAGTCGCTCATAACTTTCCTTAACCATTTTTTCCTTAGTCTTTCTAGCCTTAACAACTATTAAAGTTGCATCTGCCTTAGATGCTAAAAGTAATGTATCACTTACTGGAAGTATTGGTGGAGTATCAATAATTATATAATCAAAATTAATTTTTAATTCTTTTATTAAATTTTCCATTTCTTTTGACCCTAATATTTCAGCTGGATTAGGTAAAATTGTTCCTGCTGTTATTAAAAAAAGAGAATCCTCAATTTTTTTAGTAACACCTTTCAAATCAGACTTTTCAAATAACACATCTGTTAATCCCTTTTCATTTGATAACAAAAAGTTCTCATGAATAGATGGTTTTCTTAAATCACAATCAATTACTAAAACCCTTGCACCATCTTGACTTAAACTATATGCTAAATTGCCTACCACTGTAGATTTTCCCTCACCTACTAAAGAGCTTGTTACAACTATTGTCTTTATTGGTTTATCTATTGATGAAAACTTAATACTTGTTCTTAAACTTCTATACACTTCCGCTGATAGAGACCTTGGTATTTTCTTGGTTACGAACATTTTTGACTCCCTTTCTAAACTCTTTTTCCTCTACAGGTATACATCCTAAAACAGGTACTGGCACTATTTTTTCTAATTGTTTTTTAGAAATTATTCTTGTATCTAAATAATCTAAAACTAAAATTAATCCAATAGATAAAATAATTCCTACTCCAAAAGCAATAATAGGAAGTTTAGTTTTATTAGGATATATAGTAGCTACTTTAGCTTCACTTAATATTGTAGGATTTGTGGTAGGCATAATTTCTTTAACCTTATCTAATAACACTTCACAAACAGCATCTAATGTTTCTGCCATTTGATAATCTGTATAACTTGAATAGTAAATATTAACTATTGGAGTATTGGCTGAAGATTCAAAACTTAATGCTGAAGCCACCTCAAGGGATGTCTTATCTATTTTATGCTTCTTTAAAGTATCATCTAAAAAGCCATCTATTTTAGATATTTCACTAAATATAGTTATAAATTGTGAATAATAACTTAGTTCGCTTTCTGAGTAAATCTCAAACATATCATTTCCATTTCCCATAAAAACCTTAGCAGATGCACTATAACTTGGTTGTAATTTTGATACCTTAAGCACAGCTAAAGAAGTTGTTATTACTGTGATAACAATAATTATCCAAAATTTATTCTTAAATAAATGCCAAAGTTCTTCAAACTCAAAATTAATTAATCTATCTTCCATATTCATCCTCCCGTTATCTTTTTCTATCTATATAGCAATCCCCACTTCTTATATAGCCCTCGATTTACTACTATTACTTAAACAACTAATTTCTCCCATTAAAATATTCCATTGTAACACTTTCACTTTGATTAATCCCTTCCCTTTTTAGTACCTTCCAAAAAGTTAAAAAGAAAATCTTAATATCTAACCAAAGAGACCAATTATCTACATACCAAACATCAAGCTTAAACTTTTCACTCCAAGTAATAGAATTCCTTCCATTTATCTGTGCCCATCCAGTAAGCCCTGGAAGAACTTCATGTCTTCTTATTTGTTCATCATTATAAAGTCCCAAATATTGAACTAATAATGCTCTTGGTCCAACTAAGCTCATATCACCCTTTAAAATATTAATAAGTTCTGGTAATTCATCTAAGCTAAAACTTCTTAAGAAACTTCCAAACTTAGTTACCCTCTCATTATCACTTAATAAATTTCCATTCTTATCAGTAGAATTTTTCATTGTTCTAAACTTTATCATTTTAAATATTTTATTATCTTTTCCAACCCTCTCTTGCAAGAAAAAGGCCGGGCTCCCTAGGTTTATTATTACTAATAAGTAAATTAATGACATTAATGGCAATAAAAAAATTAAAGCTATTAATGATATTGTAATATCGAGAAGCCTTTTTACCAACATAATCTATACCCTTCTTTAATATTAATTAATTTTATATTTATTTAAATAATTCTTTTATAATTTTAATAACCCTATTTATTTCTTCTTGTGTCATTTTTGTATCTGAAGGTAGACAAATTCCCCTATTAAATATATCTTCAGAAACACTATTTTCATTATCATTAAAGCTACTGAAGAAATCATATTTTTCATAATAAGGTTGTATATGCATTGGCTTCCATATATGTCTTGATTCTATATTATTTTCCTCAAGCTTTAAAATTATATCTAAAGGCTTAACATTTGATTTTGAATCTATAGTTGCAACACTTAACCAATAATTTGGATTCCCATAATCACATATATGTTGCATTTCAATTTCCTTAATATCTTTAAATCCTTCTTTATAAATTTCATAAATATTTTTCTTTTGAGCTATTCTTTCATTCAAAACTCTTATTTGGCCTCTTCCTATCCCTGCAACAATATTACTCATTCTATAATTATATCCAAGCTCTGTATGATGATAATATCTTCTATTATCTCTAGCTTGTGTTGCCCAAAATCTTGCCTTTTTTATATCTTCATCATTGTTAGAAACAAGCATTCCACCACCTGAAGTAGTTATTATCTTATTTCCATTAAATGAATAAATACCATACTTACCAATTGTTCCTGTTTGTTTTCCTTTGTAAGTTGCACCAAGTGATTCTGCTGCATCTTCTATTATTGGAACATTGTACTTATTGCAAATTTCAAGTATTTCATCCATATTAGCAGCTTGTCCATAAAGGTGAACTACTATAACTGCTTTTGGCATGATTCCTTTTTCTTCATAAACTTCAAATGCCTTTTTTAATGCCTTTGGTGACATATTTAAACTTTCATATTCCGAATCTATAAATACGGGAGTTGCTTTTTCATAAATTATTGGATTGCAAGTTGCTGCAAATGTTAAATCTGAACAAAATACCACATCTCCTTCTTTTATTCCTAATAACTTAATTGCTAAATGTATTGCTGAAGTTCCAGAAATTAATGCAGCTGCATTGTCTATTCCAACATATTGTGCAACTTCTTTTTCAAAGCTATTAACATTAGGGCCAAGTGGAGCAATCCAATTTGTATCAAATGCTTCTTTAATAAATTCCTTTTCTAAGTTACCCATATGTGGAGATGCTAAGAATATTCTTTTATTTTCATTAACTTCTTTTGATTTTCTTTCTTTTATTGCTTCCATTGCTCTTCCCCTCCTGATGTAATTGCAGCTTCTTGTAATATCCTTTTATTGTTATAAAACTCTGGTGAATTATAAGTTGGTACTATTTCCTTTAATTTATCTTTTAGCATATTTTCATTTCCTAATTTTGTAGCAAAAATTAAATCATCTATTTGATTTTTTAGATTACTTAATGAAATACTTTCTGGCTTATCAACAAATATTTTATTATGCTGAGTTTTTCTTAAATCTTTATTCATTAATAATTCTTCATATAATTTTTCTCCTGGTCTTAAACCTGTTATTTGAATTTTTATCTCTTCATTAGGCTTATATCCAGAAAGTTTTATTAAATTTTCTGCTAAATCATAAATTTTAACTGGTTTGCCCATATCTAAAACAAATACTTCTCCACCTTTTGCATATGCCCCTGCTTGAAGTACTAATTGAGCAGCTTCTGGAATTAACATAAAATATCTTGTTATATTCTTGTGAGTTAAGGTTACCGGTCCACCTTTTTTAATTTGCTTCTTAAATAATGGAATTACTGAACCATTACTTCCAAGTACATTACCAAATCTAACTGCAACAAATTCTGTTTTATTTCCTCTTTCATTATTAGCTGCTTGTACTATCATTTCACAAAGCCTTTTTGTTGCTCCCATTATATTAGTAGGATTAACTGCTTTATCAGTAGAAATTAAAACAAACTTTTCTACCTTATATTGAATTGCCAATTCAACCATATTTAATGTTCCTAGAACATTGTTTTTAATTGCCTCACCAGGGTTATCTTCCATTAATGGTACATGCTTATGTGCTGCTGCATGAAATATTATTGATGGCTTATATGCACTTATTACTTGATTTAATCTAAATTTATCTCTAACTGATGCAATTATTACTTTTTTATTTAAATTAGGTTCATTAAAAGATAATTCATTTTGTATATCATAGGCATTATTTTCATAAATATCTAATATTAAAAGAAGTTTTGGATTATACTTTGCAATTTGTCTACATAATTCAGCTCCAATTGAACCTCCTCCTCCAGTTACTAAAACAACCTTATCCTTTATATATTCCTCAATTCCAACCTTATCTAATTTAACCTCTTCTCTTCCTATTAAATCCTTTAAGTCTACATATCTCATTTTATTAAAAGAAATACCTTCTTCTAATAATTGATAGTACCCTGGAATAACCTTAATCTTAGCTTTTGTATTACTACATATATCAAGTATTTTTGCCCTTTCTTCTCCATTTATCTTTGCAATTGCAAAAAATATTTCATCTATATTTTCTTTTTCTACTATTTCAGCAATATCATTTCTATCACCAAGAATTTTTACACCATTTAAATAATTTCCTATTTTTGATTTATTATCATCTATAATTCCTACAATATTATATTCATCACTTTTTTCTTTTCTTATTTCAGTCATTATTGTAGATGCACAATCGCCTGCACCAATTATTAAAACATTGTATTTACCATTAATTTTTTCAGATGTTGTGTAAATAATTGCTCTTGTTAATACTTTTAATGACATTCTAAAACTTGTAATTAAAGCTATTATTACTATTCCAGATATAATATTTAATGATGCTGGTATTGAATTTGGGATAATTAACATTACTACTGTAGTTATGATACATGCAATACTTGTTGAAGTAATTGCTTGCTTAAATTCATAAATACCTGCATTTATCCATATACAACTATACATCTTAAAACTTAATAATATTGCTATATATATTACTGCTACTAAAGGAAGCTTTATAAATATACTTCTTATTAACTGTGATGATGAATATTGAAATAACATTATTAAGTAATAAGATAAAAATATAATTGTTAAATCTCCAAGTAACAATATTGATTTTTTGCTTTTTTTACTTAAATTTAAAATAGCTTCGCCTCTCAACCCTGTTTTACTCCCTTCTTTATATTTTTTTACTCTTATATTTATCAATATTAAACATAACTTTAATATCTTTTTATTAAATTATTATACTTTTACAATCTTTTACAGTAAATAATATATTAGTATTATCTCATATTACTTCTTTTTCATTACTTATCTTTATACTACTAACTAATACTAATTAATTATTTATCCCTTACTACATTTTTATTATGTTTATATATTAAAATTTATTTTTTATTTAATACTGAATATTAAAATTTTAAATTTAATATAATTTTAAATTTTGTATTAATAAAAGTATTATTTTGAAAATTTAACTATTTAATATAATTTTAATTAAAAACATTAAAATTTTTAGAACTTTATGTAAATTAATCTATACTTTTCCATTTTTTTATTATATAATTTTAATATTAGTTATTTTAATTTGGGAAAGGGTGGTAATGTGAATATTTCTATTTTGTGCAGATATCCTGTAATTCACGAAGGTATTAAATCATTATTAAAAGATAATTTCGAAAATATTTCTTATTTTTCTTCTATAGATAATTGTATTAAGTCTTTAAATTCTACTGATGATAAAAGTATAAATAATACCAAAGATACACTTTTAATAATTACATTATTTAAAGAAGATTTAGAAATAATAGATAATATTTTATCTATTAAAGATAACTATTCTAACTTAAAATTATTAGTTATAGATTTTAATGAAAGTAAAAATATGTTTTTTAAAACTTTAAAATTAAAAGTTGATGGTTATATACTTGGAACATTTGCTCAAGAAGATATTAATTATGCTTTACATAAAATTTCTACAGGTACAAAATTTTATGATCGTGAATTATTATATAGACTTGTTGAGGATGAATCTGCTGTTACAATTACTAGTAAAAATCATTTGAGGACACCTCTTACTAGAAGGGAATTAGAAATACTTTCTCAATTATCTAATGGGTTAAGTAATTTTGAAATAGCTAAAAATCTTAACATAAGCGAAAATACTGTTAAAAAGCATATTAGCAATATATTTATTAAAATTAATGTTAAAGATAGAACTCAAGCTATTATTTATGCTTATGAATCTGGCTTAATTGTCAGGCCATTGTTTTTATAAATTAGCGTTTGCATATTTTTAAATACAATAAGTAATGATAAACTCTTTATTTAAGATTTATCATTACTTATTTTTATTTTTAATATAACAAAAGACTTCGGAACTATTATTCATGTTAAAAGCTAGACCTTTATCCCCTATGACTTGTTTTCAAGTGTATCATACATAATTTTGTTATCTCCTGATAAATTTCTTTATCATTCTAATGCAGTATGTGTAAATGAAAATATCCGAAATTATGCTTAATATTACTTTGCAATAATATTAAAATACATCTTGAACCATCATGTTCTTTTATAAAGCTTTTCTTTCTAACATTTCTTTTACTTAAGATAAATCGATATTTTCTCAATATTAAAATAATAAAGATACGCTATATCACTCTTAAGCTAATAGTCCAAAATCTTTTAAAGAGATAACACTATATAAATTTTTAAAACAGTAGCGAGGCATAACAAACATATTATGATTAGCTTCTATTTAATTATTTATAACTATCTTCACTATAAATAATTTCTAAAATTTATTACTTGTTACCTCTTATTAATGTTTTATCCTTTTTTAATTTAATTTATTCATATTTTTATAAAATTTTATAAATATTATTTTTTTGAATATATATTTTGCTTTTTGTCAAGAATTTCTAAAGACTATTTAGGCCTAAAAGTTAAATTTTTTATTTAAAGGAGATGTGTAATGAAAACAATAATTAACTTTTTTAAAATCAAATCAAATTTAAAAAACAAAAAGAAGGGATTTACCTTAATTGAGCTTGTAGCTGTCATGGCTATTATTGCAATACTTTCAGCCGCATTTATTCCTAGATTTGGTAACTATATTACTCAAGCTAAAAAGGTAAGCATTTTAAATGAAGCAAAATCAATTGTTACTGCATATGAATCAGTAAAATATAAATCTACTACTAAAAATGAAAATGAAACTATAGGTTCTGATCTTCAAGGGGATAATTTACCTATTGAAAAAGATAGCTTAAAGAAACTAGGAAATGCAACAGTTGCTCAATGTAAATTACTTCTTGATACTGAAAATCATGATTTTACATTAAATGATAACACTATTACTATTTCTAATACAGATAGTTCTAAAGGAACAATAACTATAGAATAACACTTCTTATGATATTAAACTGTATTACTTAAAATAACTTATATAGCAATTATTTATACAAAATTTCACAATTAAATTAACATAATATTCAAATTAATTTATATAATAAATTTTATAATAAAAAGCTGTGTAAGGCTTCTGTAACATATCTATATTACAAGCCTTTACACAGCTAACTTTAAAAAATTTCAATAAATTATCTTATAAACTAAAAAATTCAGTAAATGCTTTAATAGTATAATAATTATCCTTAACACTTGCTAATTCTCTTATTGAATGCATTCCAATAACTGGTGCCCCCATATCAATAACTGGAATAGTTAAATTTGCAGCTGTTACAGGTCCTATTGTAGTTCCTCCCCTAACATCTGATCTATTAACAAATTTTTGGAATGGAACACCTGCAGAATCACAAATTCCAGCAAATACAGCTCCATTAAAGCTATCTGTACTATAGCTTCCAGATGCAGCAATTTTTAATACTGGACCTCCTTCAAGAACTGGCCTATTTGTAGGATCATGCTTATCTCCTAAATTAGGATGAACAGCATGTGCTAAATCAGCAGATATCATTATAGACTTAGATAAAGCCCTATAATATTCTTCTCTATCCTTTCCTAATCCAATAGTAATTCTTTCTAAGATATTATTTAATAATGTAGAATTAGCCCCTTCTGCTGTTAAGCTTCCTATTTCCTCATTATCAATGCAAATCATAACCTTAGTTGCCTTATTTTCCTTACTATTTACCAATGCTTTAACACCAGCAAATACCATCCATAAATCATCAAATCTTCCTGAAGAAATAAGTTCTTCATTCATTCCTATTAATGATCCTTTTTCATATTCATATAATCCTAATTCAAAATTTAATATATCTTCTTTATTAACCTTAAGTTCTTGAGCAAGAATGTTCATTAAATAATCTTCTTTTTCAAGTTTATCATTTATAAGTCCTAATAAAGGTAAAGTATCAACTTGTCTATTTATTTTATATCCTTCATTTACTTCTCTATTCATATGAATAGCTAAGCTTGGAATTATTAATAATGGCTTGTTAATATTTATTAATCTTATTTCTGGCTTTAATGGAGATTTACCCTTTAATGCAACTTTACCAGCAATACTTAAAGGTCTGTCATACCATGTATGTAGTATTGGTCCACCATAAACTTCAGTATTTAATTTAACATATCTTCCTTCTGTAATCATTTGAGGATTTGGCTTTATTCTAAATCCTGGTACATCTGTATGTGCTCCAATAAGTCTAAAACCAACTTGCTCTATATCTTCACTACCTATTTCAAAAGCAATTAATGCTGAGTCGTTTTTTATAACATAATATTTACCCTTTGATTTTAAATCCCATTTATCTTCTTCTTTTATTTCAATAAACCCATTTTCATTTAATATCCTTTGAGTAGCTTTTACTCCATGACATGCACTTGGACTATCATATAAAAAGTCTATTAATTCTATTGCTAGATTTCTTTCCATAGTTATTTACTCCTTTACTTAATGTATATATTTACTATACTTCATTTGTTATTTTTTCTCAACTCATTTGAACTTATAACCTTTTAATATATATTTCTTTAGGTCTTATTATTCTGTTATATCAAAATGTTGTTAACAACATTTTGATATAACAGAACCTCAATATAAAATTTTAAGTAATAATAAAAATAGACAAATCAGTAACTTCATTTATAAACTTATCTAATCATAAATTCCAACAATATTTTCCTATAACAAAATCCAATCCTTAAATCATAACAACATTCTCCTATAACAAATACATATACATTTAATTAATATGCTTTTCATAGTAGCCTTAATTTTTAAAATTTTATGTCCCACCGTTGACTTTTATATTTCATTAAATTAGCATTATATAATAAACTTTCTTTTTAAATACAATTTTATTTGTATAAATTAATTAAAATAAATATAGGAGGACTTTTATGATCTCTAACTTTTTAATAAAAAAATTTATTAAAGAACCTGAAAACATATCTGATGTAAAAGTAAGAGAATCTTACGCTAATCTTGCTGGTATAATTGGAATAATTACTAATTCATTACTTTTTTTAATTAAATTATCAGTTGGATTACTTTCTAACTCAGTTTCAATTTTAGCTGATGCATTCAATAATTTATCAGATGCAGCTTCTTCTATAATAACTATCATAGGATTCAAAATGGCAAATAAACCTGCTGATGCTGAACATCCTTTTGGACACGGACGTATAGAGTATATAACTGCAATGGTAGTTTCCTTTATGGTTATGCTTGTAGGGTTACAATTTGTTAAAACTTCTTTTCAAAAAATAATTACCCCTACTCCAGTATCATTTGAAACTATTCCATTTTTATTATTGCTAATTTCAATTGGCTTTAAATTATGGCTTTCAAGGTTTAACAAATCCATTGGTAATAAAATTAATTCTTCAACATTAAAAGCAACTGCAACTGATGCAATGGGTGATGTTTTTACTTCAAGTACTGTTGTTATTTCTTTTTTAATAGCTAAATTTACAACACTTCCTATTGATGGATACATAGGTATAATTGTTGCATTAGCTATAGTTTATTCTGGTTATTCTCTTATTAAAGAAACACTTAGTCCTCTTTTAGGAGAACCACCTGATCCAGCATTAGTAAATGATATAATTAATATGGTTATGTCTTACGATAATATTACTGGAATTCACGATTTAGTCGTTCATAATTATGGACCTGGTAGAATTATGGCTTCAATTCATGCTGAAATTCCTAGCAATATAGATATTATGAAAATTCATGATATTATAGATACTGCTGAAAGAGAAATTTCAAAAAAACTCAATATTTATTTAGTCATACATATGGATCCTATTTGTGTTGATACAGATGAAATAATTGAAGCTAGAAACATTGTCACATCAATTTTAAATAAATATGATGCAGTAAAATCATTTCATGATTTTAGAGTTGTTGGGGAAAATGATAAAAAAAATCTTGTTTTTGATATAGAAGTTTATCCTTCTAAGCTTAATCAATCAAATTCTCCAGAAAAACTATTATCACAAATAGAAGCTGATATTAAATTACATGCTCCTAAATATAATTGCATAATAACTTTAGATTTAGCATTATAAAATAGTTTGACTCAATTTAAAAGTAATTATTTCTCTTTTAAATTGAGTCATTTTTTTTAAATAATTAAATTATAATAAATTTTATCTTCCATTAATTTATAATATTCAGTCTTTTCCTCTGGCCTTCTTTTAGAATACCATTTAATCAATTCATCAATAACTTTATAAACACCGTTATTTAAAAGTTTAGTCAATTTTTTAATAATAATTAATTCTTCAACTGTTACTATACTACTTATCTCAAATTCTTTAAGCTTTTTCTTTAAATATATATATTCACATTTCTTTACACCCAAGTGTTCTCCTTGCATTGCAATATTAAATAATTCTTTATATTTATCACTATCATATAAATCATTTTCATATAAAAAAACAGCAAGATTTCCATAACAATTTAAATTTCCAAGATCTATTCCATCCTTATATAAATTTATTATTTCATCTTTACTCATATTAATTAAATTATTTTCTCCTAAATTTGCTTTAATAAAATTTGCTGTTCCCTTATCTATTTCTTCTATTTCATTAATTAACTCATTTCCTCTTTCTTTATTTTCCTCAATTCCAATTCCCTTATAACAATAATATATTAATCTTTCTTTTCCTTTTAATACATCTAAATCTATTAACTTAAACACATAATAAATTGCCTTAATATCATTTTTCTTGTTTCCAATTCCTTTTTCATATATTTGTATAAGATTTTCTACCCCATCTATATCATTTTTATTAGCTGCTTTTTCATACCATTTAATAGCTAAATTTATATTTCTAGATAAAAATATTCCTTTCTTATACCAATCTCCAAGCTTATTCATTGCTTTAATACAATTCTTTTCTGCTGCAAGGTTATAATATTGATAAGCTTTTTCATAATCTTGCATTACACCTATACCTTTTTCATATATATATCCAAACTTAAAAATTGATTCTTTTAATTCATATTCCACTCCAAATTTAATATATTCAACTAATTCACTCCTATTTATATCCTTTTTTTCACTTAATTCATTTATCATAATAGATGCTAAATAATCAGCTGCATAAGGTGAATTTAGCCTATATGCTTCCTTTAATAATCTTTTTGCTATTTCTGTTGTTTTTTCTCCAAATTTATTTAATCTTAAATATGCAACTGCAAGAACATACATCGCATGAGGCTCTTTCCTTGCTGCTGCAAATTCAATATATTCTATTGCTTTTTCTAAATTTCTTTCAATTCCTTCTCCATTGTAATACATTATTCCAAGTCTTTGAGTGCATTTTAAATTCCCTTCTTCATGCCCCTCTTCATAAGTTGAAATAGCTTGATTAATAAGTCCCTCATCTTCATACAACTTTCCAAGTTTAAAGTAAATACTCTTATCACCAAATTCTATTGCTTTATTATAAAGTTCTATTGCAGAATATAAGTCCTTTTTAACATGCAAACCCTTTAAATACATTTCAGCCAATGATTCTATACAATTAGTATCTAAAGCAATATAGCCCTTAGATAAATAATAAAATGCCCTTTTATAATCCTCTTCAATGTATATTCCCTCTAAATAAGACCTTCCAATTATATAATATGCATCTTCATAGTCATTTTCAGCAGCTTTTTCCATCCAATAATAAGCTCTTATTAAATTTTCTTCACATCCCTCTCCATTTTTATACATTAATGATAATGCATATTGTGATGCTGGAAAATTACACTTTGCAGCTTTACTATGCCATTTAAATGCAGTATTTAAGTCTTTTTCAATACCTAACCCATTATAATAACATCGTCCCAACTGATAATATGCTGCTGCATATTCATTTTCTGCACTTTTTTGAAACCACATAAAGGCTTTATAATAATCCTTTGGCAATCCATTTCCTTCTGCATATAAAACTCCTATTGAATACTGTGAAAAAGCATTTCCCTTGTTTGCTGCTTTATAATACCACTGATATGCTATTTCATAATTTCTAGATATTCCAATTCCTCTATCATAAAATAATCCTAAATAACTTTCAGCATATTCATCATTAAACTTTGCAGCTTCCAAAAAATATTTATATGCTGTTTTATAATTTCTCTTTACTCCTCTTCCAAAATAATATTTTTCGCCTTCTTCAACTAATGAATGTGATAATTCTATTTCTTTTTCTTCTATATCTGAAAAATTAATCATCATAGACTTATTACTTTTTAAATCATTATTAGTAATTAACTTTGACTTTCTTAAATACTTTTTAAAGATTTCTTTTTCTTCTTCCAATAAATTTTCTAAAAATAATGAATAATTTTCACTACCATAATTAATTACAAACCAAACTAAAACTTCATATATAAGTTTTAATTTTTTAATTTCCTCTTTTTCATGATTTTTATCAATGCTTTTACTTTCATTTAAGCTTTGCTCAACACTTTCTCTATTATTTTCATTACATACACTACTTTTTATTTCTATAGCTGTTTTATTAACATTACTCTTTACTATTTTTTCCCATAATATTATCTTTTCTACTATTTCATTAGGAATAACACCTATTTCTTTTAATACTTCTAATCTTTTTAAGCATTCTTCATTTTCATCATATAAAACTTTATTTTGTTTAGAAATATAATAAATAATATCATTTATTACATCATTCACTTCTTTATTTATCATTTCTAAATTAGTTTGATCTTTTAATTTATTTAAATCTTCATATATATCATTAAACTCCAATTTTAGAAAATCATAATTAAAGCTTTTATCCATATGGCCTCCAAAATTGTTATTATTCCTACTATTAGTTTATTATATGGTTAATATCTTTATTAATAATATTTTTTTATAAAATAAAAATAAACAAATTATTTTTCTATAATAACTTGTTTATTAAATCTAATTTATTATAATACCTTAGATAAAAAGTCTATTGTTCTTGGATTCTTTGGATTTGAGAATATTTCTTCAGGAGTTCCCTCTTCCATTATATTTCCCTTATCCATAAAAAGAATTCTATCTCCAACTTCCCTTGCAAATCCCATTTCATGAGTTACAACAACCATTGTCATACCTTCCTTAGCAAGTTCCTTCATAACATTTAAAACTTCACCAACCATTTCGGGATCTAATGCAGAAGTTGGTTCATCAAATAACATAACATCTGGGTCCATAGCTAATGCCCTTGCTATTGCTATTCTTTGCTTTTGCCCACCAGATAAAGATGATGGGTATGCATCTGCCTTATTAAGCAATCCAACTCTATCAAGAAGCTCTTTTGCCTTCTTTTCAGCATCAGCCTTGCTAACTCCCTTAACCTTAATAGGAGCTATTGTTAGATTATCTAATACTGTTTTATGTGGAAAAAGATTAAATTGTTGAAACACCATGCCCATCTTTTCCCTAATTTTATTTATATCAACTTTTTTATCAGTAATATTTTTTCCCTCAAAAATTATTTCTCCTGAAGTTGGAACTTCTAATAGGTTCAAGCATCTTAAAAATGTACTTTTTCCTGAACCTGATGGTCCTATTACAACTACAACTTCACCTTTTTCTATATGCTCATTTATTCCTTTTAAAACTTCATTTTTTTCAAAACTTTTATGGAGATTATTAACGCGAATCACTTTTTTTCATTCTCCTTTCTATAAGAGATATTATTCTACCTAATGTAAATGTCATAATAAAATAGAAACCTGCAGCTACTATATATGGTTCTAATCCTAAATATGTAGATCCTACAACTACTTTACCTGCAAACATTAATTCATTAACACCAATTATTGATGCCATTGATGATTCCTTAATTATTGCAACAAACTCATTACCTATAGCAGGTAATATATTTTTAACAGCTTGTGGTATTACAATTAACATCATAGCTGTGCTTTTCTTCATCCCTAAACTTCTTGCCGCTTCCATTTGTCCTTTATCAACTGCTTCTATACCAGCTCTTACTATCTCAGATACATATGCTGCTGAATTTAAAGCAATTGCTATTATTGCTGATGTAAATGGACTTAAATCTATTCCAAAAAACATCTTAGAACCTGCATACATAATTAAAATTTGTAATAGCATTGGTGTTCCTCTAACTATTTCAATATAAATTACTGCTAATATCTTTAAAGGTTTGATTTTCCAAATATGAAAATTTGAAGTCTTCATAAAAAATAATAAAGATCCAAATATAGCTCCAAAAAATACTGTAATTAAAGAAATTAATAATGTATATTTAACACCTTCAAGATAATAAGGCAAATAATTTGGTACAAAACTAAAATCAAAATGCATTTTTTATCCTCCTATTTTTTCTATAATAAAACTTACTATTTAGCAGGGCCTATACCCTATTAGGCTCTGCTATAACTAAATTTTATATTTTTAAATTCCCCTTATTTTTATTATCTTATATTTATAATATTTATTATTCTTCAACAATATTTGCTGTTGCTGCTAATTCATTAGCCTTTGCTATATATTCATCCATTTTTCCTGATTCATTTAACTCTGTTATAACTTCATTAACCTTTGCTAATAATTGTGGATTATTTTTAGCAATACCAACTGCATTTCCACCTGTTTGTTCTTCGTATGTTGGTTTTCCTACTGCTAATTCTGGATTGCTTTTAACAGCCATTTCTGCAACTGGCTTTTCCATAACTATTGCATCAACCTTTCCAGCTTTTAATTCTAAAATTAAATTATTAATATTAGATAATTGTTGCAAATTTACATTTGGAATTTCTGTTTTTGCTATTTTTTCTTGTGTTGAACCTAATTGTACTCCAACTTTTGCACCTTCTAAATCTGCAAATGTTTGATATTTGTCCGCATCTTCAGCTCTAACTAATATTCCATGTTTTGAATTATAATAAACTTCTGAGAAATCTACCACTTTAGCTCTTTCTTCAGTTGGATTCATTCCTGAAATTACAAGGTCAACCTTTCCTGCTGGTAAAGCTGATACTAAAGCATCAAAATCCATTTCTTGAATTACTAAATCAACCCCTATTTTATTTGCAATTTCATTTGCTATATCAACATCAAATCCACCTATAACATCTTTTCCATTTTCATCTATATAATGAAACTCATATGGTGCATAATCAGCACTCATTCCCACAACTAATTTACCATTCTTTTGTATCTTTTCTAATAAATCAGTTTTTGAAGCAGAATTTTTATCATTAGAAGAACCACATCCTGCAAGCCCCATTGTCATTATTCCTAAAACTGCTGTAGCAATTATTTTTTTCATTAATCCCTTTTTCATATTTAAATCCCCCTTAAAATTTATGTATTGTTGAACTCTTCCTTAACCACAGCATAATTATACACTATTAAATTATATTTATGCAATACTTTTTTATAAGATTTTATATTTATGCATAAAAACATAGAATTTATGCATAAATACTATGTTTTATATGCATAAATCTTATTTTAAATAAAATTTATAATAATCTTATTGTGATTATATGCATATTTTATGGCATAAGTCTTATATTTATTTTTCATTAATTAACCAATATTTAAATAAATTACTGAATTTTGTCCATTTTTTAATATATTATGAATAAAATATTATGGATAATCTATTTTTATTAGGAGTGAATTTAATGACAACGTTAAAAGAAAGGCATCTCTTTCCTGGTGGTAATACCTCTAAAGGATTTTATTCTTTATATAGATATGTACTTTCTCAAGATGATGCAAAACGTATACTTTGTATAAAGGGTGGTCCTGGAACAGGAAAATCACAACTTATGAAAAAAGTTGGAGCTTATTTTGCTAAAAAAGGATATACAATAGAATATCATCATTGTTCTTCTGATCCTAATTCTTTGGATGGTGTTCTAATTAAAGAATTAAACATAGCATTATTAGATGGAACTTCTCCTCATATTGTAGATCCTATTAATCCTGGAGCTGTTGATGAAATTCTTAATATGGGTGATGCATTAAATATAGATATGCTTGCCAAAAACAAAAAAGAAATTATTTATTTAAATAAAGAAATAGGTAAAAACTTCAAAAGAGCTTATAGGTATCTAGGGTCTGCAAGATGTATTCATGATGATTGGAGCAGTTTAAATTATGAATCTTTAGATTCTAATAAAATTTCTAATATTATTGAAAATCTAAAAAATAATATATTTAAGTCTGATAAAATTGGATATGGAAGTGAACGTCACCTTTTTGCTACAGCAATTACACCTGATGGAATAATTACTTATGCAGATCAACTTAGTAGTGAATTTAAAAAAAAATATGTATTAACTGGTGGTCCAGGATTTGGGAAAACTGATATTTTAAAATTCATAGGAAGTAGCGGTCAAAAGAAAGGTTATTTTATTGAATATATGCATGACCCATTTGTACCTGAGCGAATTGAGCATATCTTTATCCCTGAAACATCAACATGTATTATAACAAATAATGAAATTAATCAAGCTAATTATACTGGAATCGAATATAACTTATTTGATTATACTAAATCTGCTTTATCTACTTCTAAAAAAGATGATATAAAATATAATAGTGATTTATTTTATGAATTAATTAATAAGGGAATTTCATTGATTCATAATGCACATTTACTTCATGATGAATTAGAAAGTTATTATATTAAAGCAATGGATTTTGCTTTTGCTGATAATATTTATAACAAAGTTATTAATAAATTAGAAAAATATGAATAGTTAAAATAAAATGAGTACAATATTACCCACTAGTATATTGTACTCATTTTTAATTAATCTTCTAAATTTATATTCTTTGATATTATATCATAACCTGTATAAGCCATAGCTAAAGCTGCAATTAATAATCTATCATGAGCTTTATCAGTTATTGTTGAATTTGCCATTTCAACACTATGTCCTACCATTGGGCAATCTGTTAATCCAATATAAGGATGAATTGTTGCTGTAACATGACTAACATTTCCTATATCACTTGAACCTCCAGTTGCTTTTGCTTCTTTTATATCTGTAATTCCTAATTCTCTTAAGTTATTATTAAATAATTCCGATAACTTTTCATTAGTCTTTAAGTCATCATATGGTAATTCATATCTTTCCATTTCAAGAGTTGCACCAGTCATTAAAGCTGCACCTTCTGCAATCTTTTTAACCTTTTCTACAACTTCGCTTAATCTCTCCTTCGTAGATGCTCTAAAATAAAAATCTGCAACTGCTTCACCTGGAACTATATTAGCTGCAGCTCCACCTTTAGTTATTATTCCATGCATCTTTACATCTGGTGTTACATGTTGACGAAGTGCATCTATTCCATTAAATAATTTAATAACACTATTTAATGCATTTATTCCCTTTTCTGGACAAGATGCTGCATGAGCAGTTTTACCTTTATATATAAATCTTATAGGATATAAAGCACTACTTGATCCACTTGCTCTAGTTTCACCATCTGGATGAACTATCATTGCTGCATCTAATTCATCAAATGCACCTGCTTCTGCTAAAATAACCTTTCCTCCATTTGTTTCTTCTGCTGGAGTTCCATAAACTATAACTTTTCCTCCAATTTCAGACAAAACCTTACTTAAAGATACACCTGCACCACAAGACATAGCACCTATCATATTATGACCACATCCATGCCCTATTTCAGGAAGTGCATCATATTCACATAAGTATCCTATATTTTTTCCTTCTTTTCCACTATCAAAAGTAGCTTTAAAAGCTGTATCCATTCCTGCATAAGGACATTCTATTTCAAATCCATGTTCCTTTAAAAATCTAGTTAAAGCTTCAACAGCCTTATATTCTCGATTTCCTAATTCTGGATTATTATATATGTAATCACTTATTTCATATAACTTTTCTTTAATTAATTGAGCTTCATTATATATTACTTTTCTCATTTCTACACCTAACCCTTCTTTAGTTTGTAGTTTATAGTGAGTAGTTTGTAGTTAGTGGATGGGGCTGTCGCACTAAAAATTTTATACACAATATATTGTTTAAAAAAAATCAACACAATATATTGTAGTATTTATTCTTAATGCGACATCCCCCTTAAATATATTTTTCTAAAATTCAGCGTTAGCTGAATTTTTTCCTTAACTCCAAACTATTAACTCCCCACTACTAACTCTCTTAAGCCCATCCAATCATCATTGCACATGTTATAAATATAATTCCAAGTGCAAATAGTATTATTTGTAATGGTAAAATCCATTTAAACCATTTTGAATATGGTATTCCTGCCATACCTAAACATGCCATTAAAACTCCTGATGTTGGGAAAATAGCATTCGAAAATCCATCCCCTAATTGGAATATTAAAACAGTTGTTTGTCTTGATATATCAAGTAAATCACCAAGTGGTGCTAATATTGGCATAGTTAATGCTGCTTGCCCTGAACCTGAGATAACAAAGAAGTTTATGAACATTTGAACTGGTAACATTACGCATGCAGCTAATAATGATGGTAATTTACCTATAAATGATGATAAACCATATAATATTGTATCTATTATTTGAGAATTTTCAGCAATTATAACTATAGCTCTTGCAAATCCAATTACCATAGCAGCTCCAATCATATCTTTAGCTCCTGCTACAAATGCATCTGCCATTTCATCAGCTTTTAATCCACCAACTATTCCTGCAAATATTCCTGTTATTAAAAATACAGCTGCTATTTCTGGAATCCAGAAACCTTTTCTTAAAACTCCCCATATAATAACTGCTAAACAAACACCAATAGATGCAATAATAATTTTATGTGAAAGTGTAAACTTAACTTCTTCATTTTCACTTTTATTTAATTTTTTACGTTTTTCTTCATCTAATTTATACATTGGACTAAGTTGTGGATTCTTTTTGATTCTTCTTGCATAAATCATTAAGAAAATAATCCCTACTATTGTAGTTATAACCCATAAAATACTACGATATACTACTCCTGAAAATAAGGTAATTTCAGCTATTGATTGTGCTATACCTACTGTAAATGGATTTAGCATTGCTGTTGCAAACCCTACGATACATCCTAAATAACTTATTCCTACTGCTAATATACTGTCAAATCCAAGTGCTAACATTAATGGTGTTAAAATTGTTATAAATGGTATAGCTTCTTCTGTCATACCAAAAGTTGCTCCACCAAGTGAAAACAATGTAAATATAATAGGAATTATTAATAATTCATTTCCCTTAAAAATACTAACAACCCTTGCAATAGCTGAATCTATTGCTTTTGTTCTCGTTATTAAACTAAATGCACCACCAACTATAAATAAAAATGCTATAATTTCAGCTGATTGTTCTAATCCACTTATAGGTGCTTGCATTACTGAAAACAATCCTTGTGCTTCATTTTCAACATAGTGGAATGAACCATTTAATACTACTGTTTTACTTTGTCCATTTACATCAGCTATTACTCTATCATATGAACCACCAGGAACTATGTATGTTGCTATTGCCATTAGTATTATTATTGAAAAAATAATAACTAATGTATGTGGGACTTTTATTCCATTACTAAAATTCTTTAAAAATCCCTTTTTTTCATTATTTACTGCATTTTGCATAGCTAAAAACTCCCCCTAAGCATTATTTCGACATCATAGATGAAGGAGATATATATTAAAAATTATTTTACTTATAAAAAATAACTTTTTAAGAACAAGGTGGCTATCGCCACGTCAACTTCGTGGTATAAAATTTACAACTTTAAATATTGAAATCCATTGATATAACTAGCTTTACAATTTCCTATACATAAAAAAGTCTTGAGTTTATCACTCAAGACCATATCACTACAAAAACTAATTTTAATTTATCATTTGTAAAAATATAATCATATTAGTGATAGCTCTTCACAAAATGTGACAGTGTTATATATATTATATATAACCCCAATAATATAACCTCAAAGCATTAGCTATATATTTCGGCGAAATTTCCTTTCTATTTACATCTTTGTGCTTACCTCCGCAAATATACTATTAAATATCGCAGCCTCTACCTACTTCATATCTATTTGTCCTTTATAATATACAATTTTTTATGCATATTGTAAAGTTATTTTTGCATAAATATAAATTTTAAAATATTTTTATAAAAAAGTATATTTTTATTAAGGATTTAAATAAAATATCTTTTTGTACATTCTGCTATTTTTTGTAGTTTTCAGTTATCGATTAAGTTCTTCTACCTCACTATCATGACCTTTGATTCTTTTAGACTTAAAATTATCCATAATCATTATAATTTAATACTTTATATTGGGGCTGTCGCACTAAAATTTTTATACACAATATATTGTAGTATTTATTCTTAATGCGACATCCCCGTTCCTATATTCTACCACCTCCTATAATTTACTACTTTTAATCTATGAAGTGCTCTTGTTGCCATAATATATTTAACTAAATCATCAGTATTATCATCAAAATTAACTATTATAACACCATCAAATTCAAGTCCTTTAGCATAATAAGAAGGAACTATAACTTTTCCCCCTCTATAAATAACATCTTCTCTATCAAAAGCTAAAAGTTTAGTAAACTTTTTAAGTTCAGGTGCTATTTTCTTAAGTTCTTCTTTATCTTTAGTTATAATTGCAATATTATCATAATTTTCATCATCATAATCTTCTAATGTTTCTAAAATAGTATCTATTAAATCATCTTCATCTTTAACTTCCACTTCTTCAACATCAAACTTACCTTTTCTAACAAATGGTACTATTGCATTTTCATCTAATAACTTACTTGCATACTCCATAATTTGGAATGTAGATCTATAACTCTTATTTAAGGCATAATTCTTAACAAATCCGCCAAATAAAGATTTAAGCTTAAGCATAGCTGGCTCTTCTTCTACTTTTATAAGCCTTTGATTCGAATCTCCAACTATAGTATAACTCTTACATCCTGTTAATTCCTTTAATACAATGAACTGAAGCATGCTATAATCTTGAGCTTCATCAATTACTATATGCTTAATTTCTTTACTAGCTTTCTTACCATCAAGCTTAATCATTAAATAAAGTATTGCTGGTAAATCTAAGTATGATAAATTTTCAGTATTAGTAAATTCTTTATAAATATCTACTATGCTTTCATTATCTATCCACTTTGCTAAGTTTTCCTTTTGAATCATTAGTTCTCTAACAATTTCTCTAATCCTTATTTTTCTTTGGAATTCTATATTATTTTGTTCAATAACTAATTGTTCTTCTGTTAAAGAAGCTAATTTTCCCTTCACTTCAGCATTTAAATTTCTTACTAATTCATCTCTTTTATCTTTAAGCTTTTCAGTAATTATTCTCTTTATTTTTTTGCTTCTTCTAAATAAAGGCATATACTTATAGTAATTTTCAAACAAGTCATTAATTTCTTCTATTGAAACTACTTCTTCATCAAAGAATTTAGCTGCCTGAACATTAAAATAACTATTTTCTAAGTCCTCACATTTCTTATCTAATACAGATATAAATCCTTCTCCAGCCTTATATTTAATTTCATTTATAACTTCTTCATTGCCTTTTAAAACTTCTTCTAAATAAGCTGTAAAATCAATTATTGGTTCATTTAATCCAATTTCATTTATTACAAAATGAGCAAACGTTTGTTGATTAACATTACTTTCACCTAAAGTAGGAAGAACCTCCCCTATATAATCAATGAATATATCATTAGGTCCTAATATTAATACCTTATCGCCTAACTGCTCTCTGAAATTGTATAAAAGATAAGCAACTCTATGAAGTGCAATTGTAGTCTTACCAGAACCTGCAACACCGTTAACTACTACAACCTTCATTCTTTCTTCTCTTATGATTTCATCTTGCTCCTTTTGGATAGTCATAACTATATCCTTAAGCTTTTCTCCTGCATTTGATGATAAAATCATTTGAAGAATATCATCTTTAACATCAATATCTGAATCGAAGAACCCTTCTAATTTTCCTTTTTTAATCATTATTTGTCTTCTTGCTAATATATCTACTAGAACTTCTCCATCTGGTGACTTGTAACTAGTTTCACCTAATGTTCCCTTATAAAATAATGATGCAACTGGTGCTCTCCAATCTACTATGGCAGCATCAAAATTTCCTTCTGGAGTTAATCCATATCTACCAACATATATTTGTTCTGCATATCCATTATCCTCAAAATTAACTTTTCCAAAGTAAGGTGATTCCTTTAACTTTGTAAATTCAGCTAATTTTTTATCTATAGTTCTATACATTTCTTCTTTTACATATCTCTCATGATCGAAATATTCCATTACTTTATCTTCGTCATCTCTATACTCTTCAATAAACTTCTTTCTATATTCTAATATGTAATCTGAAACATCTTTTCTTTTTTGTATGTAATTTAATATTTCCTGACTTAATAAATTCAAAGTATATTCTAAATTTTGCTCTTCTTGTAAAAACTCAAAATTATTCAAAATAAACCCCTCCACGATTTTTTTAGTTGTAAGTTTCAAGTGACAAGTGAAAAGTGAAAAGCTTTGGTATAAATTCAGCCTTAGCTGAATTTTATAAAATAAATTTAAGAAATTCCCTAAGGAATTCCATCCACAACTTGCCACTTACCACTTGCCACTTACTAACAATGTTTAAGGAGTTAAGCTTGTTTTACTGCTTAACTCCTTATTATCATAATTAAATATTTTTTAATTTATTGATTTAAAAACATAAATAATCAATATTTTTATTATTTATCTTCCTTATCCATATCTAATAAAACTTCAGACTTTGATTCTTCTGCTTCTTTAATTATATTTTCTTCTTCTTGCTCAACAGCTTCTATAACCTCTTGAGCTACTTTCTTATCGTGCAGCTCTTCTGCTGTATCAGCACAAGCTTCTGTATATTTTTTATTTATTTCAAGTTCTCTACTTTTCTTTTCTTCTTCTCTTTTTTCCTTTAGTTCTGGATATTTTTCATATACAAACTTAAAGAATTCATCTCCAAAAATAGTTTCCTTTTCTAATAGGTATTCAGAAATTTTATCTAATAAATCTCTATTTTCTCTTAATATTTCTCTTGCCTTTTGATGACATTCCCTTATTATACTTAAAACCTCTTTATCTATTAAAGTTGATGTTTCCTCACTACAATTTCTAACAGCTCTTCCATCTAAATATCTATTTTGAACTGATTCTAATGCCATCATATCAAAATTATCAGTCATACCATAAATAGTTACCATATTTCTTGCTGTTTGAGTTGCTCTTTCAATATCATTAGAAGCACCTGTAGATACAAGATTAAATACTTCTTCTTCTGCAGCTCTACCACCTAACATAACCATTATTTGATTCATAAGTTCTTCTTTAGAAACAAGGTATTTTTCCTCTTCTGGAAGTTGCATAGTATATCCTAATGCTCCCATTGTTCTAGGAACTATTGTTATTTTATGAACTGGATCTGTCCCTTCTAAAAGCCCTGCAACCAATGCATGCCCAACCTCATGGAAAGCAACAACTTCTCTTTCTTTCTTAGAAAGTATTCTATCTTTCTTTTCTTTACCTGCAATTATAACTTCAACTGCTTCTTCTAAATCTTCTTGAATAACTTCTTCTCTTCCACTTCTAACTGCTCTTAATGCTGCTTCATTTACTATATTAGCAAGATCAGCTCCTACAGCTCCTGGGGTTCCTTTTGCAATTGATTCTAAGTTAACATTTGATGACATTTTAACATCCTTAGAATGAACATTTAATATTGCAATTCTTCCTTTTAAATCTGGTCTATCAACAATAACTCTTCTATCAAATCTACCTGGTCTTAAAAGTGCTTTATCTAGTATTTCAGGTCTATTTGTTGCACCTAAAATAACTATTCCCTTTGATGTATCAAACCCATCCATTTCAGTAAGTAATTGATTTAAAGTTTGCTCTCTTTCATCATTGCTTTGCATTTGACTATCTCTGCTCTTACCAATAGAGTCAATTTCATCTATAAATATTATACAAGGAGCCATTTTTTCAGCTTCTTTAAATAAATCTCTTACTTTAGCAGCTCCCATACCAACAAACATCTCAATGAAAGTTGAACCTGAAACTGAAAGGAATGGAACCTTTGCCTCACCAGCAACCGCCTTTGCTATAAGTGTTTTACCTGTTCCTGGAGGCCCTACTAAAAGTGCTCCCTTAGGTAATTTAGCACCTATTTCAGTATATCTCTTTGGATTATGAAGGAAATCTATTATTTCTGTTAATGATTCTTTAGCTTCATCTTGACCAGCTACATCTTCAAAGCTTACCTTAATATCTTTTTCTACATAAACTTTAGCATTACTTTTTCCTAAGCCACCCATTCCCATTGGGCCGCCACCCATCTTCTTAGACATTTTGTTAAATACAAATCTAACTATAAAGAACATTATAACTAATGGTAATACATTTATTATTATAAAATCCATAAACACTGATTGTTGTTTAGTTATTTCTGGATAATATTCTACATTATTATCTATTAATAACTTTATTAAATCAGGATTATCTGCATTTCCTGTATATAAAACTTTTCCTTTCATTTCACTTGAATCTTGTGGTGTGATTACAAGTGCTGTTCCATCTACTGTAACTTTCTTTACTTCCTTATTTTCAACCATTTTAACAAATTCATTATATGAAATTTCTTTAGTAGTTAACATTTCTTTTGCAGTTGAAAATGAATATAAGAATAAGAAAGCTACTACAACATATATTAACAAGAATTTGCCATTCTTTTTCTTGTCTCCATCTTTTCTATTATTTACATTATTATTCATATTTTTTTAATCTCCTACTAATCCTAAAATCTTTCTCAAAACTCTTATTTTATTTTTCCAAATTCACTCCAAGGATATACTTTTATTTGAGCCTTTCCTTTTATTTTACTACCATCAATATACGGATTTTCCCAATACCTTGAATCTAATGACCAGTATCTATTATCTCCTAAGAAAAAATACTTACCTTCAGGTACTTCGAATTCTCCACTATAATTATCTGCAGTTCCTATGTAATTTTCTTTTAGTGTTTCACCATTTACAGTTACAATCCCATCTTTGATAACTACCTTATCACCTGGTAATCCTATTAATCTTTTAATCATATCTTCATTTTTTTCATCTGAATGAAACACCACTATATCTCCACGCTTAAGTTTTTCTGGATTATGAATTCTTGTAACAAATAATCTATCACCAACATTTAATGTTGGAACCATAGATTCAGATGGAATTTTAACCTTAAAAATTAAAAACTTATTAATTAAAAATGCTAATACTAATGCTATTAATATTGGTACAACCCATTCAGTAAAGAAATTTGTTTTTTTTAATTCTATTCTCACTCTTCCCACATACCTTTCATTAAAATGCTTATTTCTTTTTTTCTCTTGTTAGTTGCTTCTATGTTTACTTTAGGTAAATTATTTTCATTTATAATTACTACATCACCTTCATTAGGTTTAATACAAAATGAATTTATATTTTTTGAAATTATATTATGATTCTCATCTTCTAAGATAACATAATCTTCTTCTATCCTATCAATTATAAATTTTTGTTCCTTCATATATACTATACTAACCCTCTTTTCCTTTATATATAATATAGATTATTAATTAAAATCTATATATGTTGGATAGTTATATTAAGTATACCATATTTATATAATAACTAATAGTATTACTCTT
>OKRV01000188.1_pt1 | contig 41899 bp, 50 predicted proteins | sample 1601201 | NCBI WGS metagenome assembly OKRV01 (sample SAMEA3541540, study PRJEB24748) | human gut metagenome | biome: human gut; feature: human-associated habitat; material: faeces | place: China | collected 2012 | reverse complement strand
ATTTCTATACTAATTTCTTTTATTAAGCTACCGGATTATTAAGCTACCGGAATTCCTAACATCGATCCTAAGCCTTTTAATGCAGCAATCACTACTACCCAAATTGTTGCATAATCAGCAGATCCTTGCCACCATGTTAAACCAGTCATCTTAACAGCTAACATTGAACCGATAATTTGAACTAAACCATTTGCTGTACAAATAATTGCAGCTGCTTTCCATCCACCAAATTTGTTAGCAAAAATTGCAATAGTTGCATTATCGAAAAATAATGGAATAAATCCAGGAACCAAGAAGATTGGTGACTTGAAAATTAGTAATAAAATTAAACCAATAACTTGTCCTAAAGTACCAAATAACAACCCAAGAACTACAGATTTAGGTGCAAATGCAAAGATTGCTGCACAGTCTACACCAGCTACAGCACCTGGTAACAATTTTTCAGAAATACCTTTGAATGACATCATGATTTCACCAACAAACATTCTTACACCTGCAAGTAATACATAAATGTTTGCTGTTAAAGTAATTGAAATCCATATTAAGAATATAATATCATTTGCTAATCCACCTTGGTTTAAACCTTCAGGACCTCTTAACCAAGCAATATTCTGTGATCCAATTACCAAGAAGATTACTGCTACCGAAATAAACATTACCAATGCCGTCGCAATTAAGTTATCTTGGAACACACTTAAAGATGTAGGCAATTTCTTCTTTTCAATATCATCTTCAGGATTACCTAAGAATGGAGCAACTTTATAAGCCACATAATCTACGAACATTTGTTGGTGAGCTACAGTAAAATCTGCACCAGTAATTAAATGTGTAGGTTCAATCAACATAGTTGAACAAATACCCCAATACAATGATGTCAATACTGAAGCAATTAAAATTGTTGGAAGCATTCCAGTTCCTAAGAATTTCCATACCAAGAAGGTACTAACACCAGCTTGAACGATCATTGCGTTACCTGTTAAATATACCGCACGAATTCTAGTGAATTTTCTTAAAGCAACATAAATTAGATTTAAAATGAAAGCTACCAATAAAGTGTAAATTCCCCAACTTGCACCTGTACCAGCACCTAAAACACTATCCATTACTTCATATCCAGCTGTCATTGTAGGATAGGTGTTTAATCCAGCACCGGTAATACCTGTAGAAGTTTGTAATGCAACAATCAATTTACCAAAGTTTCCAATAAGTGCGCCAGAACCCATACCCATTACAAGAATACCGATAGACGCTTTGATCGAACCAGTTAAAGCTTTGGACATTTTCTGTCCCATAGCAATATAACCAATTAAAACAATTAATGCCATTAAGATAAAAGGCTGGCCGAATATTTGTTTTAACAACAAATCCAGAACCATATTCAACATTTCTATATTTCCTCCTGATTTATGAACATTTTTAGTGCACTTTTTTAATGTTAGCGTTTGCAACCGCTTTACACTTTAATTATATAACAAACAATTCAAAAATAAACATATTTATATGAATTATTTGCCTTTTTTAAGAATTTTTATGCTTTTTAAAATTTATTTATGATTCATTATAGCTGTTTTATGATTTTTGTGTATCGCCAATAATATTCTCACGAATAAAAATTGCAACACCATCTTCATCATTTGTATATTTTGTTATATAATTAGCAGATTTTTTTACTAATTCACTACCGTTTTTCATCGCAATACAGTAGTTACTGCAAGCAAACATACTTAAATCATTATCATAATCGCCAAATATAGCTACTTGATTTGAATTTAATCCTAATATTGATTTTATTTCTTCAAGAGCCGTAAATTTTGAAACTCCCTCATTAAAAATACCTAATAAACCATATCCAGTTGGTTCAAACGTAATATTAAAATCTAATAAATATTGATTTATAAATTCTTTTAAATTAGATATATCTTCATATATAACTGCCTTTGATATGTCATTTAAATCATAAAAATCAGAAATATCATCATAGGCGTAAGCCGGAAAATCCACATCAAACCCATTTAGAGCCAATTTATTTTTATAATTTTCAATCTTATTCAACATTTTATCTACACCTTTAGGATAATATGCTGAGTCACTAGAATAAATCATCGCCTTATAGCCATGTTCCTTGATCCATTCAAAAACATTAATAAAATCGTCTTTATTCAAAGAGTTTTTATAAATTATATTATTCTCAAAATCACATATTTGTGCACCATTAGAAGAAATCATATAATCTACGCAATCTAAAATATTCTTTTCTAAATACATCATTTTTTCAAAGCGCCCACTTGCTAAACAAATTTTTATTCCTTGTTTTGCAGCTCGCTGTATTTCTTTCTTTGTCTCTATAGTAATATTTTTGTCTGAATTCAATAACGTTCCATCCAAATCAAACACCAATAATTTAACCTCATTTAACATAAATGTCCTCCTAAACGTATCTTTACACTTGAATCATAATATAAACGATCATAACATTCATGATCATTTTTTGATTTTAATGAATTATTTGTTGTTTTATGATTTTTTTTAAGGTATATTAATTATGGACATACTGAATAATATATTTATTCAGACAATAATAGAAAAGAGGATTATACAATGTTTTACATTAACTGTTTCTTATGCTTATTATTAACTGCTGGTATCATTTACACTCTTTATCTAGCTTTCAAGCGAAATAAAACAATTGAAGTTAAGGGAAAAGATGATTTCCTAAGCACTATGATTATTTTTTTCATTTGTATCATTGCGTTTCCTATTACTGATATTACTTCCATTATTGAAGTTTTGAGAACCATTTTACTTTACCTATTTCTATTTTCTACATTCTGTATTAAACGCGGAATCAATGAAAAAGGGATTAATAAAATTTTCTTCATAATACCATGGAACAAAATTACAAGAATTGAAATCAGCAGTTTTCAAACAACTAAATTTTCTTTACTTTGTTATACTGATAATTATAAATTCAAACTTATTTTCCATAATTTTCAAATAAAAAAAGTACTTCTAATTCTAAATAAATTTCATAAAGATAATATTAAAATTGAACAAAGCATTCAAAACTCTATATTAAATAAAAAATAGGCTTAAATGGTGATTATATGAAAACAAGCAAAGACTTAGTAAATAAACGTCGTGATTTAATAATGAAAGAAATACAAATCAAAAAAACGGTTGATGTAGACGAATTAGCCGAAAAATTTTCCGTTTCTAAAATCACTGTACGCCGTGATTTACAATATTGGGAAGATCAAGGCGCAGTTGAAAAATATTACGGAGGAGCCAGGCTTATCCAAAACTTTGTTGAAAATGATAAAGATAATAACGAGGCTTATAAACACGCAATTGCCAAATATGCAGCTACATTTGTAGAAGATGGAGATACCATCTTTATAAATACAAGTTCAACTGCACTCTTAATAATTAAATATATTATCGGAAAGCGTGTTACAGTAATTACTAACAATGGTAAAGCAATATTCACGGATCATGGTCCAAATGTACAAATCGTTCTTACAGGTGGTGAGCTAAGAATTCCAAAAACAAGTATGGTCGGTGACTTTGCATTAAACAATCTAAATAAAGTAAAAGCAAATAAATCATTTTTAGGATGTAGTGGATTCGATGTTAAAGTGGGTATGAGTACTGCAATTTTACAAGAAGTATCCATTAATGAAATTATGATTTCTCGATGCGCTGGTGAAGTCTTTATTCTAGCAGATGCAACAAAAATTAATTATGTGCACCAATTTATTGTTGCTGATCCATCTAATTTTAATTATTTAATCACAGATACAAGATGCACTGATGAACAAATAGATCAATTTACAGAAAAAGGAATTAAGACAAAACGCCTAAGCCCAATATACATTTATAAATAAGAGAAAAGAAACGGATTATTTTTTGAATCCGTTTCTTTTAATCCAACAACTTTAGCCTATACTCCATCAAACACTCATTGGTTTCATATACACTCTTCTTGTTCTCAATACAATAGATCAATAATGCATCTCTTTTTACTTTTGGATACAACATGCCATTATTCGATAAAGACAATAAGTTGTTTGTCATACGCAAATCCAAGCCTAATCCTAAACTTAACTGAATCACCTTATCTTTATTAGGAACCTTGGATCCGTCAAAGATTTGATACCCATAATTTCTTTGAATCGTTGTCTTCGATAAAACTTGCGCCTTAGTTGCATGTTTAATTTCTAATATGTGATTTAAATACTTTGAAAAAGTTAAATCATCTAGACTTTCCATCAAAGTATTTAAACCATCACTCTTTGTTTCTTGAATTGTTTTTAATAATTGATTTGTCTCTGCCATAATACTTATAATATACACAAGAAAGAGCAATTTATGAAGACTTTACAAATAATTAAACAAGATCAAGATAAAACTATTTCATTAGTAGAACATGAAACATCACACACTAAATATATCCAGAAAGAATTAAATTATTATGATAAAACACTTTATCAAACACTTCAAAAGATAAAGAATCCATACTTACCTAAAATTTTTGTGATACAAGAAAGTGACAATCATTTAATACTAATTGAAGAATATATAGAAGGTAAAACATTGGATCAACAATCCTTTTCAAAAGAACAAGTTAAAGACATCATGCATCAATTATGTGAATGTTTAGATACATTACATACGTTAAATCCACCTATTATCCATCGTGATATCAAACCAGAAAATATTATTTATCATGATAATAAGGTTACACTCCTTGATTTTGGCATTGCTCGTTTTCTAGATTCCAAGAAAAGTAAAGATACCCTTATCTTAGGCAGTGTTGGCTATGCAGCACCTGAACAATTTGGTTTTCAACAATCCAATCCGCAAACAGATATATATGCCTTGGGTAAATTAATGAACTACCTATTAAATGGTTCACTAGAACATCAAAACAATATTCCCTTTGATTTAAAACAAGTTATTTTAAAGGCAACACAATTGGATTATAAGAATCGCTATAATTCGGTTAAAGAAATGGATCTATCCATTCAACAAAAACTAGTTATTATTCCCCCTTTCAATAATGCTACTTTAAAATCCAAGATGATTAGCCTTGCATGGATTGCGTTTATACTTATGGTTGTAGTAGATATGCAGCCTGGTGAAACAATCCATAACAGCTTTATTAATAAACTGAGTTGTTTTGTGTTTATATATTTTGGTTTATTCCTTTACTACAACAAGAATTTATTCCATAAATACATGTCTAAAGTCCCTTGGCCAATCCTTTATTCTGTCATTTTCTTTCTATTTTTATGTCTAGACGTATGGTTTTTCATGTGGATTGATTCCCTGATTTAAATGTATGCTCATGGCATACCAAACTTATTTATATTTTTCTTATACTAAAGAAAAAGGAATAAGGAGTATATATGAAAAAGAGTTTAAAAGTATTTTTAGGGGCCGCTATTGTCTTATCGGCAGTCGCATGTTCAACAGCAAATGATGAAGAGACAAAGACTAAAGAAACAAAAGAAAAGGTCGTAGAAACAAAGGAAGATACAAGTGTTCCAAATGAGTATCGTAATGCTCTGCATAAAGCTGAAAATTACAGTAAAATGATGCACATGTCCAAACAAAGAATCTATGATCAATTGACTTCAGAATATGGAGAAAAGTTTGATGCAGAAGCTGCCCAATATGCGATTGATAATCTAAATGCGGATTATAATGAAAATGCATTAAAATGCGGAGAAAACTACAAAAAAACGATGCATATGTCAAAAGCTCGAATCTATGATCAATTAACTTCGGAAAACGGAGAAAAATTCACAGCTGAGCAAGCACAATATGCGATTGATAATATTAAGGGAGACTATTTAGAAGCAGCTTTAAAGTCCGCAAAGAACTATCAAGAAACTATGAACATGTCAAAAGATGCCATCTATGATCAATTAACTTCGGAATATGGAGAAAAATTCACAGCTGAAGAAGCACAATATGCCATTGATAATTTAGATGACTAATCTTATACTAAAGGCATGAAACTTGCTATATTATTTCCTGGAATTGGATATCACACAGATAAACCATTACTATACTATTCAAAGAAGATATTAAAGAATATGGATTATGAAATCAAAGAAATTCATTTTAAAAACCTAGACTTTGATTTAAACAAATCTAAAGATGAGGCATATAAACAAGCCAAAGACCAAATTCATAAATTCGATTTAAAAGCTTATGATTCCATTCTTTTTATCTCAAAAAGTATAGGTACTTATTGTGCAGCTAAACTTGCCCATGAACATAAGTTAACTGCCAATATCTATTTCACACCATTAGATTTTACTTTGGAATATCTTCAACAAAAAGATTTAGTGTATTCTGGAACCAAAGATCAGTGGGCTAACTTCGATAAGATTGAACACTATTGTATTTATCATCTTATCGAATTTCATAGTATTGTTGATGGGAATCATTCTTTAGAAACAGGAAATATTCAAACAGACATTGAGAATTTGAAACAAATCATGTATCGTGTAGAAACATTTATCCACAGCTTATAGGGCTGTGGATATTTTTAATTGATCTTTTAGACGCTCAAAATAATTCATTTGAAATTGAATACGATCTAGCCATAATGCTTGTGCTGTTTGGGTTGTACACTTATAAGAAGCATATTCATTCAATGTTTGTAACATAGACTCCACATATTGAATCTGTACATCTATTGGTTGTTTACTAAACTGCACAGCTTCTAACGTTTCATATAAGCGATAAGCTCCCACACGATCAATATTATCAGCTTCCTGTACGCTTAAAGTAAACGCATTATATTCCCCATCAAAATCAGCTTTTAAATCTACATGAATCGCAATAGAAAAACATATATCATGAATACGCTCTTTAGGATAGTCAATCGATTCAAGAAATATACGCACCATTTTACCAGATACCCTTCCATGATTTTGCCACTCATCTTGTGTTTTAAAAGGTGTACAATAGCTCACATCATGCAACAGACACGCAATCATTAAATCTTCTACATTCAACCCTTCTTTTTCAGCAATTTTCTTTCCAATATTTGCGACACGATACGAATGAGCCAAACGATATGTATCCTTTACTTTCAATTTCAAATAGTCTTGAGCCTTAACTAAGTACTCCATATATTCATTATACTATTTCTTTCAGAAAATTTCTGAAAAAAGCTTATGTTCATGGTATGATATACGAAAGGAGTTTTTTATTATGAAGTTAAATGTCGATTTAGAAAATCATTCATATCCAATATATATTGAAAGAAACGCAATTCAAAAAGTACATGAATATATTCCTGTATCAAGAAAAATTGCGATTATCACAGATACAGGTGTGCCTGAAAAATGGGTCAACATCGTAAAAGAACAGTGTCCTGATTCTTTTATATGCACTATTTTGCAAGGTGAACCATCCAAATGTTTTGATCAATATAAAAATCTTTTAGAAGAAATGATTTCACACAACATGTCTAGAAAAGATGCCATTATTGCACTAGGCGGTGGTGTTGTCGGAGATCTTGCAGGTTTTGTCGCCGCTAGCTATATGCGAGGCATTGATTTCTACAACATTCCAACAACTGTATTAAGTCAGGTTGATTCAAGTGTAGGCGGAAAAGTAGCTATTGATATGGGTTCCTACAAAAACATTGTAGGGGCATTTTGGCAACCTAAAACCGTTATTATCGATCCAAACGTATTATCTACACTTTCTCTTCGTCAACAACACAATGGATTATGTGAAGCTTTAAAAATGGGACTCATTTTAGATGATCATTTAGTCTCTCTATTTGAACAAGAAACAATAGATATCGATGCGATTATTACGCGTTCCATTGAATTAAAGCGAGATGTAGTTCAACAAGATGAAAGAGAAAGTAATCTTAGAAAAATTCTAAACTTTGGACACACCATTGGACACGCCATTGAATCTGCATATGGATTAAATACATATCTTCATGGAGAATGTGTGGCGATGGGTATGTTATTTTTTATTGAAGATAAAACATTAAAACAACGCGTATTAAACATATATAAAAAGCTAGATTTACCTCAAGTACCAAACTATGATACTTCCACATTATTAGAATATGTAACACATGATAAGAAAAGCAGCCATAATACAGTATCTACCGTTTTAGTTGAACAATCTGGTTCTTATATCATCAAAGAACTTTCTTTTAAAGAAATACAAGAAGTATTAGAAAGAGGACCTTATGAAGAATAATTTTGGTACAAATATATCTTGGACATTATTTGGTGAAAGCCATGGTCCTGCCATTGGTATTACGTTAGATGGTCTTCCTGCAGGCTTTAAGGTGGGTATGGAACAAATTAAATCTGACATGGATAAGCGTAAGGCAACAGGTAAAATTTCAACACAAAGACACGAAGCGGATGAAGTACATATTCTTTCTGGAATGTATAATGGCTATACAACAGGTACAGCTCTTACCATTCTAATTGAAAACCAAAACACAAAGTCAAAAGACTATTCTGCTTTTCATGGAAGATTGCGTCCTGGACATGCTGATTTTACTGCCTTTGAAAAATACAACGGATATCAAGACTATCGTGGTGGCGGACACTTTTCTGGAAGACTTACCGCATGCATTGTAGCTGCCGGAAGTATTTGCAGACAAATTCTGAAATCACAAGGCATTGTAATTGGATCACACATTGAAAGCTTATATACGCTATCGGATATTCCTTTTAGTCAAGACTCTCGTGTTTTAGAAAAACAAATTCAAGAAGTCAATGATAAAACCTTTGCGGTTATAGATGATCAAGTCAAAGATCAAATGATTCAAGAAATTGAAAAAGCAGCTTCTGAAGGTGATTCATTAGGTGGTATTTTAGAAACTGCCATTATAGGCCTTCCTGCAGGACTTGGAGAACCTTTCTTTGATTCAGTAGAAAGCATTTTATCGCACTTAATTTTCTCTGTACCAGCCGTCAAAGGCGTTTCTTTTGGCGAAGGATTTGGCTTTGCGAAACTTAAAGGTTCTCAAGCCAATGATGCCTTCCGTTTTAATGATAAAATTGAAACCAAGACAAATCACAATGCCGGAATAAATGGCGGCATCACAAATGGCATGCCAATTTTAATCCATACTTGTATTAAGCCAACACCATCGATTTTTAAAACACAAGAATCTGTGGATTATCTTTCAAAAGAAAATGTGGATCTTAAAATTCAAGGAAGACACGACCCATGCATCTTGCACCGAGCAAGAATTGTTGTGGATAGTGTAGTTGCGTTTGGTTTATTAGATTTATATATGTCTAGGCTTGCCATTAAGCCACTTCAGGGGGATTTTGAATGAAAGTAAAAGTAACACCAAGTAAAGTACATGGAAATGTAAAGATACCCGCATCCAAATCTATGGCGCATAGAGCATTGATTTGCGCCTCATTAAGTGATGGTACAAGTCTTGTTTCTAATGTCACAAACTCAAAGGATATTGAAGCAACCGTTGGCTGCATGAAAGCTTTGGGTGCTATAATTAAACAAATCGATGAAACTACATATGAAGTAACAGGTACTAATCTTTTTAAACAAGAAGGAAATATTACGTGTAATGCGAATGAATCCGGTTCTACTTTACGCTTCTTGATTCCACTTGCTGCATGTACAAATGCCAAAGTTAAATTTTTAGGTCATGGAAGATTGCTTCAAAGACCTATGGATGTATATGCGAATGAATTTAAAAAACAAAACATTGAATTTAATCAATCCGATAAAGAAATCATTGTGAGTGGAAATCTACAAGCAAAAGACTATGTTGTACAAGGAGATATTTCAAGTCAGTTTATTACAGGCTTCATGTTTGTCCTTCCATTATTAGATCAAGATAGTACACTAACAATTACTGAGCCTTATGAATCAAAGAGCTATGTAAATCTTACGATTCAAATGTTAGCGAAATTTGGCATTGAAATTTTGGAAACAAGTTCAAATTCATATTTAATAAAAGGAAACCAACACTATAAAGCACAAGACGTTTCTGTAGAAGGAGACTTTTCTCAACTAGCCTTTTTTGCGGTATTAGGCACTTTAAACAATACTCTTTCATGCTCCAACATGGACATGTCAAGTAAACAAGGAGATAAAGCCATTTTAGATTGTATTCCTAGTTTTACAAGTGACAAGGATACGATCACATTCACAAAAAAACAACCTGCACCACAAACTATCGACTTATCTAATTGTCCAGATTTAGGGCCAATCTTATGTGTCTTGGCCAGCTTCACAAATGGCGAAACCAATATTGTGAATGCAGCTCGTTTACGCATGAAAGAAAGTGATCGTATTCTAGCTATGGAAACAGAATTAAAAAAATGGGGTGTAGATATTACTTCTACATTTGATTCCATTCAAATTCATGGTAAAGAACACTATAAATCAAATAGTACAGTAGAAATCTTTGGACATAATGATCACCGTATTGTTATGGCAATGACGGTATTTGGATTATGTGCAGGTTCCGAATGTATTATTGATGATGCTCAAGCCATCACAAAGAGTTACCCTACTTTCTTTGAAGACATTCAAAACTTAGGTGGAAAGGTTGAGATTCTATGACAAATATTGCGATTATAGGACTTGGATTAATGGGAGCGAGTTTTGCGAAGAAACTAACACGCTTAAACTACAATGTTTATGGTATTGATGTTTCTAAACAAACGATTGATAAAGCCAAAGAATTAAAAATCATCATAGATGGTAGCACAAATCCTTTAGATGTCATTTCAAAGTGTGATACATTTATCTTCTGTTTATATCCAACTAAAATTCTTCCTTGGATTGAAGTCTATCAGAATGATATTCCTAAAAATTCATTATTAATGGATATTAGTGGTGTAAAGACAAATATTGTCAAACCCATTCAAGATGTATTACGAGAAGATCTTGAATTATTAAGCATTCACCCCATGTGTGGTAGAGAATCTCGTGGTATTGAATTTAGTGATGAAACTATTTTTAAAGGTTCAAACTTTATTCTTGTTCCTACTCAAAAGAATAAAAATGAAACAGTTGAAGCTGTAAAAGAATTAGCTAATAAGATGGAATTTGGTAGAATCTGTACTCTATCCATTGAAGAGCATGATAAAATGATTGGCTTTTTATCTCAATTAACCCATGTCATTGCGGTATCTTTAATGAATACACATGATAATGCACATCTTGTAGAATATACGGGAGATAGCTTTCGGGATTTAACACGTATTGCGAAAATCAATGAAGATTTATGGACGGAACTCTTCATTATGAATAAAGATATTTTATTAGATGAAATCAACCAGTTTATCGATTCGATCTCTCACTTTAGAGATTCTTTAGAACAAGAAGATACACAAGAAATGAAACGTCTATTCATTCAATCCACAAAGCGTAGAGATAAATTTAATAAAACCGATGCGAAGAAGAGATAATACTCTTCTTTTTTTACACTTTTTTTGGCATAATAAAAAGTGGAGGTTTTACAAATGAAAACGAATACATTAAAAAGCTTTTTAACTATCACACTTGCCATGTTTATCATCAGTGTCGCCATATATTTCTTCTTAATTCCTAGTGAAGTTATCACTGGAAGTGTTACTGGTTTAGCTATGGTTTTAGCTAAAATCACAAGCCTATCTATTTCTACACTTACCTTTGTGCTCAACGCCTTATTGTTGATTCTAGGTATCGTCCTAATTGGTAAAGAGTTTGGGGCAAAAACGATTTATGCCTCTTTATTATTACCTTTATTTCTAGCCGTATTTGAAAGAATCTATCCAAACAATATTTCTTTAACACAAAATGCTGTTTTTGACATGGCTACATATATATTGATTTTAGCTTTTGGACAAACCATACTATTTCGTGTAAACGCATCGAGTGGTGGAACAGATATTATTGCGAAAATCGTCAATAAATATACACATATGGATTTAGGCAAAGCTTGTACATTAGTAGGTCTACTCATTTGTACAACAAGTCTAATTGTATATGATATTGGTGCTTTAGTGGTTGGTGCTTTGGCAACCCTAGCCAATGGTCAGGCTGTAGATTATTTTATTGATGGTTTTAATAAGAAAAAGAAGATTTGTATCTTATCCAGAGAATATGAAGTGATTCAAGATTATATTATGAACACATTAAAGCGTGGCGTTACTTTATATTCGGCAAAAGGTGGTTATGATAAGACAGAGCATACAGAGCTTGTCACAATCATGGCTACAAATGAATATAAAAAATTACTATATTATCTTCAAGAAAGTAATATTGAAGCTTTTGTAACAGTATCAACAGTTAATGAAGTCATCGGTACTTGGAATAATAAGAAAAGAGTCGAAAAGCTTAGATAAATTTAAAGACATCCCAAAGCAGGATGTCTTTCTTATTTCTCGGCAAATACCCATTTTTTTGAATATTATAGACGACAAAAAATAAAATTGTATCAATGATTACTTTCACAATAACAGTAGGAATTGGAATAACACTTAGTAAGGATACCAAAATACCACTGGCAGCCATTTGACATACAAACACAATGGAATAACGAACCATTTCTCTTCCTGGATTTAATTTACTCTGAAAGCTAATATATCGATTTAATATATATCCCACACTACCACTAATAGCTCTTGCACATATAGTTGCCACAAAAATTGAAATCGTACCGAGTTTAGAAAACAAACTTTCAAATATTATAAAGAAAACTAAGTCAAAGACTGTGGCTACATTGGATGTTAATAAATATTTCCAAAATTTTAGATACATCCCAAGTAAATCAACAACCGGACGAAAATGACTCGTTTCATTCCTATTATGTGTTTCTGAACAAATAGGTACAACTACAATCGGTGTTTTTTGTATGGCTGCATCTAGAAAATTCAATTCATAATCATACGACTTTCCTTCTGTACATAGTGCTAGTTTTTTTAATGAAGCTGGAAAACCACGGAGTCCACTTCTAGGATCTGGACATTCCTTTCCATGATTGGTAATACGGAAAAATAATTTCTGGCAAGAATTCAACCAAAATCTTACTTTCTTACCTTTTTTTCTTTCGTATGTACGTACGCCAAGCACAAAACAGTCTGGATTATTTAATAATTCTTTTGCGACTTTTTCAATATCTTCCGCGAGTATTGACCATCACAATCAGCCGTAATATAAAAATCAGACTCTCCAATTTTTTCATCCGCCAATCGTAATGCACTTCTTAACGCAACACCTTTTCCCATTTTCTTAGAATGATGCATCACCCAGGCACCCATAGATTTGGCTTCTTGAAAATATTGTTGTCGATCCATACTACTTCCATCATCCGTGATTGCGATTTTATTAAAGCCTAAATTATGTACACCACAAATCAGTTGAATCATTCTTTCATCTGGCTGTAATGCTGGAATCAGGATAATACAATTATCATATGCTCCCATCTTCTTCTCCCTAAACAAAATATGTATACTATACTTTTATCATATATGGCTTTTGAATCGAAAGATATATACAATGAAAGAAAAATATTCAATTCAGTTGAATATACAAAAAAAGACCATGGAATACATCCATGATCTTGAAATCTCTTGTACGTAAATATAATTAACTCTTTGATAGTTCCAAGATAACTGTGTTCCTTATATTATAAGGCTTTCTGATGTGTTTGTTACTCTTTTGTTTCTATCAGGTTACTAACGCAAAAGTCTGTTTACTTCTGCTTGAACAGCAGAATAATTATATCCTGCCTGTTCTAACTTAGATTTTCGTGTTGCACCATTGCCCCACTTCCCCTGAATAACTTCCTTTGCAACTTCAGTCACAGACTTCTGTCCACAAAGTTCATTGACTTTCTGCTGAACTTCAGAATAGTTATATCCTGCATTTTCAAGTGCAGTCTTTCTTGCAGTTCCATTTCCCCATTTTCCTGCAAGAACTTCTTTTGCTACTTCAGCAACTGATTTTGTTGGTGTGGATGTTTTACCACTTACAAGTTCATTGACCTTTGCCTGAACTGTTGCATAATCATAACCTGCATTTGTCAGTCTGTTCTTTCTGTCATCACCATTACCCCACTGACCTGCTAAGACTTCCTTTGCAATGGTTGTGATGTCTTTCTTTGTTGTAGAAGGTGCAGGTGTGGATGCAGACTGTGTTGTGTATGCAGGAACACCAAATCCCCTGATATACTTTCCATTGACTGCAAGTGTTCTTCTTCCAACCTTATTTGAAGTGTTTCCTTCAATAACTGTGATTGTCTTACCATCACATTTTTCAACAATTCCAACATGGTCAGATGAACCTACATTGTCACCAATGCCTGAATCCTGCCAATCATAGAAAATGACATCACCTGCTTTTGGAACATATGCATCATTTTCAACCCAACATCCAATCTGCTGAAAACCTTTAATCATGTAATTACATGAACATTCTGTTGGGATGATTCTTGTATAACCAAGTTTTACCGCAACAGCAGATACAAAGGTTGCACACCATGCATCTGTATATGTTACTTTGTAACCTCTTGGTCTTGGATTCTGTGTGTTGTATAAATCAATAATTGCTCTGTGTGAACCATCTGCTTCATTATATCCAAGCCATGCTTTTGCCTGATTCACTACTGCTGTTCTATCATATGACATACTGTTGTTACCTTCTTTCTTGTCGTACTGTGTCAAATCATACTGATTGATTAACTTCATGTTGTTATCTACATAAGTAGAAGATGTTGCATATCCATCTGCCTTTATGGTTTCAAGATATGTCTTAGGGTCTGTGATGCCCTTCAGATTGCTATATCTTGGAAGCTGAATGAATTCAAAATACCCTTTGATTCCATCTTCCATGCTGTCATAAACCCTGAAATTGTCTTTGATGGTTGTCAGTGTTCCAACTTCATATTCTTCCTGTGTTGTCAGATTCACTGATTTTCCTGTCCATTTAGTCCCACATTTCAGACCAAAATAATTGTGATAGGTGGAAGCAAGTTTTGACTTGCCCCACCCACTTTCTAAGATTGCCTGTGCAATGATTGGACTATGAACCAAGATTCCATAAGACAGTGCTATCTTGCAGACTGTATCTGCAACTTTCTTGATGAATTCCTGATTAGTCATTTATTACCCTTCTTTCTGTTCTGTTAAAACATCAATTGCTTTGTTGATTGCATCAGGTAATGGAAGACCCATAAGACCTGCATTTTCCACAATTGAAATCAATTCATTTGCCATAAATCCAATGATGACTGCATTTCTGATGTAATCCACACCAATTGCTAAATCTAATCTATATGCAATCAATACAAACAAAAGGGTCATGCATTTCCTGCAAAGTCCTTTCCATCCTGCTTTGCTTTCCAATGCACCTGATTCAGTTTTGTTGGACTTGTGAAAAACACCTGCAACCACCAATCCTGAAAAGTAATCAATTCCCATAAAAATAAGTAATGTAACCAAACCTGTGTCCCATCCACCAAACGCTGATGCAATGATGCTTCCAATGACACCAATGCCTGTGCAAATTCCTTCTTTAATATTCATCTTGTTTATCTTCCTTTCTGCATAAAATAAGCACCATGCATTTCTGCATGATGCTTTGCTGTGTGTTATTGACTTATGCCTGACCTGCTAAATCACCACAATCAAGGTCAATCAGAACCTGAACAACCTTGTCCTTGATTCTTGCAGGGACATCATCAATTGTCTTCACACCTTTGATAATAAGTGTTGCATATACAACTGCCATGTTTTCCACTTCCTTTCTAAATAAAATATTTATGATAAGATTGGTTATCAACCTTCATCACCTACTTCAGCAAGGTCAGGATGACCTTCTTTGACCAATTCCTGCTTGACTTCATCTTTGATTCTTGTTGGTACATCACCAATGGTTTTGATTCCCTTGATGATAAGACTTGCATAAATCTTCACCATAATAATCACTTCCTTTCTATACCATCATTTCATAAATTTCACACATAGCTTCTTGTGCTTGTGTCATTTGTTCTTCAAGACTTGCATTCTTTTCTGCCTGAATTCTGATGTATTCATCTTTGTCATACTCTGTCAAAGTGAATTCATACATTGTAACTTCATCATCTGATTCAGGATTCTTCACTTTAATTTCAGTAATGCTTTCATAAGTGAAAACCTTTGATTCAGTGATTTCCACATCTTCAGGTTTCACTGTACTTCTTTGTGTTCCGTACTGTTTCATGCTACTTTTCCACCTTTCTTGACATTCAATTCATAATATTTAGTTGCATATGGAATCAATGGTTCAACATATTTCTGTGTCAGTCTGAAACAATTTCCATAATCAGTCCAACCTTTGTAAGAATTTATTGAACAGCATTCTGAATAGTTCATCATGTTCCCTGATTCAACTTTCTTCCTTATCTTCACCATTTTCTTTTTCATGTCTTTGCAGGTTTGCTTTCTTAATAGCACATAGGAAACAAACACCCTATAACCAAGGTAATCAATACCCCTGACATAAGTTGGAAACACTTGATAATTCTTCTTGATTTCTAACTTCATATTGTTGTGGAAGTATTCATTGATTTCTTTCAGCAACTGATGCAGTTCTTCCTTAGTTCTTGCAAGAATCACAATGTCATCCATATATCTGAAGTAATATTTGACATGCTTGACTTCTTTCATCCAATGGTCAAAATCACTGAAGTAATAATTCCCACTGTACTGTGACAGATAGTTTCCAATTGGAATTCCTGTGTTTGGGTCAATATCTTCATCTAACAGATATATTGAAACAAGGTCTTCATCTTCTGCTGTGTTGATTGAATCAATGATTTCATCAAGAATCCAAAGAAGGTCATTATCTTTGAACATCTTTCTGTATTTCTGTTTCAGAATGTCATGATTCACTGATTGATAATAATGTCTTGCATCTATCTTCAGACAATATTGACAGTTTGGAACATCATGTTGGACTGCTTTCTTTACCCTGCTAAGTCCTTTGTGAATTCCCCTGTCAGGTATTGCTGAAAAGGTATCAGAAATAAGGTGCTTGATTAAATATGGTTCAATTACCTGCAAGATTGCCCACTGTGCGACCCTGTCAGGAAAATAAGGAAGTTTATAAATCTTTCTTGTTTTCCCATGCTCATTCTTATAGAACACTTCATATTCAGATGTATGATAGGTTTTATTTATCAGCATGTCCTGCAATTCTTTCAGGTACTTATCAGGGTCAGAATCAATCATTTGCACTTCTGCATACCATCCTTTCCCTTTCTTTGCATGTTGATGTGCTAACTTCAAATTTTCCATATCATAAATCTTTTCATATAAATGTCCATAACGCTTCATATAATTACAACCACCAATTCTTTCTGTCATTTTTGTATGCGTGTTTCTGATTCTTCAACTTCCTTTCAGGATTTACCAAAACAGATTCATTCCATGTGCTGTCATCAATGAATGACAGGCTTTTGTGTTTTGCCAAGTGGCAGGGTCAAGTAATTTCCACAATTTTTATATATGAAAACAGACAGTCCTTTTGGACTGCCTGAAATCAACCACGCATTTACTAAGTGACTGCTGATATTACGATTACGATTCCCAACACTGTTATTCAAATTCCAATAGAAACTACCTGCATTAGAACCATTATTCCAATTACTGCCTAATTGAGTAATCTTGAAAATGTTTTTATTGTGTACAGATATAACAACAAGGTGGAAGATGTTGCCATCAACAATTACCTAACCCATATATTTAATTAAACAGTGACTGTTGGTACATACACCAAGCGACCGCCGACAGTACGATAACGATTCCCAACACTGCTATTCAAACTCCAAGAGAAACCACCCGCACAAGAACCATCAGCCCAAGCACCGCCCAATCGAGCAATCCTATATCCATCCCAAGTGTTGTTCTGATAGTAGTAATCACCAACAGGTAATGAACTGTTTCCTTTGACTTCAGAAGGTAAGAACAACCAATCATACTTTGTGGAATATCCCATTGCTGAAACATATCCATTTTCTGATGGAAGTGCGAAACCAATATTTTCATAATTATCTGTTTTCTTAGATTCAGCATAATTGAAATCTTTACATACATAACCTAAAAATGGCTTTCCAACTTCACAATAAAAATTTATTCCATATGCAAATTTCCAAATGTTACCCCAAAAGTTTTCAACACCACGATAACAAACAGAAGTTTTTCCATCCACTGTGTAGTCGGTTGCTTTTCCACCTTCATATGTGGTTGTTTTTGTTGCTCTGCCTGTTCCATTACCAAGTGAAGCAGTTGAACCTGTTGCACCTGCGTAAGAACTTGTTGTGTCAGAACCTGTTGTCCAAGGAAGAGTGACAACACCTTGACCAATAGCAGTCTGAAGGTTCATCATTCCCATTTCAACAATCATCAGTAACTGTTCCATAGATGCTGTTTTGATTCCAAGTGAATGCCAACCTTCACCCCTGTTCTTTGCCATCTGTTCAATGTTTGGTCTTGTCAGGTTCTGTGATACACCTGAAGCAGGTCTTGCACCTGCAATGGAACTGAACTTGTCTTTAGAAGCATCCATGACCTGTTCATCATTTTTTAAATAAGCACTTGCGGATGTATCATAAATACATCCTTCATATGCTGACATAAGGATGTAATCAACTTCATTTCCATTCTTGTCATAGAATGCAGGATGAAGTTTGAATCCTGCCCTTTGTGTTTCACTAACATAGTAGTTTGCTTTTCTTAAATGATAACCATATCCTGTTTCCTGTCTGTCATATTCAAGTGGACACACAAGATAATAGAACTTAGGCTGATACACCATGACCTGACCATTTGAACCATCTTCTGTGTAACCTTCATCACCATAGTAAGCATTGATTGTTCCACCATCAGACACATTGCATCTTTTTCTTCCACCATACATACTGAACTTGTCAAAGTCTGCACCTGCTGTCAAATTCTTTGCACCTGCTATTCTTGTGCAGGTCTTATTTTTGTAGTCCATTGTGATACCAAGAACATCTTCTGTTTCAATCATTCCAAGATATGCTCTGATATCTGTGACACCTGACAGAATTTCCTGTGCATTGAAGTCTTCACTTCTTAATGCATCAAGGTTTGCTTTTGCTGAAATATTTTCAGCAGTAAGCTGATTGAATACATTGGTTGCACTGTTGGTTGCATTCTGAAGGTTTGTCTGTGCTGTTGATGCCTGTGCAATAACACCTGACAAAGATGACTGTGCAGACTGTGCTGAACTGATAACTGCATTCAGGTCACTTCTTGTCTTGGTTGCATTACTGATTGCAGTATCAAGATTCTTCTTTGCTGTGTTACCTGTTGATGTACTTGTATCAAGATTTGATTTAGCTGTCTTTGCATTGCTGATTGCAGTATCAAGTGCAGATTTAGCACTGTTTGCTGAACTGATGGAAGAATCAAGATTCTTCTTCACATCATTTGCAGATGCTGTTGCAGTCTGTGCAGTTGATGTTGCTGACTTCAGTGTACTTTCAGCATTGTTTGCTGAAGTAGTTGCAGAAACTAAGTTGGTTCTTGCTGTGTTTGCTGAAGTAATAGCATTATCAAGTGCAGACTTTGCTGTGTTTCCCTTGGATGTTGCATTGATAAGTGCTGTTGTTGCATCCTGTGCTGAAGCAACCTTTGCATCAAATTCTGCAACAGCTTCATTGACATCATCCTTGGAAGCAACTATCTGATTCTTGATGTCCTGATAACTGTTATTATCATCATTGACTTTATTCAGTGCATTGATGATTGAACTTCTGACTTCTTCACCATAGACAGCATTTGCAATTTCATCTGTATAGGGTTTAATGTTTGCCATTATTCTCCACCTTCCTTTTCATCTTCTTCACTTTTCTTTTTCTGTTCCTGTTTAATTTCTTCAATATATAAATTGAAATCATTCATCATTTCAACTTTAGCTTGTGATGTGATTTGTGAATGAATATCAGCAATCACACCTTCCATGATAAAGTTTGGAATTCCACATTCCTGTTTTGCTTTATTTACTGCTGTCAAGACCATAGCTTTTGCAGTTTCTAATTCTAATGTCAATGGTTTTGGTTTTTCTTCTTCAAAGATTGCACCCATCATTTTTCAATTTCCCCTTTCTGAACTTGTTCAAGCATTGCAAGAACTTCTTCCTGTGTATATGTTTTTTGTTTCTTTGCACAAATGATTTCTGATTGCTGATTCTCTTTTTCTGTTTTTTCTGCATCAGGTATTGTTCTATAAATTGCCATTTAAACACCTTCCTTACCCATTCCATGTTCCTGAAATCAGGATTCCATTTTTAAACTGCATCTTACAACCATTTGACCATGAAGCAACTGTTCCATCACTGCTCATTTTTAACACTTGCACAAACTTCAGTGTTCCATTGATTCCACCACCTTCAAATGAAGGATTTTTCAATGTCCATCCATGCATGTCAATATTACATCCTGCATGAAGTTCACCTGATGTGTAATTACCCCAACCTTTATTCTTCTGAACATAAGTCCATTTCATTGTATAGACATTTGCAGAAGATGAATCTTTAGATGCCCATGTCATATACGCACCATTACTTTCAAGGTCAAAATTTAAACCTTTTTTAGATGAATCACTTTGTAATTCATTAGTACCAATTTTCCCAACATAGTAATCATTTCTATAAAAATGACAACCATTGTAATTGAATTTTGAAACCAACTTCTGTGATGAAGATACTGCACTGTCATAAATCCTTAATTCACCTGATTCAAACTGAATATATTTACTGATGTTATTCCATGCAATTTTAACTGCTGATGCATTCTGTTGAATCTTAGTTGACAAATCAGAACTATTCAATTTTTTCTTAACTTCTGATTCAATTGAATCTGTTTTGACTTTAATCTGTGCAGATGTTGAATAAGATTTCAACTTATCATCTGTGTAAGATGTTGCTGTTTCTTTTGCAGAAATTAAAACAGCATCTTTTGTATTTTTGATTGCTGTTTCAACTTCAACCCTTGTCCAATAAGACTTTAATTGACCATCTGTGTAATCATTAGAATCACTAATTGCATCTGAAATTTGCTTTTCTACTGATGATTTATAAGATACTGATAACTTACTTGCATCAACAGAACCACCAACAAGTCTTTCACCAACAATTTGACCATCCATTGTGATTGCAGTTTCATAAGTTCCATTGTAACCTGTCTTGGAATATCCAAGACCATTCAAATTCCATCTCCAAAGTTTTCTTGCTGTCTTTTTATCAGCAGTGTCCATGATAAGCTGTTCATCAGCAGTTGTGACAACATGACCATTGGTTGCTGAATGAATCAACTGTGATGCATTTTCCTTTGCTTCTTCAAGGATTTCAGATTTCTTTGGAAGTTCTTCAATCTTATCTTTGATTGAAGTTATATTTGATTCTGTCTTGGTTGATAAGCTGTTCTTGGAATAAGATGTTCCAAGGGTCAACTTATTGTTTGATGGTTTATCCAAATAAATTGTCATTTCTGACACAGGGAAAAATCTATCAAGACCATTAGGTGTTGATGTGACCCTGATTCTATCAAGGACTTTGATTCTTTCCATGTCCACATGAAGCATGTGAAGGTCAATAGCAGATACTGTCAATGTAATCTGTGCAAACTGAATATCTGACAGATATTCCTTCCCTTTCTTTAAAAGGTTATCTGCAACATGAACATCATCCCATTTGACTGTTTTAAATATCCATCCATAGCTTTTGACTGCTTCTTGTGAATACACATAATCAACACCACCATTGACATCTTTGATTGTCAAATAAGCATCAAGGCCTTCAACTTCTGTGACATCTTCAAGTCTTGCACCAAGTGGAATGACTGCTGTGACAATATCAGAAGCAACCATATCATGTGTGAAATCCAATAAGTTTGAACCAAATTCAATCACCTGTGTATTTGTGTTTGGATAATCAGCAAGGTAATCAAGATATCTGACACCATTTTCTTTTCTGATTCTCAAATAACCACCATAGGTTTTCAAAAGGTCTGTCTTGATGACTTCCAATGTGGATTCCCAATTGGTATATTTATAAACATAATCATTGTTGTCCTGAACAGTGACTGCACCAACTTTGAAGGTTTTATCAATGCCCTGATTCTTTACCTGCTGATTATGGATGTTCACCAAAGTTTCAAGATAACCCCTGACTGTCAATCCCTGATATCTTGCAGGTCTTTGAATAGAATCGTTGAAATATGCAAGTTCACCTTCACAGATGACTTTCTTTCTGTTGTATAAATCTTTTGTAATTTCCACAACCCTTCCACAAAAGATTTCTTCATCACCATCATAAGCTGTGATGACTGAAGTCAATTCATTAACTTCTTCATAGTGTGGATGTTTTGGAAGAATACTGAATTCAAAAGACCCTGCTGTGTTTTCCCCAATCTTCACAATTGGGGAAATCAAAACAAGGTCTTCATCCCTTAAATCATACAAAGGGGAATTATTACAATATACACGATACATTTATAATGCACCCCCTTGATATTCAATTTTGACTGTTCCATTTCCTTTGAATGTCACATAATTAGTTCCATATTGAAGTCTGATTCCAAGAACCTGTGTCTTTCCTTTTGGAAGGTTATATGTAACACCATCAAATGTCACAGTCATTGTTGTTGAACAGGTGAATGTTGGTGATACAATCTTTCTTTGATTCTGCAAGTTGACCTGCAATGAACCATTGACTGTGACTGCATTCACCCTGATGAAACCATTCTGAAAACTGAATGTGTCCCACAACCATTTTTCACCATTTCCATTTATATCAAGTCTGTAAGGTTCACATTCAGCATCAATTGTGATGGTGCATAACCTTTTAGAAGTCTTGAATGAATTGATTTTGCACCTGCCTGTGTAATAATAGGCAGGGTCAAAATCCATCTGAATTCTTAACTTTTTACCATGAAGGTAATTTGCAACATCAGCAACTGTTGATGCCCAATATTTGTTTCCCTTCAGAACTGTAAAAGTAAATTGAAGTTTTCGTGTTTTGTACTTGATATCATCATTTAAGACTTCTGACAAGTCAATGACACCATCAGCACCAATCACATCAACTTCTTCCAACTTTGGTTCAGGAAATCCAATATCTTTGTCAGTCAGGATTAGACCAAAGTCATCATATGAATTTTTTGTTCCAAATGTCACTGTCTGCATTATTGTCTTTCCTTTCTTCTTATAATTTTACCAAGTTCTTCATCCATTGCAGGTGCTGTTTCTGCAACAAGCACACCTGTGTCAAGAACCAACTGACCTTTGAATTCAGGAAACCATTCTTCAAAGATTGCAAATAACTGTTCAAACCAATCATTCAAGGCTTTCACAATTAAATTGTCATGATGTCCAACTGCATCCTGAATGTCATTCATTAGATTACTATGTCCATACATGATTTCATCACCTGCTTCACCTGCACCTTTTGCAGTACCTGTGACAGGATTCACATCAAACAATGTTGGTTGTGTGAACATGAAAGGACTGTCCATAGCTTTCTTATACCAACTGATTCCAAAGTGTGGAACAGATGGTGGTGTCAAGCTGAAAGAACCACTGATTGAAATATGTGGTAATTTCAAATGTGGCAATGACCAACTGAAGTTCATAATTGACTTAATTCTGTTAATAGCACCTGAAACAACAGATTTACATCCATTCCAAATGCTTGTGAATGAAGATTTGATTCCATTCAATACACCTGTCACAGTTGATTTTGCACCATTCATTCCACTTGAAATAGTGGACTTAATACCATTTATAACTGAAGACACAGTTGACTTGATTCCATTCCAAACACTGCTGAACACAGATTTGATTGAATTCAAGATACTTGTGATTGTTGATTTTATCGCATTAAAGACAGATGAAATCACTGACTTTATTGCATTGATGACTGTTGTCACAACAGATTTGATTGAATTCAAGATACTTGTGATTGTTGATTTTATCGCATTAAAGACAGATGAAATCACTGACTTTATTGCATTGATGACTGTTGTCACAACAGATTTGATTGCATTCCAAATTGTAGAAAATACAGATTTGATTGAATTCAGTGCTGTGTTGATGAATGATTTGATTGCATTCAATACAGTTTCAATCACTGACTTCAGGTCATTCCATACTGCCTGAACAATTCCCTTGATTGCATTCCATACTGTTGTGAATACTGTTTTCACAACATTCAGACCAAGCTGAATGATAGATTTCACAAGTTCAATACCTGCTGAAATCAAATTCTTGATTGCATCCCACACTGTTGACACAATGTTTTTAATACCATCCCACACACCTGACCAATCACCTTTGATTAGTGCTGTCACTGTTTGGATGACTGCCTGAACAATCTTCAGTGCTGAATCAATAAATGTGCTGATATAATTGAATGCATTTGTTACTACATTGATAATATTCTGACCCCAAGCATCCCAAGCCTGTTTGACAAGCTGAATGAATGCTGAAATCAATTCTTTCACTGCTTCAATAACAGTGCTGATTGTTTCTTTGATGGTTGCCCATGCTGACTGAACAGTGTTCCTGAAATCTTCATTGGTGTTGTACAATGCAACAAAAATTGCAATCAATGCTGTGATTGCCACCACTACCAATCCAATAGGACTTGTGATTGCACCAAGGACACCTGACAGACCACCAACAGAACCTGACAGTGATGATATAGTTGATATAGCTGTTCCAATCTTACCAACCATTGAACCAATACCACTGATGATTTTTCCACCAATAATTAAAACAGGTGAAGCAACTGCACCAATTCCCATTGCTGTTGCAATCATGGTTTTAGTGTGTTCATCAAGACTGCTGAACCATGTTGTTGCCTTTTCCACAACCCCACACACTTTTTCAAGTGTTGGTGCTAAAGCACCAATGAATGCAGTACCTAATTCAATACCGCTGTTCTTAATTTGATTGATTGCTTTGTGTGCCTTGACTGATGGTGTTTCTAATTTCTCCAATGCTTCACCAACATCATCTGTATCAGATGCCATTGTTTCAACTGTCTTGTTAAATTCATCAACACCACCATTCAGGATTGCAAGACCTGCCTTTCCTGCTTCAGCAGATGACCATAATTCATTGTAGGAAATACCATTTTCATCTGCATACTGCTTTGTGATTTGAAGAACATCAGCAAGTGACATTCCTGAATTCATACATTCTTGAAATGACTTTCCTGTTTTTTCCTTGATGACACCACCAAGTGTTGTTCCTGAATCACCCAATTCATTGAACATACTGTTCATGTATGTGGTTGCTTCTGCTGTTGCAATACCCTGTTTAGTAAGTGAAACATAACCTGATGTCAAGTTGTTGATATTGACACCCATTGAAGAAGCTGTTGGAATAACTTTACCCATTGCAGATGCAAGTTCATCAACAGTTGTTTTACCTAAGTTCTGTGTTCTAACAAGTTTGTTTGCTATTTGGTCAGCGCTTCCTGCTGATTTACCATAAGCATTCATTGCTGTTGTCAACACATCCACTGCTGTTGTTGTACTTGTGAAACCTGCTTTTGCAAGGTTTCCTGCTGTTTCAACAAACTTTCCAACCTTGTCCACACTCTGACCTGCTGACAGTGCCTGATATCCTGCTTCAGCAAGTTCTGATGCAGACAAACCTGTTTTATTGGATAGGGTCAAAAATTCCTTGGATAAGTCACTAACTGAAGTCTTGGAAGTATCAAACAAGGTTGACATCTTTGCCATACCATTTTGAAAGTCAGAAGCTGACTTTGTTGAAGTAGTCAGTGCAGTTGCAAGAACTGCTGACACAGGTGCAATTGCTTTTCCAAGACCTGTGATTTTGTTTCCTGCTGTTTCCATAGCAGAACCAATCTTGGTTGCAAGATTCTGTGCTTTTGTATTGGTTTCATCAATCTGACTGTTTGCTTCTTTGTTATTGATGAAGATACTTCCAACAAGTTTAAACAAATCCATAATTCAATTAACCCCCTTCCTTTTCTATTTCAAAATTTTGCATGATTTTATAAGAATCTTTTATGGTTGCTTCAAGCTGTTCCTTTGTTGGTCTTTCACCCTTTGGTTTGTTACCAACTTTCAAATCATGCTTGAACTGTTCAAATGTTCTTTCATCCCAAGGTGGAAGTTTGTGAATATAGAATTCCCAAAGTTCATTGTGCTGTTGTTTTTCATCAAAGACTTCCAAGAAGTCCATCAATTGCCCTGCACCAATCACCTTATCAAGCAAAATAAATGGACTTGCGTATTCTCTGAATAGCAAGTCCATAAAAGTAAGATGGTTTACTTGAACAATTTTGAAACAACCTTGAAAAAATCCTTGAATTCCTGCTTCTGAACAACAGCAACAATCATTTCAGTGAAAGTTACCATATCAAGGTTTCCAATTTCCTTGACTGTCATTCCTGACAGACCTGAAAGAAAAGTGTAAATTTCATTTTTGCAGGAAGGAAGATTCTTCATGATGATAGATACAACTTCCATCACAACAGATACACCAAGCATTGTTGTAGCATCTGTGTTTTCATCTTCATCATCCTTCTGACTAATCATTGACTTCATGTCTTTGATTTTATCAGGTGTGATGATTTCCTTTAAATCCTTGAAACCAATCTTTGAAAGAATCCCAAACATTGGGAATAAGTCATCAGATTTCAGTGTTCTAAGTTCAAATTCCATTAGTCTTCACCCACTTTCTTTCTTGTTCTTTTTGCAGGCTCTTTGTCTTCCTGCACTTCAATCAGGTGCTTTGAAACTTCCATGATTTCAGAAATTCTTTTGTCATCAGCTTCAAACACTTCACCAATCTTGTGAAGTTTCCCTGTGTATCTGTCATTGAATTCATTTATAACCTTTACTTTTGCCATTGTTCAAAACCATCCTTTCTAATTACGCAAGTGTTTTTGGATAATAAATGTGATAAGGAAGGGTGTCAAGGTCAGAATCAAGGTCTGCATGACATGCAAATGTATATGTTCCAACCCCTTCTTTCTTATTTTCACCATTTGATTCAAGTCCACTTGTACAAAGTGCATTGTCCATAATGACAATGATATTTTTACCGCCTAATGTCTTACCAACAAAAGCAATATTCTGAAGATAATCACCATCTTCAACATCTGCCTTTGATTCAATCAGGTCATAATTGGTATCTTTGGAAGTACCTTCAACACCAATGATTGCTGATTTGATGATATCCTTTGTGATTTCAAGGAAATTGATTTCCATTTCAGCAGTTTCACCTGTCTTGACTTTAAGACCTTTTACTGCAACCATTGCACCATCTGCTTCAATGTCTGCAAATTCAGGTGTGATTGTAATCTTAGAACCACCCTGTGTTGCACCCATAATTGAATTTTCAAAATTCCATTTGTGGGAAGTATCATCATAAGTCACATTCTTATGAATCGTACCTGCACCAAACAAAATCTTTTTAGGTGTGTCGGATGTCACACCTGTTTTTCCAAACTTTGCCATGTTTTACACCTTCCATTCTTTTATTCTTAATGTTATTTCTAATCTATGAATACCAAATTCAACTGAAGGAACAGGATATGCTGTCACATACATGATTGCAATTCCTGAACCACTTTTCATGATATCTGTTATTCCATCACATCCAAGTGTGTCTTTCAGTAATTCCTTTACAGTTTCAAGATTCAGAAAACTTCCTTTTGTGTTACCTGTCAGAATGAAATTACATTCTTCCATTCCATCTTCATTCAATGGTTCTATTTCCTGATATTCACCAACCCAATATGTTTCAGGAATATCAGAAGTCCATTCCATGAATTCATAGGGAATGTTTAATGATTCTAACAGGTTGTTTATATAATTAAGACCTTCAGTTGTCATTATCAAACACCCCCAAAATATCTTTCAGCAACAGACTGAATCTTTCCTTCTGTTGCTGTGAATGCTCTGTATAAAGGTCTGTTTGCTGTTTTACCATTGGTATAATAAGCATTCAGTCCCTTCTTTCTCATAATAGCAACAACTCTTTTTGCTTCTTCCTTGGTGTATGTCTTCCCACCTTTTGGTGCTTGTGGTTTTCCACCTGTGTCAACAAAGACCCAATAACCTTTTCTGCCACCACCATTGATTGCATGTTCACCTGTTCCAAATTCTTCATAGATTGCATTCCAATAATCTGAACCAATGTGAACTGCAAGTGTATCTTCATCAACCTTGTATTGATAAGAACCTGCTGTCTGTGATGTCTTTCTTCTGCTATTTCTTTGTGCCTGTGACCTGATTTCACCACCAATTTCATGAAGAAAAGCAATTGCTTTATCTTTCAGTGCTGTTTTCACATTCACTGAATAACTATGGAATTCTACATTCTTAGACACCTAAACCACCCCCAACATACTGAAGCATGATTTCCAAGTGCTGATGCATTCCCATAGGGTCATCAATCATTAAGATGTGATATTCAACCCCATCAATAATCATTCTTGCATTTTCAGATGTTGCATCAATCTTTGTTTCATCCTGTTCAGACTGAATCACACCTGTTTTCAAGTTAAATGGATTCCAAACCCATTTCTTTGAAAGATTTCTGAAGGATTTAAAATCACAGATGAAAATATGTGTGGATGATTGCACCTTTGCACTGTATTCACTAATGTCATTCTGACCATTGGATAAGTCCAACCAACCTTTCAGTGATGTGACATCCATCCACACATGTTCCTTTTCACCAATGATATTCTTTTTTCCTTCATCTTTCACCTGAATCAATGCAGTTGTATTTCCACCAACTGAAATCATCAGAATCTTGCTTTCATGTAAGGTTTTAAAAAACCAAGCAGGGAAACAGGATATCCCATCACTTGGTTATTTGCATCATAATCAACATAGGTCACAGAATGTCTTGACAGTGATTCAGATTTAATTCCAACCTTATCACGCATATCAACTTCATATTTCAGAAGATTGATGATTCCAACCTGAATATCTTCAGGATAGACAACTTTTGTGACCATGTTGGAATCAACAGTGAACACTTCTTTGTCAAGTCTTATGAAGTCCTTACCAACTTCAGTGACCACATACAGTCCATCATTCACTTCTGATTCTGAAATCTGAATGGTGTCACCCACTCTGATGAATGGATGACCACCAAAGATTCTGTCACCAAGACTGTTTCCTATGAATCTGATGCTTCTGTTCTGAAAATTGTTATTGGTGTACTTCCTGATAAGAAGTTCCAATGCATTCAGCTTCTTTTGAAGAATCTTTGTGTCCTGCCCTATGAAATCAGGCATGGACACAATATCATCAACTGATATAATCATCAGATTCACCGCCTTTCTTTACTTAGGCAGTAGGTGCATCACCCTTGAATTTTGCAACAACAAGTTTAGATGCATTTGTTACTGCAACACCATAATACTTAGAAGCTGTGATATCATGCTTCTGCTTTTTAGGAAACCATTCATGGTCAACCTGTGTATCTTTCTTTAAGAAGATAGTTAATGCAGGAAGTTCATCTTCTGTATACTCTGTTTCAGCAGAATCAGGTTCAAGTTTGATGATAGGATTTAACCAACAGTTGGTTGTTTCTTCCTGTTTTACTTTCTTGGATTTCTTAATCCAACAACCTGCAATCTTACCAATAGAACCATTGACTGCAACACCTGCTTCAAACTTATCAGCAGAAATAAAATCTGCATCAGTAAGAAGTGCTTTTTCCTGTTTTGGATGGATGAACATAACCTTTTCAATTCCATCTTCTTCATCTTCAAACTTAGTTACTGCATCAACAATTCCATCATAGTTTACATAATTTGCTTTTTCATCAGCAGTGATGCATTTATCCTTGGATGCAGTCATCTTTGCATAAATAGCATCAATAAGGTCATTGTCCACTTTGTTAACAATAGATTTTGCTAACTGTAAAGTTGCCTGACCAATAGGATTTCCAAGACCACTGTTAATTGCAGTCTGTAAGATAGAAACAGCCTTCATTGCACACTTAATTGTAAAAGTGGTGCTTCCTGCTGTCAGATTTGTTGTTTCAACTTCAGCATTTGTATCAGATGCCTTTTCAACATCAAAGTCTTCAGCATCACCAATATAATTCCAAGAAGGAACTGTGATTGTGTCACCTGCTGTTCCCTGTAAGTCTGTGTTTACATGTGCATATGGTGTAATCTTGCACTGTGCTTCAATCTTTGCTTCAATCATGTCAGACATGACTTCAGGATTGATAATGTTAGATAATTTAGTTGTTGTACTTGCCATAATTTTTCACCTTTTAACCTTTCTTAATTGCTTGATAATTCTTTGTATAATTCAGGATTTTCATTGAACAGCTTGTTTCTTGCCTGATATCCCATTTTATTGAAGTCTTCCTTTGTGACTGTGTCTTTCTGTTCAGGCTTTTCAAGTTTCTTTTCTTCAATCTTCTTTGTGGAAGTTGATTCAAACTGACTTGGAAACTGTGTTTTCAGTCCTTTTACCTTGTCATCAAGACCTTTGACCTGACCATCTTCACCAAGTTCAGGTTTCCAATCACTGTCATGATTCATTTTGTAAATCAGATAATCAATGTCAGTTGCCTTTGCACCTGCTGAAAGAAGACCAATCTTCAGTGCAGATTCTGTTTTTGCTTCAGCAAGTTCTTCCTGCTGTTTCTGAATAGTTGCTTCATACTCTGTGATTTTTGTCTGCACATCTTCCTGACCTTTAGTTGCTTTCTGAAGTTCTGCAATCAGCTTCTGTGATTCTGCATCCTTTGCAACCATTGCATCATGGTCAGTCTTTAATTTTCCATATCTCACATCAAGATTTTCTTCTGATGCAGTATAGATTTTGTTCTGTTTCATAGCATCAAGAATTCCTTTGACCTGTTCATCAGTCAAGTTCTGTGCTTTCAATAATTCCTGTAATGTCATTGTTATATTCCTTCCTTTCACATTTACAATTTTTACAAGTTATGTCTTGGATGTGACTGTCAGTCACTGATGTTTTACATGGTCACCCATGAAAATGACATAAAAATAAAGCAGTTTAATGTCTTACTTAGGACATAATAAAAACACCCTGTTCCCAAGGTGTTTAAATTACTGTGTTCTATCCATGAAGAAGTTCTTCCAATATGGATTTTCTTCATCAAAGATTTTCTTTTGTTCTGATGTCAATGCATGTGGGTAATCTCTGAACATATTGAATTCAGTCTTCTTATCAAAAGAAAAGACCCATTCACCTTTTACTTCAGGATTGTTCAACCACCATATCTTATCATCAGGGTTGTTTTTATACCATTTACTTGATTGTTCCATTTTTTCCCTTCTTCTGTGCAGAATCTGATGTGTTGATGTAACCAAGTAAAGATTTGAAATCATCTGTTGAAAAATCACTTTCTTCAATATCAATCATGAAATCATAAGTTGATGATGTTCCATAATCTGATGTGGAAGTACAACCAAATCTGTCATGAAGTGTATTTTTAGGATTTCCATTGAAATCTGTCCAACCACTATTATATGCTGATTGTAATTCTAAATATTGAAGTTTTCCTTCTTCTGTTTTTCTGACAATAGAAGCATGTTTTCCAACACATAAATAGTATTCTTTACCTGTTTCCACCTGTTTCAATAACCTATTGCCAACAGTCAATGAACATTTTCCATCTGCTTTCAAGGTTTTGATTCCTTCAGTTTTTGATAAACCATTAAGATTCAGACCATTTGAAAAGAATTCCTGACTTTTGTTTCCCCTAAAATCAAGAATATCCCATCCCTGTTTTTGTCCAATATAAGCAAGACCAACAGAAGCACATGAACCTGAAGTTCTGTCACCACCTGCAAGAAGATTGATGATTTCTTCTTCTGTCACCTTCTTAATTTGATTCTGAACAGGATTGTAATCAACATTCATCTGATTCAATCTTTTGAAAAATCCATCATAATGTGAATCTTTTGAACCTGTCGGTTTAGGTAATGTTTTCAATTTCATTGTATCAGCATTACTTGGTAACTTCAAATACTTCTTTTTGAAGTCTTCAAAGGACTTTGATTTGTCTAATCCAAAGAATGATGCTCTATCCTGAAGGGTTTTCAATTCAGATTCATCCAATGCCCATTTTGCCCTTTGAAGAAGCTGACATCTGCAATTGCAGACATTCCTTGCAGAACCACCAACAGATGGTGCTTTCATTTTTTCACCGCCAACTTCAAAGAAATCATCCCATTCCCTGATTTGACCATCTGCTTCCTGATGCCATGGTCTTGTAACTGAATCAAGTGTTGCATCCCATTGTTTTACAATGTCAGCACCTTTTTTCTTTGCTTCAGTACCTGCATCAAGGAATCCTTGCTGATTTACTCTGTGACCTTCAGTTCTTGCAATTCTCATTGTCATGTTCAAGGCTTTTGACATTGGATTGTTCATACCAAGTGCAATCTTATATGCTACCTGTTGCCATGTTTCACCATTTGCAATTCCCCTTGATAACTCTGCCCTGATGGTCACTTTCAGTTTTTTGACATCTTCAGCAAGCCTTCCTTTCAAGACATCACCTGAATGATACTTGGAAGACAGTTTTGAATCTGTCTGAAGTGCAGTCAGCACTTTCTTTTGGTCAATTGGAACTGTGATTGGAATTCCCTGTTTTTGCAAAGAATACATGTTTCCAATATATCCATTGTGATAAGCATCCTGAAGATATTCATTGATGGTTTGATAAGACCCTTTGTTCAGCTTATCAAGAATACCATCAATCTGTTTCTTCATTGCTTCCTGATATTTGACCTGATAGATGATAGACTGAAGATTCTGCATATCAGTTCTAAGATTCAGGTCATTGATTGATTTTTGCAGGTCTTTTGATGCCTGTGCATATACCTGTTTCAATTCACGCAAGGTCTTTTGTTCCTGCTGAAGCTGATATTTAGCAATCTGTTTTTCAGTCTTATTCATCTATGTCTTCACCACCTTCTTCAGGAACAATCCCTTCCAAGGTGGATTGTGCAAGCTGATTATCCTGTTCTTCATCTTCAGGAAGTTTGTCTTTGATATCTTCATAATCAATATCAAGTATTTCACAGATGGTCTGAATGATTGTTTCATCATCAAGAACACCCTGAAGTGACAGGATTATATTGATTTGTATCTGCTGTTTCTGTGCATCAGTCAATTCAATCTGTGCATTATCCTGTGCATTGGTCATGACCTCACGTTTAAAATCAAACCACACATCTGCAACCTGATAATCAGTTCCATCAATTCTATTGATTTCACCAATGACAACCTTCACAATCTTCTTCAGGAACTGCTTCATTCTGATTTCCAACTTGTTACACTTCAAATCAAGAAGTGCATATCTTGATTTGATAACAACATTGGTAACATTACCATCACCAAGCTGTGCAGAATTGAATCCCATTCCAAATCTGTAAATGTTCTTTTCATCTTCCTGCATCTTTGCCTGTCTTGCCTGATATGGAATATCTATTGTGTGGACTTCCACACCCCCTTCAGGGTCAACACCAATCATCTTCTTGGTCTTCAGATTCTGCTGAAGTTCATCAAGATTGTCACCTTGGAATCCTTTAACCACATGCAATGGATAATCAAAATCAGCAAGGTTATTTGAAAGACCACATGACATGATGTCATAGTCATCAATCAAATCCTTGATTGGTTTAAGTCCTGACCACTGCTTTTTATTATTGTCCAATCTGAAGAATGGAATAAAACCAAAGTTTTCATAATAGATGGATTCATCACCATCTTTCTTATAAATCACATGTGGTCTTGGATTGATTGGTTCTGATTCATCAAGAATCAGCTTTCCTTCTTCTTCCTGCACATAGAATGTTGTCTGATTTTCATCCCATACTTGAATACGTTTGATGACCTTGTTTTCCTTGGTTAGCTTGTCCACATACCAATAAATCACATAGGCACATCCATCATCTGTGTCCTTTTCTCTGACTTCTACAACACCAAGGGAATCTGCACATTCAAATGACAGCTTTCCATCTTTGTTCATGTAAGCATACATATATTCAAATCCCTTTGCCATTGTACCTGTCAGAACATCATTCAATTCACAGATAAAGTCATCATCAAAGTATTCATCCAATCTTGTCTGAAGTTCAGGAATATCAGAATGAATGATTCCATTTTCACCTGACAACATGTACTGCACTGCTTGGTCAACCAATTCAGTGAAGAATGGATGTGAAATCTTGACATTGCTTCTTGTTGTGTCTTCAACCAATTGTCCATCAGCATTGAAATAAAACATTCTATAATGCATGATGTCATGGTCTGCATCATAGTATTTTTGACCAATGGAAGCAAGGTTCTTCTTAGTTGACACCTTGTCTTCCTGAATAAACTTCAGAATTTCATCTTCCTTTAACACATTTCTTCACCATCCTTTCTAATACAACCAAGCATTTCCAATGATGTCATCTTCCAACCCATAACGCATTGCATCCATTAAGTGGTTGAAATCATCAATTGGTCTGTTCAGTTTGTTTCCAAATTTATCTTTATCCCATGTATAGTTGGATATTTCTGTCAGGAAGTTGACACATCTTGGATGAACAATGATTTCAAGGTCTTGAATCCACTGTATTCCATTGTTGATGCTGTCTTTTCCTTTCTTTGCCCCCTTGATTCTTAGTCCAAGGGATTTCAATTCATCAATGGACTTTGGTTCAGCAGAATCACCTGTGAATTTCTCTTTCCCATATCCCATTGATGATAGTTCTTCATATATTTTTTTATTGGATAAACCTGTTTTATAAAGTTCATCCCACACATACAATTTCTTATTTTCCAAATCAAGAAACATGATTGGTGATGCTGAAGGGTCATTTGTATAACCAAAGTCAAGTCCACATCTTGTTTTGCAATTCCTTACATCATCAAGTGTGAATGCCTGTTCTTTCCAATTCTCATATACAAGACCATCAACAATTCCCCATCCACCAAGACCTGCAACTGCATATCTTCTTGGATTGTTCTTTTTCATCCTTTCAAACACCTGCAAGTCTGCTTTGTCCAACCATTCATTGCATAAATAGTTAGTAGTCAATGCAAGTGTATCAGGGTCAGGATTGTCAAAGAATCGTTTCTTCATCCAATGATGTTCATTCCAAGGGTTGAAGGTCAGTGTTATCTGCTTCCATAATCCATCAGGACATTCACCCCTGATTGATTCATCCAACATATCAAAATCAGCTTCAGACATGATTTCATATGCTTCTTCAATCCACATCCAACACAGACAGCCTTTATCAACTGCAATAGATGTGACTTTCAAAGGGTCATCCAATCCCCTGAAATATATCTTTTGACCTGTTGGAAGATATGTTGCTTCCAAAGGTGACAATGTGAACTGCCATAAATGGTCAACACCAAATCTGTGACATGCCCATTTCAAATCAGCATAGCAAGAATCTTTCAATGTTCTGAAGGTCTTTCTGATGACCAACAGATTTGATTCAGGATATTTCATCAGGTTGTAAATGTACCAAAGTGCTGTTGTTTTAGATTTCTTGGAAGCACGACTTCCTTTTACAACTCTGTATCTTCCTTTGAAGTTCCAAAACTTCTTATATCCTTTTCCAACGATATCAGGCAGGTGATAATATTTCTTATTCAAATTTATCACCTTCCCTTAACCTGAAACATCCATGTTCTTTGCATTTATGTACATCCATCAATCCCTGTGTCAATACACCATGATAATGTGTACAGTAAGCAACAGGATGATTGGTGAAATTTCCATCAATGCACCAATAAGAATTCTTGGTCTTTGGGACTTGATTCTTCTGTCTTTTTCGTCTTCTTTTTAGCTGTTCTTTTCTGTTGCCCTTTCCTTTCCCATTATTCCTGTGTTTATTCTTCAAGGTCATCTTCACCCCCAAACACAGGAATGGAAACATCAACTTGAATTTTGTCATTCCACATTCCAACATGCTTCCCTAATAATTCAAGTGCTTTTATTTTGGAAGCAAGTTTGACTTCCCTTTTGGAAGATGAACCATTCACTGAATCAGAATCTTCAACCTTGTATGATTCAATACATGCAAGGTCATCATCAGATGCATTTGTATTTATTTCACCATCAGGGTCAACAACATCTGTTATCTTAACAAATGCTATTCTTGCAAGTTCCTGAACAATCCTATCTTGATTGATTCCTGTTCTTCTGCTTCTTTCTGCCATTGCCTTTGAAATAGCTTCCTGAATACTAACATTTGCTAACAACCTTGCACCTTGCTCATTTGCTGTTTTTGGTGAATAACCTGCCCTTATTGCAGACTGTGTTGCATTCAGGTCAATCAGGTATTCTTCAACAAATTTCTTCTGTTTGTCAGTCAGCTTTCTTGCCATCCTGCAACACTCCTTTCTTTGTTATTTGCCAACGCAAAAAGACACCTGCCCTTTTCAGGGTGGTGTCTTTCTCTAAACCTAATTATTACATGATATAGTATACTATATCATTAGTGTGGGTTACAACCTGACTACTGTGGGAACTTTTTGTCAAATGCACTTAATGCTTGGATATGCATTTCTCTGACATAATCATAACTGAATCCTATGTCTTTTGCACATTCTTTTAAGTTCTTACCATCAATATAAACGATATTCAATATCTTTCTAAAAATATCATTTTCAATCTGATGAATCATATCAATTACTTTGATTCTGAAATCAACAAATACCTTTTTCATATCTTCAAGAATTTCTTCTTGTTCAAATATTTTTGAAAATGTATGTGCCATTTTATCAGGGTCAGGTGATGTCTGAACCCTTTCTTTATCATATCTAATTCCTGCAACATCTAATGTTGCTCTTAATCTCTGAATATATTCTTCTTGTTCGAGAATTTTATTTTGCTGTTCTTGAACTTGTGATAAGTATTCTTTAGCTGTCATCTATTCATCCCCTGTCCTTTCTGTTCTTGGTGTTCTTGCTAAAACACTACTACTATATATTTATTTTTTTTTCACCTAAAATCATATAAATATATAATAAAATACAATAAAATTACTATTTTTATTTAAAAGTGAAAAGTACCAAGAACACCAAGAACACCAAGAACAAAAGTCTTGAAACCCTTATAAATAAAGGCTTTTCGCTGTTCTTGCTAGTGTTCTTTGTTGTTCTTGCACACCCTTCAACCACTGCTGTGTGCTGTTCTTGGTGGTGTCAAAATTCTAAGCACCAAGAACAACCAAGAACAGTTATTTCATCAATTCCTGCATGTAAGGAAGACCACCAAGAACATCAATAAGCTGATGCCATTCATCCAACTTATGATGTGACCTTTGTTCAATGATTCTTGCAATCACTTCATAGTTCATCATGACTGTTCGTTTCTGATTGTATGATGATGGAAGAAGTTGAATCATCTGCCACCAATCAATTTTGTCATGATTCTGAAGGAAGTCTTGTCTTGCATTATTGATTGCATCAATAACCATATCCACCACAATCAGGTTAGTCTTGGAAAGATGTTCAGTGCTGAAGTCATTCAAGGTCAAATCCCTGCTGTGAATCTTATGCATGGTAGAACAACTATTTGCAACAGTTCCAATCTTGTATGTATCAAATTCCTTCCACCAATACAAAGGTGCTTCAATATCCATCCATACCTGAATCATTCTGTCATATTTTCTGTGTTCTGTTCCTGCATTGAATAATGTTTTCATCAGCTTCAGGTCATTATCACCGACTGCATAACATCTGAAGTTGTCACATCTTCCAAATCTGTCTTCTTTGTTGCAGACACCCTTTTCTTCAATCAGTCCACATTTACCACAATCAACTGCATCATAACTGTCTGACTTGTCCCAACTGTTCTTTGGGTTTCTCATTCCATGAATAGCAGGGTTAAAACCCTGCACATCCAAAATTTCACATCTTAACATCACTTCACCGCCTAACTAAAAATTATTAAAAATGTCAATAAAACCATACAAAATGAAGAAGTTTCATCATTTTTCTTTTCTAAATCACCATAAATTCCCCAAATAATGAAGATAAGTGCTAATTTTAAGAACATTAAATGTCACCTTCTTTTCTGTGAAGTGACCTGTCAGCACTGAATCCTTCAGGATATCTTGCTTTCAGCTTGTCAATGTTTGTCTGCATTACATCATCCATATCAAGGTCAAGTGCTTCACATGCTTCAGCAATCATCCAAAGACAGTCACCAAGTTCTTTCTTGATATGCTCTTTGTCAAATTCATGTCCCTGATATACCTTCTGAAGAATTCCTGCAACTTCACCTGCTTCTGAAGTAAGTCCAAACACTGCATGATGCAATCTTCCTTCTTTATTGTCATATGGAATACTGCATGTTCTCATTGCTAATTTCTGATATTCTTTTCCTGTCATTTTCTTACACCTTTTACAATCATCAAATGAAGCACCAAAACATCCATCACACTTCATTACATTGATTTCCTTTCTTTAATCTCTGCCATCTTTGCACTGTTCAATCTTGTATCACCATGTACCCTGCTATAAGAAAGATATCCATTCATTCTGTCAATCTTTGTCAGGTTCGTTGAACCACACACAGGACACACATCCATTTCAAGTTCCTGATGTCCACAATCATCACAATATGCAAGTGATAAATTCACACCTTCATAGAATCCTTTATCCATTGCCCTTCTGACCAATGTCCTGATTGCATCTTTATTGTAGTCAATTGGATATCTTACATATTGGATTTTCCCACCATTGCATAAATCCCAAAATCTACCTTCCAAATCCTGCTTCTGAATTGGTGTGATGTCTTCAGTCACATGACAATGGAAGCTGTTTGACACATAAGGTCTGTCAGATACATTTTCAATCACACCATACATTTTTCTGAACTGTTCAATCTGAAGACCACAAAGTGATTCAGCAGGTGTTCCATAGATTGCATATAACCAACCATCTTCTTCCTTGAATTCATTCACCTTGTCATTGATATACTTCAGAACATCCAACGCAAACTGTCCATCTTCCACAAGGGATTTTCCATTGTATAATTCCTGAAGTTCATTCAATGCTGTGATTCCAAAGGATGCAGTCATTGGTTTCAGCAATGGTTTGATTTTGTCTGTTGGTTTTAGGTGTCCACCATAGAAACCACCTTCACAATACTGAATTGGGTTTGTTGATGCTTTCATTTCACCAAGATAGTCATATGTCCTTTGATGAATCTTTCTAATCATGTTCAAATAATAATCAAGCACTTCATAGAAGTCTTTGCTTTCCTGTCTTGATTTTGCAAGAATCATTGGAAGATGAAGACTAACTGCACCAATGTTGAATCTTCCAACAAACACAGGTTTGTCTGATTCATCAGCAGGATGCATTCCACCTTTTTCATACCAAGGTGATAAGAATGCCCTGCATCCCATAGGGGAAACCACCCTTCCATATTTCTTATACATAGAAGCAACATATCCTTCACCTGTCAGTGACAACCAATCAGGATACATTGTTTTGGAACTGCATTCAATCCCTGCTTCAAAGACATCTTCATTGATGCATCCTTCACCATGCAGATTTTCATCATACAAAAATACCAACTTAGGGAATAACACAGGCTTTTTGTTTCCTTCCTTGCCCTGCCCCTTTGCATGAACTTCAAGGAATGTGATGGATGCCATCTTTCCAAATTCATCTGTTGCAAGACCAAATGTCATTGTGATGAATGGATAATCACCCCTGCTTGAACCAACTGTGTTCAGCTTCATTTCTATTCCTTGGAATCCCTGTTCAAAATCTCTTTTGACCTTTTGCATTGCATAGGTGTTTGCATTCTTTGATACATCATCTGAATCAAGTTCTGAATATGCTGATATCATCTGATAGTATTCATCAACATATTTCTTGAATGATTTCACCGCATAAGGTGAAAGAATCTTGTCCACTTCAGGAACAGTGAATCCACCATACTGCTGTGAAGCTGTTGAAAGAATGATGTCACCAAGTACATCAAAAGCAGTATCAAGGGTCTTTGGTTCGTTATACCAAATATTCCCCATTTCAAAACCACCCTTCATGACTGAACCAACATCACACAGACAACAGTTCATTGTGTCCAACCTTGCTGATTGGTCATGTACATATATGTAACCATCTTTACATGCTTGAAGTTCTTCCTGTGTCATAAAGAATTTTCTGTACAGTCTTTTATTCAGGTCATTGAATATCAAGCATCTTTTAGTTGCTACCAATGTACTGTCAGTGTTTGCATTCTCTTTGTCACCAATGAATCTGATGGATTGTGATTTCTGATATACCTTATCCATCATGTGAACAAAATCTTTTTTATAGTTGCGATAGTCTTTATATGACTTTGCAATTCTTGGGTCAAACTGTTCCAATGATTCTTCCACAACATTGTGCATGTCTGCAATTGGAATCAGTTCTGTGTTCAGCAATGACAGTCTTAATTCAACAATATCCTTCAGTCTGTCAAATGCTTCATCATCAAGGTCAATCATGACCCTTTTTGCAGATTTTGTGACTGCATTCTTTATCTTCATGAAGTCATAACCTTCATGTGTTCCATCTTTCTTAATTACTTTCATGCAGAATCACCTTTCCTTCCTTCAGTGATTTCTGAACATCAATCACCCTTTGATTGGTAGAACCTGCCCAAGGATAATTGACATCTTTCAATTCTTCAATGAATTCACCATCCACAAGAACATCAATATATTTCATCACTGCTTTCATATATTTGTTATTCATGATGGTTTCCCAATCATATCCTGTGTAAATCCAAATAGTCTTAGTTGGAAACTTCTTTTTGATTTCCTGACACAGACAGAAAACTGTTCCTTTGTTGGTTGAAAATAAAGGGTCACCACCGCTGAATGTAATTCCTGCAATGTGCTTCTTTTTTAGTTCCTTGAAGATTTCCTTCTTTGCTCTGATATCAAATTCAATACCATCATCAGGATTCCATGTCACAGGATTTTGACAACCCTTACAATGATGACTACATCCTGCCACCCAAAGAACTACACGCAAACCATCACCATTATTCATGTCATCTTTTGTAATGTTATGATAATTCATCAACAGTTCACCGCCTTTCCACCAAGTTCCACATACTTCTTCATGTACCAATCAGCTTTCTTCATATCTTCAGCACCATTCTTGAACACTGCCCTTTTTCTGTACTTCCATACATTCAACAGGCAAAAGTGCTTGACTGCTGTTTTCCCAAAGATTGCTATCATTTCATCAATACATTCCATTCCACCATCCTGACAATAGTGGGATGGATGATTGACAACATCTTCTACAAATGATAACTGACCATCTGTTTCTTCATGTAATTCCATCATCCATCATCCTTTCTACTTAATAAAAATTATTGCTTTCTTACCATTCAACCTGACATCCTTCCTATCACATCCAAGGTGTTTCTTAATTTCCTTAGTGAAAGTCTGCATTGCAATTCTTGTGAATCCATTTTCATTGCAAAATGTGTCATACCTTGCAAATACTTCTTTGGTTTCATGGTTTAGAATTTCATCTTCTTCCACTTCTTCCAAGAATAGAAGAATTGGATTGTTGTCTTTTTCAAAGTTGTCAACTTCATCCTTGACCTTCTGTGATTCTGTGAATCCCTGATTTGTCAGAACTCTTTTCAATCCTTCAATACCAAGTTTTATTAGGTATTCTGCAACATCCTGTTTCTTCAGCTTCCAAGTGATCCCTGCATCAAAGTCTTCATCATTCTTGCTAAATTTGGTGTTAGCATATAAATAGGACTAGTCAAAAAGAGAAAATTTACACCAGTGGTACAATAGAAAGAGGATGATTCAAAGACAAAGGAAGGCAAAAGAAAAT
>OKRV01000165.1_pt1 | contig 44493 bp, 41 predicted proteins | sample 1601201 | NCBI WGS metagenome assembly OKRV01 (sample SAMEA3541540, study PRJEB24748) | human gut metagenome | biome: human gut; feature: human-associated habitat; material: faeces | place: China | collected 2012 | reverse complement strand
TTCGCCACTGCCATCAGGTCCGGTGTGTCGGGACACTCATTCCAATTTCCAAAGGCTTCCCTTTATATTTTCTATAATATTTTCAAAATCTTCTGGAGCTTCCACTTCATATCCATATCTAGATAAAAAAATACTTAGTTCATCTCTAATTGTTTTTTCATCTTCAACAACAAAAATTTTACTCACCTTACAACACTCCCATAATTATACAAATTGGATTTTTTTAAAATAAAAAGCTTTGCTAATATTTTTTCTATTAAACAAAGCTTCATTACATATTATAATACATTTTAATCTTAATTTATATTTAACTTTATTACAATTACCTTACAATATTGTAACTCTTTATAAATCTATTAGTATTAAGAATATTATTAATTTATTATTCTAAATTTATTCTATCTAATATCGAATCAATTTTTTCTTCAGCATCTCTTATAGCATTTTCTCTTTCTTCTTCAGTTGTTCCTGTAGCATCTACCTTAAGCTCTTGAACATTCTTAATTCCCATAGCCTTCATTATTTGAGCTACATAATTTTCTCCCTTATCCATTATAGGATCTAATATCCAAGGTATATTTCCACCTGAAGATTGAATATACACTACCGTTCTCTCTTTATCATCTAATAATCCCTTTGGTTTTTTTCCTTTTTCAAATGAAATAGTCTTTTCTTCTTGAACTATACAATCAATATATTCTTTTAACGGTGCTGGAAATGATAAACTCCACATTGGAGCTGCTATTACATACATTTGCGCGCTTATAAATTGATCACATAAATCTCTTATTTTCCTTATTTCCTTTTGATCCTTTTCTGGTAATTTTTTCGCTTCCTCTTCACTTATTACACAATTTCTATCTTTAAAATATTGATATTCTAATCTTGGGATATGTTCTTTATATAAATCTACCTCTTCTACCTTAAAATCTCCATTTCTCTCTAAGAATTTATTGATGAATTTTCTTGCTACCATCTTAGATGAAGATAAGTTTTCTGGTTTTGAGTTAACACTTATATATAATAATTTCTTTTTCATATTATACACCTCATTTCCTTAATATTATTTGTTTTATATATAAATTCAATTCATATATAACTTAAAAAAGAAACGTAATAATGAAATAAAGAATTTTACTATCTATAACCCTATCCTTTGTTTGTAAAGTGGCTATCATCATTTTTAAACTCTATCTAAATTTTATTATTCTCATCAACATTAATCATTTCTATATACGGAACTTCCTTTACTCTATATTATTCTATTAATAAACTTTATGCTTCATTTACATTTGCAAATTCTTTATTATCTATAAAATTAATTATATAATCAAAGCCCTTACTATATAAAGCTCCAAATACATTGTTTAAAATACGGAATATTATTGCGCCTCCAAATCCTAAAATAGGCGTTGCTGCTGATAATGCTCCAAATGCATTAAATACAGTTTGCCACTTATATGTTCCTGAAAATCCAATCATAACTCCACCAATTAAGCCTATAAGCCCTCTAAATTGTTGTGGAATTAAGAAATATATACTCATATACATTAAACAACCTAAAACCATATATAACATTCTTTGTTTATAACGTATTTGTAATTGACTTTTATCAGGATGAAACACAGACATACATGCAATTCCTATCCACATTGTTCTTGGAATATGTAAAAACTCACCAATCATTATTGCTGAAGTTGTTACAAATGCAAACTTTAATTGCCATTTAGTTCTTTCTGTATTGAAATCAACATCATTTATAATATCAATAAATGTATTTTTAAATTCTATTTTTCTTTGCTTAATATAAAAAATTGAAGCTACTAAAATTCCACCAAAAATTAACCCTATAATACGATTAATAAGAATTTCAGTATTTTCAACCTTATATCCATATAAAAGAAAATATGACAATACTAATATACTATGATTACATAACCTTACATTATGACATGTTAAAATTAATATACCTATTATAGAAATAAAGTTTATTATAAACCCTAAAAATGGATTTGATATGGATGCTATATATGGTGATATTGATAAAACACCAAATATACCCACTATAGTTAATGCTGCTTGTCTCACTTTAAAGTCTAAGTTTGAAAATCTAAAATTTAATAAACTAATAACTGTCACTACTCCAACTACATTATTTTCTTCTCCGAAAACTTTTCCAAAACTAATAACAACAATAGTACAAAATAAAAGACATAATATTGATTTTAATATAAGTGCTGCTATATATTTATTTTTGGTTTCTTTACTTTCTGCATTTTTTATTAATGGCTTTAAATTAGCTGCACTTAACTGCATTGCTTGATAAAATCCCATTTACTTTCCATTCTCCCCTTCACTTATTTTTTCATTAGCCATCTTTATACAATCCATTAGTTGCAAAAAATTTTTTTCTCCTAATTTTCTTCTTAAATCATATATTGGCCCTAAATAAAATTTTAATATTTCATCAACTTTCTTTTCTCCTAATTCTGTAATAAAAACATCATAACTTCTTTTATCATTATCATCTTGCTTTTTTATTACATAACCAGATTTACTTAATCCATCTATTAATCTGCTTATTATTGTTTTGCTTACTCCCATTACTTTACTAAGTTTTAATGGAGTCATTCCATCATTATTAATTATAAGATGGCATAACAAATCTAAATGCTGACTTGATATTTCATGCTCTTTTGTAGCCCTAGGGATAAGACTTCTACTAAATAGTCTTATTCCATTCATATTTTCAATCATATTCATCCAATCATTATTTTGCATATTTTCACCACCTATAAACAATTTTAATATAGTTCATAAAGTAAACTATATTAAAACTTATTTTATTGTAAAAATTATTTATTGTCAAATTATAATTTTTAACAATATGTATATAATAAAATAAATTTTTAACTTCTTTTGTTAAAATTTTACATTTATTAAATATTGTTATATACTTTTATAGAGGTGATTTTATATGGAACAATATTATGTACTAAAAAAGAAATCTGATGAATATTTTTATGGATTTGAAGAAAATTCAAAAACTCCTAAATTTGGAGAATTTAATTTATCATTAATTCATATTTTTGATAACAGTGATTCAGCAGAAGAATGTCAAAAAATATTAAAGTCAAAAGGTCATCTAGATGTTTTAGTAGTTGAATTAACTATTAATTTAAATCCTATAATTGAATAAATGGGGATGTCGCATTAAGAATAAATACTACAATATATTGTGTTGATTTTTATTTTTTAAAACAATATATTGTGTATAAAATTTTTAGTGCGACAGCCCCATTATATTAATTTTTCCATATTAATTATTAAATTTCTTTTATTACTTATATCATTTTCTTTTTTAAATTTAAGCTGTATTATTAACTTTCCAAATTAATTTTATATCCTAAAAATAAAATAATACATTATACCGGTAACAATAACCCTGATTTCTTTAATATTGGTCTTAATGCATTATATAATATTACTACTAATATTACAGAAACTACAGCATTTACAAATGTAGCTACTGCACTTAACTTTGCTAAAATCATAGCTGCATCTTGAGGTTGACCAAGAATATATTGCTTATAGAAAAATCCTACTATAGGATCTGCAATTACATTAAAAGCAAGTCCTCCTATAGCTGAAATTAAACTCCACTTAAATATATATTTACTATCATTACTTTCACTAATTTTTGCAACTTTATGTGCAATTAATCCAGTTATTAAACCCATAAATAACTTTAAAATAAATGTTTTAGGCGCCACAACTATATATACAGGATCTAACAAATCTGCAATTGTCATTCCTATTGCTCCTGCTAATCCTCCATACCATCCCCCAAGTAATAAAGCAGCTAAAACACAAAAAGTATTTCCAATGTGCAATGATGTTGCATCTCCACCTGGCACTGGAATTTTAATTTGCAAGTAAGTAAAAGATACAAAACATAATGCTGCTAACAATGCTGTTTGAATTATTTTTTTAAATCTTATTTGATTCTTCATCAATATCCCCCCTATTTAAACATTAAATCCATTTTATACCATAACCCTGTACCATAGCAATTGTATCCATACAAATTATATTTTGTTCTTATTTTCTCAAACTTGTCTTATACCTATTATTCAAATATATTTTTGTATTTTTCTAAAGTTCTTATATCGTTAAGTTCTTCATCTTCCTTCATATAATCTTCAAAAAAATCATTTAATTCAATAGCCTTAAGAACATCTTCTAATGCTAAATCTAATTTATTTACTCCTACATAAAAACAAGCTCTATTATAATATAAAAATCCTTCATCTTCATTTTCTGCTATTCCTTCATTAATTATTTCAATAGCTCTTTTAAAATCTTCCTTTTCTCTATACATTACAGCATAATTTAAATAACTATACGGATAATATGGATTTTGTTCTATTGATTTTTTATAATATTCTTCTGCTAATTCAAGATTTCCTAGCTTTTTATTAAACACACCCATATTAAATAATATTCTAAAATGATTTTTATCTATATCATTAGCTTTTTTCATATATTCTAAAGCTAATTTAGTATCTCCTAATTCATCATAAATACATCCCAAATTAGCATTGGCCCATAAATCTCTTGGATTTAAGCTTAATACCTTTTCATAATTTTTTATTGCTTTTTCTTTATTGCCTAGCTCATCATAAGCATTAGCTAAAAAGAAATATGCTTTTTCATATTTATTATCATTTTCTATTGCCTTTTTATAATATTCAATTGCTTCTTCATATAAACCATCATCATCAAGAATTATACCTAACCCATAATAAGCAATTGCATTGCTATCATCTATTTCTAATACTCTTTTATACATCTTTTCTGCTAAATCAAAATGTGAAATTTTATCATATAAAAATGCTAAATCTAAAATTAAATCTATATCTTCTTTTCCCTCTGGGCAATTATATGCTTTTTTAAAAAACTTTAAAGCTTTTAAATAGTTTTTTTCAGTCATAAAATTACGACCTATTGATATATAATTATCAAACATGTATGACTTATCCAAAGTTCTCCTCCAAATCAAATAAGATTGCACCTTAATTGGTACAATCTTATTTTTATATTTATTTCATTATAATCTAATTTATATTATATTAAATTAAAGCATAACCATCAACTTAAACAATTTCCTTATTTAAAAAATTGGCTCTTGGTTATTCATTGAATATCCATCAGTTCTAACATCCTTCATATCAAAACTAATGTCCTTAACTTCAACTTTGCTAAGCTTTTTAACTGCACCATAAGGCTCATTTAATGAAAGTTTATCTCCCCTTCCAGAGATAACCCATAAAACTTTATATCCCTTAGGTTTAACTTGTAATTTATCTTCACCTTTGCCATCAGTAAAATAAACTAACAAATTAATATTTTTACTATTAGCATATTGAAAAACAGGAGTAAATCTAGTTCCTCCTCCTGAAAAACATCTATCTTTTATATCATTTATAGTTTTTACTTTATATGTACACTTAACTTCTTTATCACATTCTATTATAGTTATTTCATGATTATAATTTTTTACTATATCTAGAACTTCCTTAATAGCTTGCTTAAACTCTTCATCACTAATACTTCCACTTATATCAATAGCAACTGCTATTTCTGCCTTATGGTTTCTAAGCTCCCCTCGTAACTCTAATCTATTAGGTTGTCTTCTATTTCTTCTTGTTATAGTTTTTTTCTTGTTACTTTCTACAGTCCCCATTAATCTCTTAAGGTATAAATTCCAAGGAAGCTCGCTCTTACTTTTTCTTAAGGAAGATATCATTCCTTCTACATGAAGTGGAATTATACCTTTTTCAGCATTACTTATGAACTTTTCAGTAAAATCCTTAAGCATTTTTTCATCTATATGTTCATATTCATTCCATAAATCATGAGTTTTTTCTGGATCAAATCCACTATCAGTATCTTCTCCCCAACTATCATCCTCTTCACCTTCATCATTTTCTTCAAGTACATTTAATACATTTTGAATATTTTCTGCATAATACTCAAATGTATTATAAGGTTCAAGATTTAGCTCATACTTTAAATTTATTCCCTTTAAAGTAATTGCATATGGTGGTAAATTATTAAGATATTGATTTACTACTATATCCATAGCTAAGTTAATGGCAAGTGTACTAATCTTACCTTTTAATTCTTTAGCTCTTATTAAGTGCATAGATAATACATGATGAATTTCATGCTTAATACTACTTTCCATTTGTTTTATATTAAGCTGCAAGAATATTATTGGATTAAAATATATAACATATTTAGCCCCTTTAAAATTTATGCCAGTAGGAGTACTTATATCAAAGCGTATTTCTCTTCCCATTTGAAATAAGAAATAACCATAGAAATTATCCTTTTCATCTATAAGACTTAAATTTACTTTATCTATAAATTTAAAAAATTCCTCTTCAAAATCTTTGGGAATATCTACATCAAACTTTTCACCAGCACGTAATGCCTTAAACATAGCTGAACCATTTACTATTTTATCAGCCTTTATATAAAGTTCTTTTTTTAACTTTTCAAAATAACTTTCCATATGTTATCCCCTTATTGCACTATAAGCATCAAAATAAGCATCTACAAATTCTTGATCTTCTAATGCTAATTTATAAATGACAGGATAATTATTTTTCATATCCTTCATTATTCCTACCATTAAATCAATTGGATATAATTTTAAAAATTTAACAAATCTATTAATATAAAAACTTGATTCTTTTTCAAAGATAAAAATATTACTTTCTAATATCTTTAAAATATTTATAGCAGTTAAATATAGTCTTGTATGAGTTTCTTTTTTAATAATTTCTATTACCTCTTCATCAATATAATTTCTACAAAATACTTTTTCAAAAGATATTAATGCTTCATGATTACTTTCAATGAAACTTATAAATTCTTCTGCAATAACTCTTCCAACATTTCCTTTAATAACATTTAAAAATACAGCTCTTGGTATAATTTCTTTCTTTTCTTTATATAACTTAAGTGTTTTTGAAATTCTTTCATAACTTCTTGGTGTTGCTCTTACATCTTCTTCATTTATTTTTTGAAGATACTCTGGAAATGTTGAAATAAATTCTATTACTTCTGTTTCAATTCCAAATTCGATTGCCCAGCTTATCCAATCAATATAATCATTTTCCATATTAAGCCAAACAAATCTATTTTCTTGTGCAGCATCCATATCCACAACTTGATAATCAAAGTCTTCTCCATACTTATTTGATGGATTCATTGCTGCTAATATTTTTACATCATTATGAAGCTTATATCCATTTATTTCTCTATTTAAAATTAAATTCATAAGTTCTTGTTGTACCGTATGTTCACATCTATTAATTTCATCAATAAACAATAATACTTTATTACCATTTAAAATTTCTTCATCTATTTCTTTAAGCTTTGTATGAACTGCATATATAGTTGCCTTTTTTTCTTGAAAATTTCCATTTGAATCAATAGATTTATACGATTCTATAGTTGGTAATCCGCCTATTTCTCCTTCTTTAAGAAGATTTCCATCAATAACAACTAATTTAAAATTATTTTTATTAGCTAATTTTTTTGCTAATGCTGTTTTTCCTATACCACTTTCTCCAATTATTAAAGGTACTTCCCCTGTTTCCAATACTAATTCAGCACTTATTAATGTATCTTTAAAATTCACTTTTCTTCCCCCTATATTATCTTTAGCTTTTCATCTACAGCAATTTTTTTTGCTAATTTACTTCCATATTGATAAATAAACATAATTTTATCCATATTAAAATATTCGGAATTTTTATCTATTAAAGTACAATTTATAAAATCTCTTATATATTTTTCTGATATCTCTTCTTTAGATATTACTTGCTTAAGTAAATTTTCTATTTCTTCTTGTGAAATTTGATTTAATAAATTTTTTGAAACATATTTAATTACTAATATATTTTCTTTCATTAAAATTAAAAGTTTTTCCTTATTTAAATTATTTATAAAATTTATAGCACTTTCATTATTCTTTATCGCTTGTACTTCTGCCTCAATACAAGGAAACTCAATATACCTTAAGGCATCATAACTTATTTTCACAGCTTCCTTTTGAGCCTCTTCACATGGTGATTTTATATACTTTATTGAATCATAATCTTTTTTAACTGCTAATACTTGTAATTCTTCATTTGGATTTTTTACATATCTTATTGCCCATCCTCTTTGTTTTATTGCTTTTTTAATAATACTTTCTGAAGGATTCTTTATTTGGTTTAAATTGCTCCATCCATTTTCTATTGCAGTTTCCATCATTTCTTCACTTGGATTTTCTATAAATTCAATAGCTCTTGGATTATTTTCTAATGCTAACTTTTCTACTTCTTCGGTAGGATTTTTAATATATCGTAATAACAATCCATTTGCCTTAACTGCTAACTTCTTCATTTCTTCAGTTTGATTGTCTATATTTTTTATTATAATTGGATTTCTTTTAATCATTTCAATTGCTTTTGATTCTTCCATATTTTAATCCCTCTTATTAATTATAATTTTTAACTAATAATAATTATTATTTATTTTAATATTATTATAAATATTTTTATCTTAAATTTAAAGCTGATATATATAGTATGATATACTGTATTTCTTAATTATCTCCCCTATTCTGTCTATTTTATTATTTTACTATATAAATTATTTACAATTCTAATTATTATGTGCACTAAATTATGTACTTTTGAATATATTATAGTATAAAACAAAAGATAAAACTCATTATAAAAACATTAGTTACCATATTATAGGGGGAATAAATATGAGAAATAATTGCAATAGGGGCCGTAATTGTAATAGAGATTGTCGTAATTTTAATAACAATAATATATGCAATAATAACTTTAATAACTTTGGATTTGGCGGTTATGGATTTAACAACTGCTCTTTGGGTAATAATTGGTTAATTTGGCCTTTACTATTCCTTTTCTTTTAATCACACTTAGTTATAATTGTAATACCTCTTCTATCAATAAATGGATACTTTAAATTTAAAAATATACTATTATCATAAAATTTAAACCTATAAAATAAGCCTACTTTTATAAATGCCTATCTTATAGGTTTCATTTTATTTTTAATATTTATAACATAATTTCAACTTATGCTATAAATATTAAACTTTAATAGGGATTTTTTTATTTTATTAATTTATTTTAATAAAAAAGGCAGTATCAAATACTTATGATACACGCCCATTATAATCTTATCCTAAAATTTCTTTTACCATTGGATTAATTTTTGATCTATCAAATTTACCATTAACCTTTGGCATAATTTCTTTCATAATATTACCCATATCTTTTGCAGTATAATTTCCATTTGTTATTATTTCTCTTAACATTACATTAACTTCTTCTTCTGTTAATTGTTTTGGTAAATATGGAGTTAATACTTCTATCGTAAATTTTCCTTCTGCTATTTTATCTTCATCATTAGCCTTTATTGCATATTCTAATGCTTCTTTATTTTGCTTTATGCTTTTTTCAACTATTTTAATAACATTTTCATCTGAAATATTTTCCCTATTATTAACTTCAAATGATTTAATTTCAGAATTAACTAATCTTAAAATACTTACTCTAGCCTTATCTCTTGCTTTCATTGCTGCTATTTCGTCTTTTTTTAATGTTTCTTTTAACATAATTTATTATAGTTAGTTATTATAACTAACCTACCCTCACTTTCATCAATTTTATTTCTAAAATAAATTATATCAGTTTTATACTCAAAATCAAATTTATCCAAATCTTTAATTTTCTTCTTAATTATTTATTAAACATATTATTTATTATTTAAATTATTTTTTCTTATTTTTAACTTTTCTTAACCATTTATATGTCTTATATAAAATAGGATTTTTTCTTTCTTCCTCTTCCTTGCTTATATATTCAAATAATTCTTTTATAGGTTCAAGCTTATTAATTGTATCATTATATCCTTCTATTATTCTCATCCTTTTTGCATCCGTGTTTAAATTTAAAATTCCTGTTATTGTATTTTCATCAAGATTTTCAGGGCTTATTACTATTAGTTTTGAATTTGGATAAAGAGTTCTATCAACTTGTGCTTCCTTAGATAATAAAACTACAATTATAATATTGCAATTTTCTCCATAAACAGGTTGTATAGGTATATTATCAGCTATTCCTCCATCAATATATTTTTCCCCTAGTACTTCAGTACAATCATAAATTAAAGGTAATGATGCAGAAGCTAAAACTATTTTTTTACCTGTTTCCTCATCAAAATCATTAATTTTAAAATACTTTGCACTAAAATCTGATAATTTTGTACATGCTGCATAACAAATTTTATTATTTTCCTTTATCTTATTAAAATCTAAATACTTTTCTACAACTTCAATAGCACCATCATTTGCTATTGCTCCATGCTCTAATTTATAATTTAAAAATTTTTTTGCTAATTGAAGGTTTTTTCCTCCAATATATAATCCAATACCTCTTTTAATTAATTCACTCTTACTTATAGGAACTAGCTTATCCATAGTTACTTCTTCCCAAAGTTCATCTGCCTTTTTCATATCATTCATAGCAAATAATACCGAATTAAATGCTCCAATTGATGTTCCTGAAAAAACTGTTATATATTTTGTTAATTTTAATTCATCTAACGCTTTCCATACTCCAAGCTCATAGGCTCCCTTACCGCCGCCCCCAGCTAATACTAATCCTATCTTCATAATTTCCCTTTCTAATATCACTATTTATATAAAATTTATAATAAAATACTTTTTATACTCCTTAATTATATTTATATATTTTACCATTTTTTAAATATAAATACATTAAAATATCAATTTAATTTTATACTCTTATATCCACTAAACATATGGTATACTGCTTATAAGATTTCATTTAGGAGGGGTTAGCTTGAACACTAAAACATTTAATATAATTATTTCACCGGCAAAAAAAATGAATATAAATAATGATGATATTATAAGCGAATCTATGCCATGTTTTATGGAAAAAACAGAGGATTTGTGTAACACTTTAAAAAAATATAGCTATGATGACTTTAAAAAACTTTTAGCTTGTAATGATGAAATTGCAAAACTTAACTATTCTAGATATAAAGATATGAATTTATATAAAAACTTATCACCTGCAATTCTTTCTTATGAAGGGATTCAATATAAATACATGTCACCAAATTCATTTAGTAATTCAGAATTTGACTATATATCTAATCATTTAAAAATTTTATCTGGTTTTTACGGCATTTTAAAGCCATTTGATGGTATTGTTCCTTATAGATTAGAAATGCAAACTAAATTAGCAATAGCAGATAAGAAAAATTTATACTCATTTTGGGAAAATTCTTTATATAAAGAGCTTACTAAAGATACTAATACCATATTGAATCTTGCTTCAAAAGAATATAGTAAAACTATAGAAAAGTATTTAACTAAAGACGATATTTTTATAACATGTGTTTTTGGAACTCTTATTGATTCTAAAATTAAAGTAAAAGCAACAGAAGCTAAAATGGCACGTGGCCTTATGGTACGTTACCTAGCTGAAAATAATATTACAGATATAGAAAAAGTGAAAAACTTTAATGAACTTGGTTTTTCTTACTCAAAGGAACATTCAAAACCTAATGAATTTGTTTTCTTAAAATAACCATAAAAGCGCTTGTGTTCCCACAAGCGCTTTCTCACCAATTTATTTTAAAATACATTTTTTATTAAAATTTATTTTTTTTAAACTTCCACCATTAGTTTCTATAACTTCTTTATACCAGTCAAAGCTTTTCTTCTTATATCTTTCTAAAGTTCCAGTTCCATCATCATTTCTATCAACATATATGAAACCATATCTTTTCTTAAGTTCAGCTGTTGAAATTAATATTTCTGCTCCATTATCTGCAGTTAATCCTATAGCATGCTTTGTCTCAAATAATGCTGAAACTATTCCATTAACTGGTGAAACATCTCTACCTACTGTTGGTATTATAGCTACACCTTTTCCCATTATTTCTTCTGAAAAAGTAATATCATTAACTTACTTTAAAGAAACAGCTTTACCTTCAATTGGAGATAATACAACTGAACTTGATGTAACTTCTTCTTTTTCAACTGCTACTTCTTCAGTTGTTTCTTCATCATCTTCTTTATTAGCTGGATCTTCAAATCCAAATATCCATGTTAATGTAAATGAAACAGATACAGTAATAGCTACAACTATTAATGCATTAATAAAGTTAGATCCTCCATTTGGATCAATAAATTGTACTAAAGATATAAGTGCTGGTATTGCAAAAACATAACATTTTAATGTGAATCTAAGTGTTGTCATACAATGCTGTACACTATTAACATTAGATTCTTCACCTATTTTCTCTAATATTTTTTTGCAACATTTGCATAATCCATTTTATTATTCCTCCATTTAAAATATATTAATTTTAATGAAGTAAAGCCCATAACACAGAAATATCTGCTTACGGTAACTACCTTTCATAACTAAGCTTTTATTTATAAAAAAACCTAAGAATTATAGATGAGCGCTCAAATCTATAATTCTTAGGTATAGCCTACATTACTAGTAACAACCCTAAGTAATATTTTAACTCTTTATATTTATTAAACTATAAAAACTGAGTTTTAATCCTTTTTTACTATTCTTTTTATATGTACTGTTAAATACATCATTTCTTCATCTGATATTTCATGATTAAACTCTTTTAATATATACTTTTTAACCTTTTCTGCACATTTTAACCTTTTACCTAATTAATACTTTGCATAGGAGATAATTTCATTGGAAACTTGTATATATTCTAAAGGGATTTCTGATAGTAAATTCATTAATTTATTAGAATCATTTTTATTTTCAATAGCATATATTTTTTCTATTTTGCTTCGGTCTATTGTATCTCCAATTTTCTTTTGAAAACCCAATCCACATCCCATAAGGAGTATTTCTTTACCATTATTATCAAATGTTCTAATTAAATTATTATTTATAATTTTATCTATCTTCAACTATTACTCCCGCCTTTTTTGCATTTTAAAGTATAAAAAAAGACCATACTCAAATAAAATAATATTTATTATAAAATATTATAAATAATTTGGTAAAGCCTGCATAACCAGTAACAACCCATGTCTTTTATTAAGGGGCTGTCGCACTAAAATTTTTATACACAATATATTGTTTTGAAAAATGAAAATCAACACAATATATTGTAGTATTTATTCTTAATGCGACATCCCCAAATTCTAGTGTCAACAATTAGAATTATACTTCAAACATCAAAATTCTACTAAATTATTTTAAATACAAAAGAACTGTAATTAATATAATTAAATAATACAGCTACTTTTGTTAATTTACTTTTGTAAAAATATATCTTCTATAAAATTACTAAAATTAATTTCTTGATTATATTTATTTCCTTTGAATATTTCTCTTGAATACAACAAATGATTATACATTACTGAAGTTAATGAATTATCATAAATATATTCATTCCTATTATATAACACACTTAACCCTTTACCTATTTCTAGTAAATCATTATAGTGAGTACCACATGAAAATCCTCTTTGTTGATACTCTTGATTTACTTTATTTGAAAAAAATACTGATTTAGCTAACCATCCTACCATAATATTATTACTTCTTGTACTTATTTCCATTATTTTATTAACCCTATTTGAAAATTCAGTAAATTGTCCCATATTAACTTTAATTCCAACTAGAGGATACCACAATCCCCTTATTTTCCCTCCATTTGTTCCAGATGACCTATAAAATGCTAATCTTACTCTTTCAATTCCATAGTTATATTGAATATCAGCATCTATTAATCCAATTGCTCTAAATGGCTTGACAGTATACACATTGACTCTAAAAGTGTTTTTATACATCTTTAATATTTTTATGGATTTTTCCATAATTCATCCCTCTTATAATTATCTATACCTTTCATTGATACATAGTAATTCTTGAATTTAACCTTATAATTTTATATAACTGGTTTCTTATTTCACTTATGCTTCTATATCTTCTATCCAAACCCATTAATCTTCTTAAAAGAATCCTTTCTTGAGTAGTTAAATCTAATTCTTCAAACCAAGGTCTTTCAAATTTATTTATTTTATTATTATAAGTTGAATAATATAATTGAAGTAAAAAATCACCAATATACCAATAATCAGTCTTTACAGAATATCCTGATTTTATAAACCTTGCTAAGCCAAAATCAATTAATGCTAATTGGTTATTTTTCATAAGAATAACATTAGGAGTTCTAATATCTCTATGAACTATTCCTTGACTATGAAGTATCTCAGCCAATTCTAATAACTGAAGTGCAGCTTCATATATTTCTTCTCTTGTAAATTCATGACCTTCCTTATTAATTAAATCATGAAAAACTATTCCATCTATATACTCTAATAAATATCCTTGTCTAAATTCATCCCTAAATTCAGATATAAACTTAGGAAATCTTGAACTATTAAGTGTTTTTAATATTCTCTCCTCATATATTACTGAATCTCTTGTTATTTTAATCATTTCATTTCTCAACTGCTTAACTACACATTTTTGTCCAAATTTATTTATAGCTAAATATGCTATTCCATATCTTCCTTGACCTATCATAGTAACAATTTTATATTCATTAACAATATCATTTCTATTAAAATACTTGTCCATATTTCTCTTTCGTAAACCTCTACTTTAAATATTATTTTTCTGTAGTAAAATAATATAAGTTAATAAATTAACTGTGCTTACTATATATTATGTTTTTATTCTTATAGTGTTACATAGATTATTATTATGTGTAATAAAAAATGCCTACATAAAATAAAAAATAAAGCTAAAAATTTTAAAACTCTTTATGTTCTAAAATCTTTAGCTTTATTAATATCTTCAATTACAATTAGTTCTTATAATAATTTTATTATTTACAATTATTATATATAATTTTTATTTTTCTTATTATTTCTTATACTTTTACGTTATAAAACGTTTACTATTGTAATATATTGTTTCATAAATATCCACTAAACCTGATTTACTTTATTTTACATATATGGTATTATATATAATTATAAGTTGATTAATTTTTATTTTATGGGAGGGATTTTTACGTGAAATATTATATCTTAAGAACTAATTCAGTAGAAGAAAATTTAAAAAATACAAATGGATACAATTTTAAAATTAATAATTTAAATGCCGAAAGATTAATTAGTGATGCAAAAGATGGAGATATATTTTATTTATTATATAACATATCTGAAAAAAGATTTATTGAAAAAGGTGTAATTTCTTCAGTTAAATCTAATTTACCATCTAATAAATTTAAAGCATTATTTTCAAATAGAGAAAGCTTAGATATCTCTTATTTACCTTTTTCATCTCCAAATTGTGGAATAATACCATCTTCAAAAAAGAGAATAAACGAGCTTTTAAGTACTAATATTTAAATTACTTTTAAGCCTTTTATTAACAAAGCAGAGAGCAATACCTTTTTATAGTTTCCCTGCTTTGCTAATTTATTATTTTCTTATTTTAATTTCCAAATATCATCATTGTATTGTTCAATTGTTCTATCTGAAGAGAAGAAACCAGCCTTACTAATATTAATTAATACCTTTTTATTCCAAGCTTCTCTATCTTCATAATACTTAATCATTTTATTTCTAGTTTTAATGTAATCTTCAATATCTAGTAATGTCATAAACCAATCTTTATTAATTAATTCATTATATAGTCTATTTAAATTAACTTCATCTCCAACCTTTAACATTTCATCACTAACAATAAAGTCAACTAATTTTTTAATATCTTCTTTTTCATAATATTTCTTTGAAACATAATCTGCTTTCTTATAGTGATTTATTACTTCTTCACTTGATTCACCAAAAATATAAATATTGTCATCTCCAACTAATTGATGAATTTCAACATTAGCACCATCTTCTGTTCCTAATGTTAATGCACCATTTAACATAAATTTCATATTACCTGTTCCTGAAGCCTCCTTAGATGCTAATGAAATTTGTTCTGAAATATCACAAGCTGGTATAAGCTTAGAAGCAATTGTAACATTATAGTTTTCAACCATAACAACTTTTAAATATTTATTTACTTCTGGATCATTATCAATGATTTCTTGTAAACAAAGAATTGCATGAATTATATCTTGAGCAATTACATATGCAGGTGCTGCCTTAGCTCCAAATATTACTGTTATTGGAGTTGTTGGAATATTTCCTGCCTTTATATCTAAATACTTATGAATAATGTATAATACATTCATTTGTTGTCTCTTATATTCATGAAGTCTCTTTACTTGAATATCAAATATAGAATTTTCATCTATATCAATGTTTTGATGTTCTTTTAAATATTTCTTTAATGCTATTTTATTATGTTTTTTAATTTCTCCAAGTCTAGCTAATACCTCTTTATCATCAACAAATTTTCCTAATTCTTCTAACTTAGTTGCATCAGTTTTAAAATCTTCTCCAATAAGGCTTGTAATATAATTTGTTAACTCATTATTACAGTGAATTAACCATCTTCTAAATGTTATACCATTAGTCTTATTATTGAATTTTTCTGGATATATATCATAAAATGGCTTTAACTCTTCTTCTTCTAATATTTTTGTATGAAGAGCTGCAACACCATTTACACTAAATCCATAATGTATATCCATATGAGCCATGTGTACTCTGTCATCTTTATCTATTATATAAACTCTTTCATCATCATATTTTTCTTTAACTAAGTTATCTAATTCTCTAATTATTGGAATTAATTGTGGTACTACTTTTTCTAAGTATGCAATTGGCCACTTTTCTAATGCTTCTGCTAATATTGTATGATTTGTATAAGCACACATTTTGGTAACGATACCAATAGCTTCTTGCATTTCTATACCCTTTTCCCCTAATAATCTTATTAATTCTGGTATTACCATTGAAGGGTGTGTGTCATTAATTTGTACTACTACATGTTCATCTAGCTTGTGTAAGTCATATCCATTTTCTTCTGCCTCTAAAATAATTAATTGAGCAGCATTACTTACCATAAAGTATTGTTGATAAATTCTTAATAAATGACCTGCTTCATCACTATCATCTGGATATAAAAATAAAGTTAAATTTTCCTTAATATCCTCTTTATCAAAGTTAATTCCATCTTTAACTATTGTTTCATTAACTGTGTCTACATCAAATAATCTTAACTTATTTGAAGCTTGATTATATCCTGTTACATCTATATCATATAAAGTTGAAGTTACTTTAAATCCACCAAATAATACATCAAATTTAATATTTGATTTGTTTAACCAGCTTTCCGGTGTTATCCAAGGATTTTTTTCAGTTGTTTGCTTATTATTTTTAAATACTTGCTTAAATAATCCATAGTGATAATTTAATCCAACACCATCACCATTTAAACCTAAAGTAGCTATTGAATCTAAGAAACAAGCAGCTAGTCTTCCAAGTCCACCATTTCCTAATGAAGGTTCTAATTCAATTTCTTCAATTTCAATTAATTCTTTACCATTAGCAGCTAAAACTTCCTTAACTTCATCATATAATCCTAAGTTAATTAAATTATTTGAAAGTAACTTACCAATTAAAAATTCTGCTGAAATATAATATAATTTCTTTTCTCCTTTATTAGTTCCCTTATTCTTAATACAATTCTTTGTCATTTCTAACAATGCTACATATACTTGTTCATTTGTAGCTTCCTTAATTGTTGTATCAAATCTTAAACTTAATATTTCTTCCAAATTCCTTTTTACCATAATAAATTATCCCACCTTAAATTCATTATTTTTATTTATTATATAATTTAAAATTTGTTTTTATGATTAATCATTTTATACTTATATAATAACAATTTTTTTATTTTCTCCTTGTATATTCTTATTAAAATTTGTATATTTTTATGCCATTTTAAAAAAAACTAATTTTTTTAACTTTTTATCATTTTCTAAAGTAAACAATTTCACCATTGATATAATTGACTTTTATAAAAAATAGAGATATAAGCCCAATTTTATCTATTCCATTAGTAAATTTTTAAATAAATAAATTTAGCTTTTATCTCTACTTCTTAATTTTTTATATTGAATCAAAATAATTTAATACAACTTCCTTATCACTAAAATGATGTTTTACTGTTCCTATTATTTGATAATCTTCATGGCCTTTTCCTGCAATTACAACTATATCATTTTCGTCAGCAATTCTACATGCATACTCTATTGCATCTTTTCTGTCTTCAATTACTGTATGACTATCCTTAATTCCTGCTAATATATCTTCTATTATACTATGTGGATCTTCTGTTCTTGGATTATCTGAAGTTACTATTGTAACATCACTATACCTTTCAGCAATTGATCCCATTTGTGGTCTCTTTGTTTTATCTCTATCTCCGCCACATCCAAATACAGTTATTAATTTTCCTTTAACAACTTCCTTCATAGTTTCTAATATATTTTCAAGCCCATCAGGAGTGTGTGCATAATCAACAACTACTGTACAATTCATTTTATCATGATAAACTCTCTCACATCTTCCTGCTACTGCTTTCATTGTATCAAAACCTTCTATAACATCTTCTACAATAACATAACCTCCAACTACAAGCACTCCAATTACACCTAATGCATTATAAATATTATAAAGTCCTGGAATATGAAGCTTAACTTTTCCCTTAAAGTCTTCTCCAATATATAAATCAAAAGAAGAGCCATTAGCTTGTAAATCTAAATTTTTAGCTCTAACATATCCATCCTCAACACCATATGAAGTAACTATCTTGTTATCATTAGTTGTTTCATGTAATGTATTTAACATTTTCTTTCCATATTTATCATCACAGTTTATAACAGTACTTTTAGAACCTTTAATAAATTTAAATTTTGCATTATAATAATTTTCAAATGTTTTATGATAATCCATATGGTCTTGAGTTAAATTTGTAAACATTCCTCTACTAAAGTTTAATCCCTCAACTCTTCCCATTGCTGATGCATGAGATGATACTTCCATTAAACAATACTTACATCCAGCTTCTCTCATATCTTTAATAAGTCTAAATAATTCTATTGCTTCAGGAGTTGTCATGTTTGTTGGAATCATTTTATCTCCAATATAATTTGCAATTGTACCTATAAGACCAACCTTATTTCCTGCATGCTCTAATATGTGTTTCATCATATATGTTGATGTAGTTTTTCCATTAGTTCCTGTTACACCTAAAAATGTTAAGTCATTATCTTGTATATTAAAAAATGTCTTTGCAATAATAGCCATACATTCTCTTGTATCTTTTACTTTTATATAGGCAACATTATCTTTAATATCCTTTATATCCTTACTATGAATAATTACACTAGCACCTTTTTCTATTGCTTCATTTATTAAATCATGTCCATCAACCTTAACTCCTATAACAGCAATAAAAAGACTTCCCTTTTTAACTTGTCTTGTATCTCTTGTAATATCTATAACGTCTATATTTTGATAATTTATTTCATTTGTAGAACTATACTCCAAATTTGATTTTTTTAATATTTCACTTAATAACATTTAAAATCTCCCTATCTTAAATTTATTTTTAAACTCTTATCTCAATGAACTCTATATCTTATAACTATTTTACATCATTTATTATTCTTTATCTATAAAAGAATAGCAATTAGATAAATAGCATTAGTTTTAGTATTATTATATTTTTATTGCATTTTCATTTGAAATATGGTATAATTTAACAAATAGTTTTTGAAATATCATCAAAGGCGATGATAAATAAAAATATACTTTATTTTTATCGTGGCCTTTGTCTAAATAAGAATTATTCATAAGGCTCGCTTAAAGCGAGCCTTTATTATTTTATAAAAGGTGGAAAAAAAGATGTGTAGCTTTGTTGTATTTTCTTCTGATAATTTAAGTTTATCTGACCTTTCAAAAGCCTTAAAAAAGGTTTATCATAGGGGTCCAGATAATAATTACCTTGCCATTGAAAATGGTTTATTATGGGGCTTTAACCGTTTATCAATAATGGATTTATCATCTAATGGAAATCAACCATTTAAATATGATTCTTGTGAACTTGTATGTAATGGTGAAATTTATAATTATAATTCTTTTAAAAAATTATTATCTCAAGAATATATTTTTCACTCCAATAGTGATTGTGAAGTTTTAATTCCATTATACCTTAAGTATGGAATTGAAATAATGTGTAAAATGCTTGATGCTGAATTTGCATTAGTTTTATATAATTCTAAGGATAATTCTATAATAGCTGCAAGAGATCCTATGGGAATAAGACCAATGTTTTATGGATATACAAAAAAAGATCATAAAATTTCTTTTGCAAGTGAAGCAAAAGCATTAATAGATTATTGTAATGATATTATGCCATTTCCTCCTGGCCATTATTATAAAGGTGGAAAATTTACTTGTTATAATGATTTATCTAATACAAAATTTATAAATAACGATAATTTAAATACTATTTTTACAAATATAAGGACTAAATTAATTTCTGCTGTTGAAAAAAGACTTCATGCAGATGCTCCAATTGGATATTTATTAAGTGGAGGCTTAGATTCTTCATTAGTTTGCTCTATTGCTCAACGAATGATTAAAGCCCCTATTAAAACTTTTGCTATTGGAATGGATACTGATCCAATAGATTTAAAATATGCAAAACAAGCTGCTGATTATTTAGGAACTGATCATACTGAAGTCATAATAAATAAAAATGATGTTCTTAAAACATTAGATGAAGTAATTTATCATTTAGAAACCTTTGATATAACAACAATTAGAGCAAGTATTGGAATGTATTTATTATGTAAATATATTCATGAAAATACTACCTTAAAAGTTATATTAACTGGTGAAGTTAGCGATGAGTTATTTGGATATAAATATACTGACTTTGCTCCATCTGCAAGCGAATTTCAAAAAGAATCTCAAAAGAGAATTAAAGAATTATACATGTATGATGTATTGAGAGCTGATCGTTGTATATCAGCTCACGCCTTAGAAGGTCGTGTTCCATTTGCTGATATAGATTTTGTAAATTATGTAATGAGTATTAATCCTTCAAAAAAAATGAACACTTATAATAAAGGAAAATATTTATTAAGAAAAGCCTTTGATGGACAACAATATTTACCAACTTCATTATTATATCGTGAAAAAGCTGCTTTTAGTGATGCTGTAGGACATTCCCTTGTTGATTATTTAAAGGAATATGCAGAATCAAAATATACTGATTCTGAACTTTCCTTAGCAAAAAAACGCTATAAACATTGTACCCCTTTTACTAAGGAAGCACTTCTTTATAGAGATATTTTTGAAAAATACTACGCTGGAAATGAAAAATGGATTAAGGGATTTTGGATGCCAAATAGAGAATGGCCTGGATGTAACGTTAATGACCCAAGTGCTAGAGTACTTTCTAACTATGGTGATAGTGGTAAATAAGATTTTAAGGAACCTAAAATATATTTAGAACTCCTTTTATATTTTCTTATACTTTAAATTAATTATAACTTTACCTGCCAATTTTTTATAACTTTTTTTATAATAATTTATAAAAACTATTATTTTAACCATACTAAATATTATAATAAATAATTTATAAGGAGTGAAACAAATGAAAAAACATTTAAGTTTACTTTTATCAATTTTAATATTAACAATAATTTTATTTAACAACTTATCAGTATATGCATTTTCATCTTATACCACTGACCCTATAGATACATCTACTTTAAATGATTTAACACAAATAACTGAAGTATCAGAAGACCCTTATTCAGCATTTATAGATGATTCTTATTATAATATTACTAATGATTATTTAACTACCATAATTAATAAGCTATCATCTCTTCCACCTTCAGGTAATCCTTGTATTGATTATCTTGGTGAAGAAATATTGCTACATAGAGCAATTTTATTTACATCTCATATTATTCAAGGATATACTTCTAATCCAGAATTAATTGATATTACAGATGATATTATTGAAAATTATACTGGTGAATTAAAAGAAATGAGAATTGAACTTGCTAAATTAATTGATAATTCTAAAAAAAATAATTCATCTAAATTTGATGATTCATATTATAAGGAATTTAATCCTATAGCTAATAAATTATCTACTGATTTTTCTAAAATTTCATCTAAAGATAGTAATGATTTAACATATATTAAAGAAGTACTTATTCTTTTACAAGCTTCTCATGATATAGCTGATATAGATAGCATATGTACTAATAATGACTTAGTTAGCAAAATTTCTAAAAACAGTTTAACTAATACTTCTGGATACATATCTAGATTAACAACATTAAAAAATTCAATTAAATAAAAATAAGGGTGGAAAATTCACCCTTATTTTAAATTTTAAGCTTTTTAAACATCATTGGATAAATCCCAATTCCAAAAATACTTATTATTGAATATCTAATAAATGAAAATATAGCTTCACTTGGTAGTACTATTTTTAGTCCTTTTTGTAAACATAATAATATTAATACTCCAATTACTACTCTAATTACTTTATTTATTCCTTTTCCTTCGACAGAAAAATTAACATATCTTTTTTCAATAAACATACCAATTAAAAAACCAAAATAAGCACCTAATCCTTTAATAAAATCTTCAGAATGTGCAAAAGTTAATGCAGGTAAAAATATTATAAATGTAATTGTATATACCATGATTTTATTTTCATATTTATTATATATGTTATAACAAATATATGATATTAATACTCCTAAAATCCCACCTACTATAACATCTTTCGGATAATGAACTCCTAAGTATAATCTTGAAAAACCTATTAATATTATCATTATTATAGCTATAATACACATAACTTTCTTTTTAATATAAATTACCATTGCCCCATAAAATGAACCTGCTCCTTGAGTATGACCACTTGGAAATGAATATCCTGTTGCAGTTTTTTCTCTTAAGGTTCTAATTCCCTCTTCACCTATTGGTCTTTTAAATTTAAAAATATCTTTAACTACACAGTTAACTAATACACTTGTTAATACTGCATATGCAATATATTCTCCAAACTTCTTATCTTTTACCCAATAAATTATCGATATTATTAAAACTAATACCATTTGCTCTCCACATATAGTTATTAGTTGAAATAAAATATCTAAAAATGGATTGGCAATACTTTGTATGTTTCTTAGAATCTCTAATTCCATTTTTACTCCTTAATTTTACTTATCAAAAGATGTTTCTTATTTTCCTTCTTTAATGCTTCTAATGCAAAAGCAACATATAATTGAGTACTTATTAATATTGCCTTTTCATCTATATTAAATTTATCATTATGATTTGGATAATCCCTTCCTATTTCTTCATTTCCAGCACCTACAAATGCAAATACCCCTGGAATTCTTTTTTGATATATAGAAAAATCTTCTCCTAACATCATTCTTGGAACACTAATCAAATCATTAGGATTAAATATTTTTTTAGCTGCATCTAATGCTATTTTAGTTACTTCTGGATCATTAATTACAGCTGGATGATGAGAAATGTCATATTCTACAGTTGCAGTTGCTCCATATGCTACAGCAGTGCCATATGCAATTCTTTTTATTGAATTTTGTATATGCTTTGTTGTAGTTGCATTAAAACTTCTAATAGTTCCTTGAATCATTGCTTCCCCTGAAATTATATTATGTGTTTCCCCTGATTTAATATGTCCAATTGTAACTACAGCTGAATTTAACGGATCAATTTCTCTACTCACAATAGATTGTAAATTCATTACAATTGCAGCACAAGCAACTGTTGCATCTATACATTGCTGTGGTTTTCCAGCATGACCTGATTTTCCTATAATTTTAATTGTAAATTTATTTGATGCTGCCATTCTTGGCCCTTCTTCAATTGATATCTTACCACATTCAATATCACCAAATACATGTAATCCAAATATTTCATCAACATCATCTATATATCCATGCTCTGATATTAATTTTGCCCCACTTGAACATTCTTCTGCTGGTTGAAATATTAAAACTACCTTTCCTTGAAGGTTTTCTTCATATTTTTTTAAAATCATTGCTGCACCAAGTAATGCTGCCATATGTGCATCATGTCCACAAGCATGCATTAACCCCTTATTTTGTGATTCATATCTTACCCCTGTATTTTCTTGAATCCTTAATGCATCCATATCTGCACGCAATGCAATTACTTTTTCCTCACCACTTCCTATAGTTGCAACTACTTCTGTTTTTATTCCATCTTCATACTTTACACCAATTTTATCTAATTCTTCTTTAATTCTTTTTGAAGTTCTATACTCTTCCATTCCTAGCTCAGGATGTTTGTGAAAATCCTTTCTTAGTGAAATTAAATAATTACCTATAAGTTTAGTTTCTTTTATAATATCCATTTTACGCCTCCATCATATAAATTATATATTTTTATGAAAAATTTGTATATTATTTAATAAAATTTATTTAAATATTTTACAATATATGGTAATATCTATTTAGAATTAATTTTTTTAGAGGTGAAATTATGAAAAGAAACTTATTAATTTTATGTTGTACTACTATATTATGCTTATCACTTTCATCATGTAGTTTAAAAAATGCTATTATAGGAAATACTACTGATGATTCTTTGACAGCATCAGAAAATACTGATAATGCTGATAATGTTAATAATACTGAAGGTAACATAACAAATGATACGACTACTGATGAAGGTTCAGATTCTAAAGATGCTTCATCTACTGTTGCTAATAACAAATTTATAGAAAGCAATGATTCATCATCTTCTGCTAATACTTCTTCCTCTTCTACTTCACCAAAGCTTACTACAACTTCTGATAATTCAACAGTAAGTAGAAGTTGTAGAATTTTCTATTATAATAAAGTTGATTCAAAAACTTACTGTGTAGATACTAGTGCTACAGTTACTGATAATGCATTTGTTACTGCATTAACAGAAAAATTATATACAGCACCAAATAATAACAACAACTTTTTAACCCTTTCTAAAGATTATGGTGTTAAATCTGCTACTTTAGATTATGATACAAATGTTTTAAAAGTTGTATTTAATAATAATTTCTTAGATGAAATGAAACTTGATGATACTACTTCTCAAGGATTTATGGCATCCATAATAGATACTTATGCTTATAATTATAATGTAAATAAAGTTGCAGTTTACTTCGGAAATGACTTATATACTGGAATAGACGGTACATCTACAGCTGGTTATACAACTGTCGATTATACAAAAGTATTAAAACTTGACTAATTTAATATTTTGAAGGGAAAGTAATTTAAGTTCTATAAAGCAACACTTCTTACTTTCCCTTATTTTACATAATATATATTGTTAGTTTTAATTATTATATTTATTTTTAAAGAAACTTCTCTTTATAAGCAAAAATTCCTCCATATCATTTAAGAATTGTAATAACTGTGCCCTACTTTCAAATTCTTCCCTAGACTTAGGTAATTCCATTTTTTTAAATTCATTTCTCAAAATTTCTAAGTCATTTAATAACTCTTTACAATCATTTATTTCTCTTATATTTTCTGAAACACATAATGTAAAATCAGACATAAGCTTCATTTGTTCAACAGGTATGTTAAACCTTTCAAAATGAACTCTCATTCTTTTTATTATATGAAATTGATTAATTCTCATATTTATATAATCTGTATAATATGAAGAACTCTTAAAAAAATTATTATTTACAATTTTATATGCTGTTTCTTTGCTTTCATATAACCTTTTTTCAATTTCATCCATTAATTTTTGTTCATCAATATCTACTGAATAAGTTATCAATGATTTTGCTATTTTATGAATTATAATTCTATAATGCTCTTCAATCCATTCTTTATCATCCTTAAACTTATCCTCTAATGAAGGCATAAATGTATTTGCTATACCTGCAACACCTATTCCAATTATCATAAGCAATAATTCATTTATTATTAAAGTAGATGTAATATTACTTGCTGTTAAAAAATGTGTTGATAATACTACAGCTGGCACCATTCCTTCTTGAACATTTATTCTTGATGTTATTGGTATTAAAACCAATAAAAATATACCAAAGCTTATTGCACTATTGCCTAAAATACTATATAAAATTACTGATAATAAAATTCCTATACTACATGCAGTAATTCTTTTATAACCTATTATCAATGCCTTTTTTCTAGTATCTTGTATACTTAAAATTGCAATTACAGCTCCTACTGTAGCATATTGTAATCCTAAAATCTTTCCTATTATTAATGCTATAGTAGCTGATATAGCCATTTTAAATGCTAAATTATATATATACTTTAAATAGTTAATCTTTTTCATTTTTGCCCTTCCTCTAACTGTGTATAACTATGTCATATTATATATAAATTCAAAAATAGTGACAAGCAGAGCTTATCACTATTTTTCTCATTAATTTCTTTACTTTATAAATCTAAAGTTATATTTATTTCTTTTTTCTATTTGATATAATTGCTACTGTTATTGAACTTATTCCTATTATAAGCAATACTACTATACTAATTTCAACTATTACTAAATTATTAAAAATTCCAGTTCCCTCAATTGTGACATTAATAGTTTTTGTAGCACTTAGCCCTTTCTTATCAGTTACTTCATAAGTTATTTGGTATACTCCACTTTTATTTATATTAACACTATCTTCCTTTATTATGATATTGTTAGTTAAATTTCCATCTTCCCTATCTAATGCTGTAACTCCATCTAATGGATTAAAATAAGTGCCTTTTTTTACTGTAATATTATTAGCATTAATGATTGGTGGGGTATTTTCTTTATTTAACTCATCTTCTGATTGAACAACAACCATCATTGCTTTATTTACCTTGTTTCCATCACTATCAACAACTTCATAAGTTACATGGTAATTTCCTTCAATACTTGTATTAACATTATTGTATATTGCCATAACCTTATTAGTTATATCTCCATCTTCTTTATCTGTTACTGCTACCCATCCTAATGGATTAAACTTTGAATTTAATGCTATAAATATATCATTACAATATATAACAGGAACATTATTGGTTTTTTCTTTTTTCTTTTGAGCATTCATATTCTTAACTTTTACCTTAATTACACAAGATGCTGAATTTCCTGAACTATCAGTAACCTTATATCCAACCTTATATGTTCCTTCTTTATTTACATTAACATAATTATAAACAACTTTAATTTTATTTGTTATATTTCCATCCTCTGGATCTGATACACTTACCATTGCATATGGATCATATTTTGAACCTAATGCAACTGTTATATCTTCAGCATATATTATTGGTGATTTATTACTTTTAGATTCTGATTTAGCTTCAACAGTTACATTAATACTTTTGGTTATGCTTTTACCTCCACTATCAGTTATCTCAAAACTAACTGAATATTTGCCAATTGAATTTACATCAACTTTATTTTCTACAACCTTTATTTTTGAAGTTAAATCTCCATCTTCCTCATCACTTGCACTTACTCCATCTAATGGATTAAATTTACTTCCTAACTCAATTGTTTTGTCTGATGCATTTATAATCGGTAATGAATTTTCTTTTTCTTCATCTTTTTCTTCATCTTTTTTTTCATCTTTTTCTTCATCTTTTTCTACAGTTACTGTAATTGTCTTAGATGCTTCTTTACCATTAGAATCTTTAACATAATAAGATACCTTATATGTTCCAGCCTTATCTACATTAACTTCATTATCACTTATTTCAATTTTATTTGTTAAATCCTCGCCATCACCTGATTTAGCACTTACTCCATCTAATGGATTAAATTTGTCACCTACCTTTATTGTTTTATCACTAACACTTATTATAGGTTCACTTTTAGACTCTGGCTTTTCCCCTAATTCCTCATCTTGCTTTTTATCTCCCTCTTCTTCATTTTTTTCTTCTTCATTAGTTCCTTCATCATCTTTTACTTGTTTTTCATCATTATCATTTACTTCAACATTTATATTACCTACATCCTTTTTATCATTTACTTGTACATCATCTTCTTTAATATTTTCTTCACTTATATTTCTACCTTCTTTTGCCTCATTATTTTCCTCTGCATTAAAATAAGTACTTGGAAATAATAATGCTATTACTACAACTGCACTAAAAAAAATTGATAATGCCTTTTTCATCTATTCCTCCATTATGTTTTAGAAATAATCTATTATAATAATATGGTGTTTTAAAAAATATTATTAAGATTTTATTTCAAAATAATGGCTATGGTTAAGTACCTTTGTGATTAATTATATTTCAACCTATTTTAGTTTGTAGTTTATGTTGGAGGCATCACATTAAATTATATTTTCTAAAATTCAACTTAGCTGAATTTTTTCCTTAACTCCTAATTAGTTTTTAGTTTTTCTTTTTAAAACTTTTACATCATATTTTTTTAATTCTAAATTTCCACTTACCTCTTTATTAACAAGCATGTCAAAGTACTTTTGCTCATCTAAAATAACACTTTTACCTTCTTCATTGAAATTCATAATAAATATATAATCATTTTCACCATCAGTTCTCATTTGAGCTGTAACTCCTAAAGGTAATTCAGTATTTATTACAGATTTAATTTTTAAATTATTTATTATATTACTAAAAAATGCAGTATCAAAATCATTATTAGTTCTTGCAGCTACATAATAAGCCTTACCATTTCCATAATTATTTACTGTCAATGCAGGCATTCCATCATAATAATCATTTTTATAAGTTGCTAATACCTCTGCGGTTTCAGCATGAATTACATCGCAATAATCTCTTAATTTATAAGTTCCATTTACACCTAATTCATTTCCTTCTTTAAATTCTAAATAATTTATATCAGTATCATATAATGTATCAATTTCCTCTGCCCAAATTCCTGTAACTTCTCTTAATGGTCCTGGAAATCCTCCTAAGAAACATAAATCATTTTCATCAACTAAACCACTAAAATAAGTAGTAACCAAAGTTCCACCAATTTTAACAAACTGAGTTAATCTTTCTGCAACTCCTGGTCTAATCATATATAACATAGGTGCAACAACTAATTTATATTTAGAAAAATCACAATCCATATTTATTACATCTACTGGAATTCCCTTTCTCCAAAATACTTTATAATAATCCTCAATAGCTTCAAAATATCCTTTATTTTCATTTTTAAGAGCTTGACAATCATCTATTGCCCATCTATTTTCCCAATCATAAATAACAGCTACTTCTGGTTCTACACTTGTTCCTATTATTTCTGACAATTTTTCTAATACTTCTCCAACCTCTGTAACTTCCTTAAATACTCTTGTATTTTCATGACCACAATGATCCACTACTGATCCATGGAATTTTTCTGATGCTCCTCGCCCCTTTCTCCATTGGAAATATTGAACTGAATCAGCACCATGAGCTACCCCTTGAAGTGATGATAATAAATGCATTCCTGGTCTTTTGCCTCTATTAACCTTATGCCAATTCACTAAACTTGGAGTACTTTCCATTATTAAAAATGGTTGTCCACCTTTTAATGTTCTATATACATCATGTACAAACCCAGTATTAGCTGCTGTATCATATAATTTTTCGAAATTATTATGCCATGCTGGATAGTTATCCCAAGATACAACATCTACTTCCTTAGCAAATTTCCAATAATCTAGTCCATTAAATACACATTCCCTTGGATAATCTCCCATAAAGTTTGTAGTCACTAGAATATTAGGTGTAATTTCTTTAAGTGGTGCTATTTCATTTTTATAAAAATCAATAGTTTGATATGTTGCAAACCTCTTCCAATCAAGATTATGTCCATGAACAAATTCTTCACCATGATGTGCAGGGCTTTCTATTTGTGACCAACTTGTAAACTTATGACTCCAAAAGCCAGTCCACCAAGCTTTATTTAACTTTTCTAAATCATTATCATACTTAACCTTCAACCAATTTCTAAATGCTTCTTGACAAAGTTCACAATGACACTCTCCACCATATTCATTAGATACATGCCACATTATAAGTGCAGGGTGATTTTTATATCTTTCTGCTAATATTTTATTAATTTTTGAAGTTTTTTCCCTATATATTGGAGATGTAAAGCAATGATTATGTCTTTGTCCATGAAGTATTCTATTTCTATCCGACCATACACGTAAAACTTCTGGATACTTTTCTGACATCCAAGCTGGTCTTGCTCCACTTGGTGTAGATAAAATTACATGAACCCCTGCTGATGCCATATCATCCATAACTTTATCTAACCATTCAAATGTATATTCTCCTTCATGTGGCTCTATTGCACTCCATCCAAAAATATTTATAGAAACACAATTGCAATGTGCTAATTTTAATAACCTTACATCTTCATTTAATACTTCAGGATAATCTAACCATTGATCTGGGTTATAATCTCCTCCATGTAAAAATCCTTTAACTTTTTCATTAACTGATTTAAATTTTTTAACCATTTTTTCTTCCCCCCAAATAACTAATTAATACTTTGCTTAAAATTATCCCATTTAAAATTTTATATCTAAATATATTCTAAAATAATATCCTTATTAAAAATAGCAGATGATTTTAATTTTTAACCATCTGCCTATTTAACTCTTAAAATTATCTTATTTTTTAAGTATTGTTACTATCAATTATATTATAGTAAAAAGGCTCTTTATTTATTATATTGATTAACAAACTCAGTTGCTTGTTTTTGACATTCTTCTAATATTTTATCAAATCCAGCTTGTTTTAATTTTTCTTTAAATTGCTTAACTCCTACTTCTACATCATCAACCATCCCTAAATCTAAAGGTACACCATATTGAGTAATAACATTACCTACAGCTGCCATTTCATTTTTTACATTAGAATCATCAAATGCAAATGCTGCTAATGGATTAGAAACAGTATAGTTTTCATTCCATTTAGTTAAAGTTTCTTGAACTATTTCAGGTTCAGTAGATGAAGTACGAGCAAATTGAGTTGTATACCATCCCCATGGACAAACTTCACCAGCTGGGAATCCTTCACTTCCTTCTAATGAAGTATATTCACCTTCACCTGAATTTTCCCAATGTTTTCCTTCAATACCGTACCAAGTTAAGCTGTTTATTTCTTCATCATATCTTAATAATTCAATTGCCATTAAAGCTCTTTCCGGATTTTTTGAATTAGCATTTATTGCAATACCATTATTTGTATAAGGTTGAACAACTCTATTTATTCCTTCACTTAAGTCAAGTAATGTTGCATTCCATTCTGAATGAGCAGCATTCATTTCAACTGTTCTATTAGCTACAGTACTAAGATTCCATGTCATAATTGCAGTTTTTCCAGCTACAAAATCTTCATCTCTAGTTGATTGACTTGAAATTGAGTCTGCTGCCCAATATCCTTTATCTGCAAATTCCTTCATCTTTGTTACATATTCCATATATTCAGGAGTATCAACAAAAGCAAATACCTTTCCAGATGTATCATTAACATCATATCCAATTGATGGAGTTGGGGCTCCACTTACAGTTGAAAATCCATATCTTTCAATCATATAAGGCCATTGTAAATTTTGCCCTCCACCATTAGCTATAACTTTAATTCCATTTCCTGATTCATCCTTTGCTACAGCATCCATAAATGATTCTAATTCATCATAAGTTTTAATTGATTCAAATCCATACTTATTTGCTAAATCTCCTCTATAAGCAAATACATTTGTACCATATTCATTTCTATCATTTGGAACCATATATACTTTTCCATTAACTTTAGCTTGATCCCATGCATCAGATGGTTCATTTGCATAAATTTGCGGTGCATATTCTTCTAATAATTCATCTGTTAATTCTAAAAATCCATTTTTAGTTGCTACTTGACTATAATATCCCCATCCTGATGCTGTAAATATTAAGTCAAAATCTTCTCCTGATTGAAATAACAATTGATATTTAGTCGTCATATCTGACCAAGGAATAAAGTTAACCTCTAAAGTTGCATTTATCTTTTCTTTCATTTTTTCATTAACTTTTGAATAAACTTCATCAAAATCTGCCGGCTTATCCCCTATTAGATACATTTTTAATTTTACTTCTTTTAATTCTGAAGAACTTGATGCAACATTTTTATCTGTAGAACTACTTACTCCACACCCTACCATAAATGAACTTAACATAAGCATACTCAATCCTAATGCCGCTAACTTTTTTATTGACCTTCTTATCATTTTTAAATCCTCCTCATATTCTTCATAAATAAACTTTTATACTATTTAACTTTTTTAATTATTATCCTTTAACTGCACCTATAGTTACACCACTAACAAAATATTTTTGAATAAATGGATAAACTAATATAATTGGTCCAGTTACTATGATTGTTAATGCCATCTTTAATGATTCACTTGGCATATTAATTGCAGATCCTAATGAAGTTCCACCTCCTGCTTGTGCCAATATTGTTTTATAAGCTTCAATATTATTTACAATCTTATATAAGTAATATTGAAGTGAATATAAATTTTCATTATTTATAAATAACATTGAATTATACCAATCATTCCAATATCCTAATGCAATAAACATTCCTATTGTAGCTAATGCTGGCTTAGCTAATGGTAATATTACCTTTATGAAAATTGTAAAATCTCCAGCTCCATCTATTTTTGCTGATTCTGTTAAAGCTTGTGGAATTCCACTCATATAACTCTTCATAACAATTATATTAAAAACACTTAGCATCGGTGGAATTAATAAAGCTAAATAGTTATCCTTTAACCCCAAATATTTTACCATTAATATATACCATGGTACTAATCCACCACTAAATAACGTTGTAAAGTAAAAGAAAAATGATACTTTATTTCTCCACTTAAAGTCCTTTCTTTGTAATACATAAGCAGTCATTGCAACTATAAATAATCCAATTGCTGTGCCAATTACAGTTAAGCTTGCCGTTACTCCATATGCTCTAAGAATTGCTATTGGCTCTTTTAATGCCGTTTTATATGCTTCTATTGACCACTCCTTAGGAAAGAATGAAAAACCATTAGCTATAATTTCTTGTTCTGAAGTAAATGAACCAATAATCACCATCAAAAATGGTATTAAGCATATTAAGGCAATCACTAAAATTATTGTATAACTTAAAACATTAAATAATTTTACATCTTTTGACTTCTTCATTTTTTACCTCCTAAAATAATGAATAATCTTTGTCATATTTCTTAACTAAGAAATTAGTAAATACTATTGTTATAAAACAAAATACTGATTGATATAATCCTGCAGCTGCTGACATTCCAACTTCTCCTGATTGAATAAGCGATCTAAATGTAAAAGTATCAATAACATCTGTTGTGTTAAATAAAGGACCATTATTTCCTACAAGTTGATAGAACATTTGGAAGTCTCCTCTAAATATATTACCTACGGCTAATAAAGTTAATATTATTAATGTTGGTATTAAACAAGGAATTGTTACCTTAAAGATTCTTTGAAATATATTTGCTCCATCAATTTGAGCTGCTTCATATATTTCTGTATCAATACCCATTATTGCAGCTAAATATAATACTGTTCCATATCCAACATTTTTCCAAGCAGAGAAAAATGCTAATATAAATGGCCATACCCAGGTTGTTCCATAAAAATTAATCTTTTCTCCTCCAAACTTTGCAATTAAAGTATTCATTGTTCCATGCTCTACATTTAAGAAATTATAAGCTATCATCCCAACAACAACCCAAGATATAAAATATGGTAAAAACATTGCTGTTTGTGTTATTTTTTTAAAGAACTTACCACCTATTTCAGAAATTAATATTGCTAGTCCCATTTGAAGAACTGTATTCATTACTATAAATAAAACATTATACAATATAGTATTTCTTGTTACTGTCCATGCTTGTCCTGAAATAAAGAAGTATTTGAAATTATCAAACCCAACCCATGGACTTCCAAAAATACCATCCCTAAAGTTATAATTTTTAAATGCGACAATTGAGCCTGTCATAGGTAAATAACTAAATATTAAGAAATAAGAAACAGCTGGTAAAAGCATTAATAATAATATTCTATTTCTTTTAAATTGCCTTACAAACGAAGATTCTTCATATAAATTATTTTCTTTATTTTTTGAAAATAATCCACTTTTGAGCTTTTTACTTTCTAATCCATTTTCCATATATATCCTCCTTAAAAATTATCAGTTTCATTAGCTGATTTAATGATAACATTTTCATAAAGTGTATTTATTGGTAAAATAATTAGATAATAGTAAAATATTATTGTCTTTTTAATTCTATAATTATTAAAAATATACAATATATTTCTTTATTGTTGAAACTTTCTCAAATATAATGGTATAATTTTAATATACTTAACATAGGAGGTATAGATTATGGTCAAGCTTTTAATTGCAGATGATGAAAGTTTTACACGTCAAGGTATATTAGAAACAATGCCCTGGGAAGCCCTAAATATTTCTGAAATTTGGGAAGCATATGATGGTCAAAATGCACTTGAAATTTTAAAGGAATTTGAGCCTGATATTTTATTAACTGATGTTAGAATGCCTCGTTTAAATGGCATAGAATTATCTTTTAAAATTAAAGAATTATATCCCAATTGTTCAATTATATTTATGAGTGGTTTTTCAGATAAAGAGTATTTAAAATCTGCTATTCATCTAAAAGCAATAAGCTATGTTGAAAAACCTATTGATTTAGAAGAATTAGAAAACTCTATAAAAAGTGCCGTAACTGAAACTAAAAAATCAAAAATGTTATACAAAAACATTAAAAATAACATAGTATTAGATTTAATTAATGCAAATAGTAATGATGAAATAAATTTACTTTTATCTTCTCATTATAATTCAAAACATTATTTATCACTTTTAGACAAGTCATTTGTAATCGTTTATTTAAATTTAAGTAATTTTATCTCTATTGATGAAACTTCTATTATTTCAGACTTACAAGAACTAATTGCACTTTATAATATGGAATCCTTAATATCTTTTGAAAGTAAAAAGCAAATTATTATTAATTTATTCTTAAATAAACATTTACAGTCACTAACATATAATTCAGATTTTAATTCATTGCTATATTCAATTAGTGAATACATAAATAAATTTACTAATTTTAGTTTTTGTATAGGAAATATCCTTGAAAATATTTATGATATTAAAAAAGCTTATAAGGATATCCTTAAAATAATTAATTCTGTCTTTTTTTATAACAATAATTCTGTAATTTATTTAGAAAATTTTAATTTTAAAACCTATATTATGAATAATAATATTTATAATGATTTTCAAAATTACTTAATTAATGAAGATGAATCTAATTTAACTTGCTTAATAAAGGAATTAACAAATGAAATTAGAAATTATCCTAACACTTCCATTAGTTATGTAAAGGATATCTATTATAACTTATTAATTATTCTTATTAATTTTTCAAAAGAGAGAAAAATTGATATATCAAATAATATAGATAGTAATAGCTTGTTTGAAGATATATTACAATTAAATAATATATTTGAAATTAATAATTATCTTATTGATAAAATTCATACTCTTTTTAAGTTATTAAATGAAAAAAATACTACTAATAAGCCAATATTAAGCATTTTAAAATTTATTCATGAAAATTATGATAATGTTAATCTTTCTCTTGAAGAAATAAGTAAAAATATCTTTTTAACACCAGCTCATATTTGTGTAATTTTTAAAGATTACACTAATACTACTGTAAATAAATATATAACTGAATATAGATTAGATAAGGCAAAAATATTATTACAAAATCCATCAATAAAAATGAATGAAATTGCTTCAAGTGTTGGATACAGAGATGGCAATTACTTTGCAAAAATTTTTAAAAAAGAAGTTGGATATAGTCCTTCTGAATATAGACGTAAATTCACATAATGAAAAATATTATTGTAAATAAATTTACTTTTTTTAAGAAACTAAATTTAATTCAAAAGTTTTTATTAACTTATTGTATTTTAATTTTAGTTCCCTTAATAGCTTTATTTGGATATTCCTATACAAAAATGTCCAATATAATTGAAAGTAATTTGTTAAACTCTACTGAAAAAGCCTTTGAACAATCTATAGATTTTATAACTTATAAACTCTATCGAATTTTTGATATTTCTAATACATTGGCAATTGATGAAAATATAGTTTCTATACTTAAAAACGATCCTGATAACTATTTGCTTTCTGATCAAATTAGTCATTTATCATATTTAAGATTATTTCTTTCTGCTTATGAAAATGAATCTGAACTTTCTAATGTAAGCTTATATGTTAATGATAATTTTATTTATAAAAATGATAACAAAAACATATTTAGTATGAATACGTTGGATTGTACTAAAGCTATAAATACAATAAATAATACTAATACCCGCTTTATTTGGGGACCTAGCTCTTATTTTGCAAATTATACGCCACTTATACCATCTGATACCTTGTCTCTTTTTAAAACTATTAAAAATCCTGATAACTTTGCAGAAAATATAGGTTATCTTAAACTTACATTTAAAAAGGACTTAATTATAGATATAATTACTAAAATTAACTCTGTCCCTAATACTATTAGTTATTTAATTAATTCTGAAGGACTTGTTATTTGTTCATCCAACGAATCAAATAATAATATTGAATATTTAACTGATATAAATCAAATTCAGTCTTTTTGTAATAATGAAAATATTTTTTCAACACTTAAAATCAATAAATCAAAAATATATGTTAAAGCATCTTTAATAGATAAAACTGATTGGTACCTAGTTACATTAATTCCTGAATCAAGTATTATATCTGCTATAAATTCTCAGAGACTTTATCTTTTAATTATAGTTATTATTTGTGGTGGTAGCTCTATAATCTTAGCCTTTTACTTTGTAATATATATTAAAAAAAGATTAAATAAGGTTGTAACTGGAATGCATTATGTGCAATCTGGTAATTTTAATCATTATATTGAACATAATGATAATGATGAAATAGGTGAATTAATTGATAGCTATAATTATATGATAGGTAAAATGTCTATATTAATAAATGAGCAATATAAACTTGGTAAAAGTGTTAAAAATGCTGAATTAAAGGCACTCCAATCTCAAATTAATCCTCATTTTCTATATAATACTTTAGATATGATCAATTGGATGTCTTATAAAAAAATGAATAAAGAAATTAGCATTGCAGTTAAAAATTTAGCAAAATTTTATAAGCTTTCTTTAAATAATGGAAAAGATTTAGTTACTATAAATGATGAATTACAACATGCAAAATTGTTTGTAAATATACAAAACATGAGATATAACAATAGAATTTCATTAAAAATCAATGTTGATGAATCTATTAATAATTATTTAATTCCTAAAATAACACTACAACCTATAATAGAAAATTCTATTAATTATGGGATTTTAGGAAAGGGAGAAAGTAGTGGAATTATTTCTATATTAGGTTATTCTTTAAATTCTCATATCATATTAACAATTTCTGATGATGGAATAGGTATGACTGCAGAAACCCTTAATCAATTAATTGAAAACAAACTTACTTCGCCTAGGGGAAGTGGTTATGGCTTAAAAAATATAAATAAAAGAATTAAATTGTTATATGGTGATAATTATGGTCTTTCATTTAAAAGTATTTATAATTATGGAACTACTGTAACTATTACTATTCCAGCAATTAATGAAGATGCAAAAAACAATTAAAAATGTGAGGTATATACTATGGGTAAACAAAAAGAATTTTATGATAAGCCACTTTTTTCTATAATTAATCATATTACTTGGTTCTTATTAGGAGGATTATATTTTATACTTCTTAATCTTCCACTTATTTTCTTTTATACAATAACATCATTTGATGTTAATCAATTTAATATTACACTATTATTTATTTGCCTTATTCCATTTGGAGTAGCATTAGGTGCTTTATATTCAACAATGTCTGAATTAGTTAGAGAAAAAGATATTTCCTTTTCATCTTATTTCTTTAATTCTTATAAAACTCACTTTAGGTCCAACCTTAAATTGTGGTTTATAGAATTAGTTGTGCTAACTATTTTATTTATAGATTTTCAGTGTTTTTATTTAAATATGACTTCTTATGGAATTCATATAATATTTTTGATATTAGGTATTTGGGTTCTTATATTAGGGTTATACGCTTTTCCTATTAATTGTAGGTTTGATATGAAATTAAAAGATATTATTATATTATCTTTTTATTATTCACTAAAAAAATTCCATATTACATTATTAAAATCAGCTATCCTCTTAATAATATGCTTACTTGTTTTTAAATTTAATGCATTATTAGTTTTACTTATACCAAGTATACTTTGTTATGTATTTTCAATTTATGATAAATCTATTTTATTAGAAATTGAAAAAAACTCATTAAAAAATACAGTAGCTTCTAAATTAAATTAATATTATATTTATGCAAAAAGGAGCTGTATCAAATTGAATTAATAAATTTACTTTCATACAGCTCCTTTTTATTAAATTAAAATATCTTTTCTTGTAAAATTAATATGCGCAATTATATATGAAATTACACTAGTTGCAATCATAATAATTATTCCATTTTGAACTGTCATATTAGGATTATTAAATGTTAATGCACTACTTCCAGTTAATATACTGATTCCATCTGCATAATTCACAAATATTAAATGAGCAAAATCTTTAATTGTAACCATTAATTGGCTTGCTATAGTTAAAAAAACTGTAACTACTACTGATAACGCCATAGTTACCATACTACTTTTAATTAAAGTTGAAATTAAGAAAACTACTGAACAAGTTGCTACAATAAATAACCCTTGGAATAACATAGATTTAACAAATAACTCTAAGTTACTTCCTATATGACCTGAACCTACAACTTTAACTAATTCAGCTGTGCCTTCAGAATTTATAATCTTATTATACTTAGCTCCCAAACTAACTGGATAACTAGCTCCACCTAACTTACTAGTTAAGTTCACAAAAACAAAGCCTATAAGTTCTGCCCCTAAAATCATAGTAATAACTGTTAATGTTACTGCTATAAACTTAGATAAAAGTACTTTTCCTCTTGTTACTGGTTGTACAAGTAAGAATTTTAATGTTGCTGGAGTACATTCTCCTGAAACTATATCACTCATAAATACAGCTATACCACAAACTAAAAGCCCTGCCCCTAAAAATTGCATAAGTGAAGTCATATAATTATAAGCTTCATATTCCCATCCATAAAGTGGCTCAATATTATTATCCCTAAGATAATTATAAATTTCCAAATTATCTTGCTCTTGCATTAAATATCTTCTTGACCACTCATCATCATAATTTTTATAATTTTCTATAGTTTGATTACTATACTCAATCATTTGATCTAATTTAATCTTCCATGCCTCTTCATCTAATCCATTTTTTATTATATATTCATAGTTTTTTATTTGCTCCCTTGAATTTTCTATAGCATCTTGTAAATATGCTATATATTCTGGATTAACATCAGTGCCTTTATTTGATTCAAGTTCTTCATTATAATACTTTAAATTATCTTGAGCCATTTTTAATTGTCTTTCTGGTGAATTCCATATCCTCATATTTTTATCACCTCTATATTGCACAAATATAGTTATTAATATAAATGTTGCAAAAAGCGCAAATACTATCCAAGTCTTAGACTTTTTCATAAGCTTTATTAATTCATTTTTTATTAAAGTAAATAACATTATCTTATTCCTCCCTCAACTAATTCCATATATCTTTGCTCTAAGCCTTTTCTTTCTTTATAGATTTCTTCAATATTAAAATTATTACATGCTAAATGCTTAACTAGTCTAGACGTTGAGTTAGATTCTAATATTATTTGTAATCCTTTATCATTAATTTTACATGATGAAACATAAGTTAATTTTTTAACTTCATTTTCAATCATTTTCTTATCATCATTAGAAACTAGACAAATTATATCTTTTTCAGTCTCCATAGAATTTGTATCTGAATTTATTTTTTCTACAGCCTTAATTACTCCATCATTAATAAATGCCACCTTATCACAAAGATTTTGAACTTCTGATAATATATGTGATGATACAAATACAGCCATTCCTCTTTCTTTAGCTGCCTTTTGTACAACTTCTCTAAAATCTAATATACCTGATGGATCTAAACCATTAGTTGGTTCATCTAAAATTAATAGCTTTGGTTTTGATAATAAAGATGCTGCAAGCCCTAATCTTTGCTTCATTCCTAAGGAATATTTCTTTACTTTATCATCAATTCTTCCCTCAAGACCAACAAGCTTTATAGTTTCCTCTACATCTTCTTTAGAGACATTTCTTATTCTTGCAATTTGCATAAGATTTTCTCTCCCCGATAAGTATTTATATAACTCTGGATTTTCAACTACAGCTCCAACTTCCCTTAATGCATTTTTTGTATCATTTTTTAAATCATGGCCACAAATTTTTATTTCCCCTGATGTAGGATTAATTAATCCAACTAACATTCTTATAGTAGTAGTTTTTCCTGCACCATTTGGACCTAAAAACCCAAATATCTCTCCAGATTTTATATTAAAACTTATACCTTTTATAATTTCTCTTTTCCCTAATGACTTTGTTAAATTATTTACCTCTAAAACATTCATCTATATTCCTCCTACTATTTCTTGAAGTACATATACTACTATAATAAGTATTTCTTAATAAACCTTTTAATATTTCTTAATTATTTCTTAAAAATATATATTATAGGAAAATAAGTATATTTTACCATAATACATCATTTCATTTATTGAAAATAACAAAGAAACTTCCGTATTATTCATCATCATCTCCTCCTTAGTAATTATATCCATAATTTACTTTATAGAACAATTATCATTTTTACATTTTACCATATATGGTAAAATAAATATAATTAAATTTTATTTTAAAGGTGGTATATTATGAAAGCACTTATTTTATATACTAATACTGGCGCAGGGCATGTTTCTGCTGGAAAATCTCTTTGTCATGAACTTAGAAATCTTGATATTGAAACTATTGAGCTAGATACATTAAACTTTGCTGGGAAAAGCACTTCAAAAAAAAGGAAGCAAATTTAGATTACTATTTCATTTCTCACAGGAATTTATTGATAAAGGCATTAATAAAAATAAATTATATTCCTTTAGCCTTCCTGTTCATTCAAAATTTAGTAAATATGTAGATAAGATAAAAGCTAAAAAAGAATTAAATTTAAATCCTAATATGAATCATATAAAATTAATTAATATAAAATTTTAAATAAAATGACAAGCTATAAATACCTCTAAATGGGTATCTATAACTTGTCATTTATTATAAGCATCTTAATTTATTAATTTAATTCTCTTTGCTTTTCAATCTTTGAAATTTGCTTTTCACCTAAATCTGCTAATTCTCTAAATTGATTTATTGTTTCCTTTAATTTTGGTAATGCTTCTTGCTTATAGCTACTAATTGAATTTAATGCTTCTAATGTATCTGAAAATGCATTTTTTAAAGTATCAACAGAAATACTGTTTTCAATAGCTTGTTTTTGAATTTCAGCCCCCTGCTCCTTTAGCATTTTAGATGTTCCACTAATTAAATCATTAGTTGTCTTATTTAAAATATCTATTTTCTTTAAAACTATTTTTTGATTATAAAGAGCACTTGCTACAATAGTTGCTGTCCTCAATGCTGAAATTGTTACATTTTTTGCCCTATCAACACCCCTTATTAATTCCTTATTATTTCTTCTTATAACTTCAATAGCTATTATTCCTTGTTGATTAACAACTATCATTTGCTGCATATCCATAACTCTTTGTCTCAATGGAAATAATATTTCTTCAGAAACAAAACTAATCTTATCTGAATCTTCATTATTAGCCTTTGCATTATCTAATGCATGAGAAATTTCATCATCCATTAACATTCCCATTTCAATTTCCTTTGCCAATCTTTTTGTTAAATCCCTCATAGCAATTTCTTCAATTTCTAAAGTTGTATTATCATTTTTTAATGTTGTTTTTCCCCTTTCTAATGACTCCATAATATCATTAATAACAGTATCTGCTTTTTGATATTTATCAAAATATGCTCTTATAGGATTTGATACCCTTCCAAAAAGCCCCTTCTTGGTAAAATCTATCATACTTGGATCTAAATCTTTCATTGTCCGTTGTAATTCTGTCAATCCAACTGCAACTTCTCCACCTTCATCTCCCATTTTAGATAGATTTTTTATGCTAACTTCTAATAATTCATTCTTTTGTGAAGATCTTTGAATTGTATCTAGCCCAAATTCATCGATTGATTTTAAAATTTCCTTTCTTTCATATAAAGAATCCATATTTATATTCATAATAGCTTCTACATTACTATTGCTTAATTTTTTTAACTTATTAACTTCTTCACTTGATGGTTTTACTTCTTCAACAACTTCTTTTTTTATTTCTTCAGCATCACTTACATTCATTGAAAATCCCATACCCATCCCCCTTATAACTTACATTTCTGCATTAAACAAACTACCTAATTTATATATAACATCATCAGAATCAGCATTAATACTTGTTGCTTCATTAATTCTTGAAATATTTTCTAATGCTTCAATATTTGCATTATATCCAATTGTATGAACTGGTATTTTAACTGATTCTAATATTTCTCTTAAATCATCTAGTGAATGTCCAATATTAGTTTCTCCATCACTTAATACAAAAAGCATCAATTTAGCATCTGGATTTTTTTCTTTTTCATCTAAAAGCATTTGCACTGCTACAGCAATTGCATCAAATGTTGCAGTTCCCCCACTTGCATCCATATCTTGTACAGCACCTGTAAATAATGATCTTTGGTTTAAATCAAACTTTTCTATTGGAAGATTAATATTAACATCATTAGAATAAGTAACTAATCCTATTGAGTTTTCTTCTCCTATATATTGTGAACCATTTAATAATGATTTTTTAAGTTCATTTAAAGGTTCTCCCTCCATACTTCCTGATACATCAGCTACAAATACAGCAACTATAGGCTTATCTCCATTTTTATTTTCCTTCCATAATTTTTGTGCTTGTAATATAGTATTTCCATCTAAATTTTCAATTTCGCATTTATAATCTTCTAATGCATTAAATCCATCCTTAACTGCTAATTCTTGATATTTATCTTGTTTATAAAATTCAATAAACTTATTTAATATTTCCTTCTTTTCATTTGATAAATTACCAACAGAATATAATGGGCTATCATGCCTATATCCAAATGGTGTAAATATATAATCGGTCTTTAGCTCTGGAGAGTTTATATAAGTTTGATATTCCATAATAAACCCATCTAAAATTCCTGATTCTGCAGAATTCCTTAATTGAAGTGTAGTATAAGCTATTAAAGGTATATTATTTTGAAATTCATTAAATCCATCAATTGCTTTTTCACTTAAAGGATTACTTGAATCAAATGTAGCTAATGTTGATACCAAAAAATTTAACCCTGTTGCACTTGCAAATGGATTTGTGTATCCCATATTTATTTCTCCATTAGCAACTGCTTGAGTAATATTTTTTAAATTAATTGCTCCATATTTTTTTATCAATTCATCATACTTTTCTTTAGATATAAGAATTCCGGCTACATTTCCAACCATTCTATCATCACATAATTCTATTGTTTTGCCATTTGCCTTTATCATTTCTCCCCACAATTCATTTGATGGACTATATGCATCTGGAAGATATTTTTCTGATATTATATAATCCATTCCTAATCCTGAAGCAATTTCTCTAACCTTAACTGAAATTATCTTTCCATTTATCTCAAATTTAGACTCATTAAAATTATTTGCTACATCTATAAGCCATCCATCTTTACCATTTCCTGCTTTTTCTCCAGTAGAAAATATTTCAATATAACTATCAGTAGTATTTTCAACCTTTGCTGGATATTTATCTATATTAGGTATTGTATCCTTAACATCTTTTACCCCCAAATCTATAGGTGCCTTTCTTGGTTCTACTTCATTTATGTTAATGTCTTTACAAATCTTTTTTAATTTTCCTGTTGCATTCTCCTTACTTATTGTTTCTTTACTTTTTCCCCAATTTTTTGTTAAAGTAATTCCTCCATAAATCACACCAAAAATTATAATAGCCATGACTATTAAAATTCCTATAATATTGCCTTTCTTTTTTTCTTTCATGTTATCACCCCCATACTTACAAATTACTTAGGGTTAATCATATTTCTTAACCCTTATATATCAAGGCCTTTATGGCCAAGAT
>OKRV01000107.1_pt1 | contig 52703 bp, 48 predicted proteins | sample 1601201 | NCBI WGS metagenome assembly OKRV01 (sample SAMEA3541540, study PRJEB24748) | human gut metagenome | biome: human gut; feature: human-associated habitat; material: faeces | place: China | collected 2012 | reverse complement strand
GCGAAGCGGAAATGTCGATGTTTTCTTCGTTCAGTTTCTTGGCGAATTCGCCGAGCATCCAGTTGGCTGCTTCTTTGGCATCGACGCCTTCTTTGACGACGGCTTCAAAGTAATCGGCTGTCTGTTTTTCCAGGGTCAGCAAGTTGGCGTCGTATTCGGACAAGCCCAATTCATCCTGGAAGCGCTGGCAGCGGGCATCGGGCATTTCCGGCAGTTCCTGGCGGACCTGTTCGATGTATTCCGGCGACACTTCGATAGGAATGAGGTCCGGTTCCGGGAAGTAACGGTAATCGCTGTCCCCTTCTTTGACGCGCTGGAGGATGGTAATGCCCTTGGCTTCATCCCAGCCGCGCGTAGCCTGCTGGATCGTACCGCCTTCGTCGAGGATCTGAGCCTGGCGGACGGCTTCGTATTCAATCCCCTTCTGGACGGCGCTGAAGGAGTTGATGTTCTTGATTTCCGTCTTGGTCCCCAATTTATCCGAACCGACGGGACGGACGGAGATATTGGCGTCACAGCGCATACTGCCTTCTTCGAGGCGGCAGTCGGAAACGCCGAGGTACTGCATGATGGAGCGCAGTTTTTCCAGATACGCTCTGGCTTCGGCACCGCTGCGCAGTTCCGGTTCGCCGACGATTTCCAGGAGCGGTACGCCCGTACGGTTATAGTCGACGCTGGTCGAATCAGAGTTGGCAATGCTGCCGCCGCTGTGGACGAGCTTGCCTGCGTCTTCTTCCATATGGATACGGGTCAAATGGATGCGGCGCTGTTTGCCGTCGACGTCGATATCGATGTAGCCACCTTTGCAAATCGGCAGGTCGAACTGGGACGTCTGGAAGTTCTTCGGCAAATCGGGATAGTAGTAGTTCTTGCGGTCGAATTTGCTGAACGGCAGGATGTCGCAATGCAGGGCCAGGCCGGCTTTGACGGCATAATGCAATACTTCTTTATTGAGTACGGGCAGGACGCCGGGCAGGCCTAAGCAGACCGGGCAGACGTGGGTATTCGGTTCGGCGCCGAATTCCGTGCTGCAGCCGCAGAAAATCTTGGTTTTCGTTTTTAATTCGACATGGACTTCCAAGCCGATAACGGATTCGTATTTCATTAAAGTTCAACCTCCCCCATGGGCGACGGCTTGCGAAGGTCCGTCCGATTCTGTTCAAACGTATAGGCCACGCGAAGCAGCGTTGCTTCGTCCAGGGCCTTGCCGATGAGCTGCATGCCGATGGGCAGGCCGTTCTTATAGCCGCAGGGAATGCTGAGGCCCGGCAGGCCGGCCAGGTTCAACGTGACCGTGCAGACGTCGCCGAGGTACATAGCCAGCGGATTGTCGCTGTTCTGGCCGATTTTGAAGGCCGTATCCGGTGCCGTCGGCGTGAGCAGGACGTCGCATTTCTTCAGGGCTTCGTCGTAGTCCTGTTTGATCAGAGTACGGACTTTCATGGCCCGCAGATAATAAGCGTCGTAATAGCCCGAGCTGAGGACGTAGGTCCCGAGGAGGATACGGCGTTTGACTTCGTCGCCAAAGCCTTTCGTACGGGTCTTGATGTACATGTCGACGATATCCTTGCCGTCGACGCGCATGCCAAAGCCGACGCCGTCATAACGGGCCAGGTTGGAGCTGGCTTCGGCCGGCGCGATGATATAGTAAGCAGCGATGCCGTATTTCATGTGGGGCATGCTGACCGGTACGATTTCAGCACCGAGTTTCTTATACGTTTCGATAGCGTCTTCCAGGGCCTTGCGGCAGTCAGCATCGAGGCCTTCACCGAAGAATTCTTCCGGGACGCCGATTTTCATACCCTTGACGTCATTGACCAGGGCCTGTTTGTAATCTTTTTCAGCCTGGGGAATGGACGTCGAGTCCTTGGCATCGTGACCGGCGATGGCATTGAGGACGATGGCGCAGTCAGCTACGTCGTTGGTGAAAGTACCGATTTGGTCCAGAGACGACGCAAAGGCGATGAGGCCATAACGGGAAATGAGGCCGTATGTCGGTTTGAGGCCGACGACACCGCAGTACGAAGCCGGCTGACGGACGGATCCGCCTGTATCCGAACCGAGGGCCCAGACCGTTTCGCCCGAAGCGACAGCGGCAGCCGAACCGCCGGACGAACCGCCGGGGACGCAATCGAGGTTCCACGGGTTATGGGTCAGCTGGAAAGCCGAGTTTTCTGTCGAACTGCCCATGGCGAATTCGTCCATATTGGTCTTGCCCAGGCTGACATAATCAGCAGCCATCAATTTTTCGATGACCGTCGCATTGTACGGCGATTTGAAATTTTCCAGCATCTTCGATGCACACGTAGCCTTCTGGCCTTTGATGCAGATGTTGTCCTTGATGGCACCGGGAATCCCGGCGAGGTCACTGATGGCTTCACCGGCTGCGATTTTGGCATCGACAGCGGCAGCCGCTTCCAGGGCATAGTCGCGGTTATCCGATAAAAATGCCTGTACTTTCGGTTCTACTGTATCTTTATGTGCAAGAAAAGCCTTGGTCAATTCGACAGCCGATACGTCGCCGTTGACCAGTTTTTCATGCAGTTCATGGATGGTTAACATACATACGCCTCCCTGTTAATCCTGGATGACTTTCGGAACTTTGAAATAGCCATCAGCCTGTTCCGGCGCATTCTGAAGCGCTTTTTCATTGGCCAGCGACGGCTGGGGAACGTCGTCGCGCATGACGTTGGACATGGATACGGCATGGGCCGTCGGCTTGACATCGGTCACATCGACTTGGCTCAAGAGATCCATGTACGATAAAATGTCGTTCAGCTGTTTCCCGACCGTTTCCATCTGGTCTTCCTTGACTTCCAGGCGGGACAACAGTGCGATCTTCTTTATTTCTTCGGCACTGATTTTCATACTGACACTCCTTGCAGATATTTTTAGCGTGACAAATCGGAATCATTTGTCAAAATTCAACACATATATAATTTAATCACCTTTTGCCATATTTTGCAAGCCTCATCGCCTGTATGCGATACCGCAGGGGCCGTCCCAGAGCCTTTCTGCCCCATCCGATGCAGGACGATTGCCCGAACGGATAGCAGCGGCGGGCGGCCCGCTACGTGCTGAGGGTTTCCCCAAGCATCGTTGTTACTTTGAGTTTGTCGCGGCGGAATGCCGCATCTGAGTCCGAGGAAAAAGCCGTGGTTCGTGGCTCGTAAAAATCCACCATTATACCAGAATGGGCTATGATGGAATCTCACAGCGGGCTGCCCTGCGGGACGCCCAGAGGGTGTCCCACCTATTCTCTCGTCAGGCGGTAGATGAGGGCATTGCAGATGGCGGCGGCGATGGTGCTGCCCCCTTTTCGGCCTTTGGCGACGATGTAGGGAATGCCGGCTTCCATGATGACTTCTTTGGCATAGACGACGTTGACGAAACCGATAGGGACGCCGATGATCAGGGCCGGCCGCATCTTCCCGGCATCGATGAGTTCCCGCAGGCGCAGGAGGGCTGTCGGGGCATTGCCGACGGCGACGATGACCGGCCCTTCGAGGGCTGCGGCTTTATCCATGGAAGCCTGGGCCCGCGTCGTCCCCTGCGCTTTAGCAGCAGCAGCTACGTCTTCATCGGCCATGAAGCAGACTTTGCGGCAGCCCAGTTTTTTTAGACCCGGCTGGCTGATACCCATGCAGGCCATGTTGGTATCGGTCACGATGGTGCAGCCGCCTTTCAGGGCCGTCAAGGCCTGGTCGACGGCGCCAGGGCTGAAACGCAGGTTGCGGACATAGTCAAAGTCGGCACTGGTGTGGACGACGCGCTTGATGATATCCTTTTCGTCTGGCGGCAGGATGATGTCGCCTAATTCGTCTTCAATGATTTCCATGCTGCGCCGTTCGATATCGGCTGGTAAAATGTGTTCAATTTTCATGAGTTCCTTCCTTTCGATGGATGCAGGCTGCGACGAAGCGGGCGGCCCAGTCCCTTTTCCCCAGGAAATGGATGTGGGGATAGCCGCCGATGAAGTGGTCGTTCGCCATGATGCAGGGCCAATGGTGCTGGCTCCCGGCCTTATAAGCCGTAAAATCATGGCCGTTGTCCGTGCTGTCTGAATAGTGGAATTCGTGGGCCGTCACGGTGTCGCCAGCGCAGCAGAGCAGGTTGTCTTTTTCAGCCTTCAGGGTGACGTAACCGAAACGCTTCAGGGACGAGGTCATGAAGGTTTCGCCAGGTACGGCGCCGACCCAGGGCCACAGGCGGTCCTGGCTGTCGCGAAAGGCCTGATGGAGATACATGAATCCCCCACATTCGGCGATGCACGGCAGCCGGGCGTCCAAGGCACGGCGAAGGGATGCACGCATCGACGCGTTCTGGCTCAAGGCCTGGGCATACAGTTCGGGATAGCCGCCGCCGAGATAGAGACCGTCACAAGGCGGCAGTTCCCCGTCGTGGAGGGGACTGAAAAAGACCAGGTCCGCGCCGGCCTGCTGCAGGACCTGGAGGCTGTCTTCATAATAGAAACAGAAGGCTTCGTCCCGGGCGATGGCCAGGACGGCCCGGCCAGGATCGGGATGAAAGGCCGGACTGCCAGACCCGGTCAAAGGCGCTGCCTGGCGGGCACAAGCCAGGAGTTCATCAATGGCGATAGTCTTTTCGGCCTGGGCGGCCAAAGCGGCCATTTTCCCTTGGAGGTCAGTAATTTCATCAGCTGTGACCAGTCCCAGATGGCGGCTGGAAAAAGTGCAGTCCGGCATATCCGGGAAGCAGCCCAGGGCTTTCAGGCCCGATGCCTTTTCCCAGGCCCCTTTGAAATGCTCATAGACCATGGGCTTGATGCGGTTGACGATGAAGCCGACGACGTGGCTGTCAGCCCGGAAAGCAGCCATTCCCTGCAAGACGGCTGCCAGCGACAGGCCGGCACCGCGGCCGTCGACGACGAGGACGACCGGCGTATCTGTCGCTGCGGCCAATTCATAGGCGCTGGCCTCCGAACCCGTGCCGACGCCGTCGTAGTAGCCCATGGCCCCTTCCAAAATGGCTACATCAGCCGCAGCACCATGGCACAGCAGCGTCTCCCGGGCAGCTGCGGCGCCCGGCTCGTGGCGGCCGAGGAGAAAGAGGTCCAGATTATACGACGGCGTATCCAGGACCCGGCGGTGGAACATGGGGTCGATATAATCAGGACCGCTCTTGAAAGCAGCCGGCGACAGGCCGCGGTCCTTGAGGGCCTGTAACAAAGCGCAGACCACCGTCGTCTTGCCGCTGCCGCTGCTGGGAGCTGCCAAAAGCAGCCGTGGAACCGGCGTTCCTTGTATAGATGAGGGCATGAGGATCTCCTTTCGTGAATGTAAAGTCGTTCATCGTAGGTCGTTCATCGTTCATCGAAAAAGCAAAGACCCCGGCAGGCCGCAGGTCACTTTGTAGGGGCCGTCCTAAGCCTTTTTGGCCCGTCAGGTGCCGACCAGCGAGAGGCGCAAGACGGTTGCCAAAACGGACAGCTGTGGCTAGGCGGCCCGCCTTCGCAGTTCGCAACAAGGCTCCCCTGAGAAGGGGAGCTGGCAGCATAGCCGACTGAGGAGTTCTTCCAGCAAAGGCCCCTTGCAAGGTAGCAGAAACCTTTGTGCGACAGTCTGGGTCTAAGCTTCCCCTGCGTCCTGACGGACAGCTGTCATGATATATACCGGGTTCTGGGCCATCATGAGATGATGCTGGCCGACTCGTTTGCTGCGGGCCGTGCTGACCTGGGTGATGTCCAGCTGGTATCCGTTACGGGCGGCGTAATAAGCGGTGACGGCGGCCAGGGTTTCCAGGCTGATGGCCGTAATGACCATGCGGCAGGCTTCATTCTTGTCATACAGGTCATCGAGGATGGATGCCAGATTGCCTTTGGTCCCGCCAATGAAGGCGTAATCCGGTGCGATGTCCAAGGTTTTCAAGGTCTGGCTGGCATCGCCGGCGACGACGGTGACGTTAGTCAGGCCGAAATGGCCGATATTCTGCTGCAATACAGTCAGGGCCTCTTCATTGATTTCAAAGGCATAGACGTGGCCAAAAGGAGCCTGCAAGGCCAGTTCGACCGTGCACGAACCAGTACCGGCCCCGATGTCACAGACGACGGCGTCTGCTTCCGGAGCCAGTTTGGACAGGGCGACGCTGCGGATTTCCTGCTTGGTCATGGGCGCTTTGCCGCGCAGGAAGGCTTCATCGGGCAGACCGTGGACGGGCCGCACCCAGGGCCGGGCCTTTTCGTTTTCTACCATCATGACGGCCAGGGAATCGGCGGGACGGTCGGTGAAATCGGCAGCCGTCCCGCGGAGGATGGTTTCATTGTCATAAGATAAGTCGCAGCCAATGGCTACGGACACCGTATCCAGGCCTGCCTGGCAGAGTTCCCGGCACAAGGCGGCCGGTGAATCGGCCCCGCCTGTCAGGACGAAGACTTTCCGATGCTGGCGGACGGCGGCGACGAGGGATTCCCGGCGGCCATGGCGGCTGACGATAAAGGCGTCGTTCCACGTCGTCTGCAAGGCAGCCGCAAAGTAGACGAGGCTGCTGATGCCGGCGATGCGGGTCACCGTGCAGCCAGGGATGTCCGTGAGCAAGGCGGCCAGGCTGAAAAAGCCGACGTCGCCGGACACGAGGATGGCCATGGGCCCTTCCTCATCGGACAAAGAAGCGGCAAGCTGACAAATATCGTCACGCCGGTACGTCACGACCAGGCGCTTCCCGGAAGCCGCAAAAGGCGCCAGCATCCGCTTGTCGCCGACGAGGATAGGCGAAGCCTCTATGGCCGCTTTGGCCTGCCCCGTCAACAACGCCGGATTACCGGGCCCTGTGCCGATAATATATACGTGCATGGTATGTCTCCTTTCATGGGCGCCCGCAGGTCGCAGTCCGCAGGTCGCAGTCCGCAGACTGCTCGAACTCAGATGCCGCGGTGCGGCAACAGTTTCAAACGGACAACATCACTTCGAGTAACCCTCGCTCGCAAAAATTTCCCGAACGGGGCTATTTTTCGCGAACTGCGTCTTCCCTATTTGCCTGAATAGATATGTGTAAAAAGCAACCTCTCAGTCAGCTGCGCTGACAGCTCCCCTATGAGGGGAGCCTTGCTCTTAAGCCTCCCCTCATAGGCCCTTTTTAGCCCGTCAGGTGCTGACCGTAGGGAAGCTCAGGGCGGTTGCCAAAACAGAGAGATGGGCTGGAGGTGGCTCAAAGAGCCGGAGAGGTTGCTTTCTTGTCATTACTCTCCCCGTTCGATGACGATGACCGTGGCGCCTGTTTGTCTGGCAGCTTCTAATTTTTCCTGGAAGCCGCCGGTGTGGCCGGAGTTCTTGGTGACGACGTAGTGGGCGCCGGTCTGGCGGAACATGGCCGCATTGAGTTCGGTCGTGAAGGGGCCCTGCATACAAATCACGTGGGCCGGCAGGTAGCCTAGATCCAGGGCCCGGTCCAACGACGGACGGACGGGCAGGATGCGGGCGTAGATGCGCTGGGCATAATCGGGAATCTGGGCAAAGGAATCCAAGTCCTTACTGCCTGTCGTCAAGAAGATGGGCCCCGTCGTGTGGTTCAGGACTTCGACAGCTTCGCCGACGGAATGGACGGCGATGCAGCCAACCTGGTCCTCATAGCGGCCGCGCCGGCGCTGGATGCGGCGGTACGGGACGCCGACGGCAGCACAGGCCTGGCGGATATTGGCCGTCACGACTGTCGCATAGGGATGGGTCGCATCGATGACCTGAGCGATAGCCTGTTCCCGGAGAAAGGTTTCCATCTCCCCTTCGTCCATGCGGCCGGTCACGACGGTCACGAAAGGGCTTTCAGGCACTAACGAAGCGCCGTAATCGGTGGCGACGGACACGTAAGCCCGGATATGACAGCAGTCGGCATAATGGGCTAGTTTCCGCCCTTCTGTCGTGCCGCCGGCAATCCATACGGGGCTCCTCATAAGTGATATCCCCGCGGTGTGACCAGTTTGCCATGGATGTTCCGGGTCTGGCTGTTGCCGATGAAGACCGTACAGAACATATCCAGGCGCATCTTGCGCAGTTCGCCCAGGGTCAGGACCGTCACTTCCTGGCCTTCGCGGCCGATATTGCGGACGATGCCGGCCGGCGTATCGGCTGGCTGATGGCGCAAGATGATGTCACAGGCCTTTTCCAGATAGTCTGCCCGCTTCTTGCTGGCCGGATTGTACAGGCAGATGACGAAGTCGCCGGCAGCGGCACAGTCGAGGCGGTTGGCGATTTTTTCCCACGGCGTCAGCAAATCGCTGAGGGAAATGAGGCACGTATCGGCGACCAGCGGCGCACCGAGCAGGGCCGCACCGGCGCTGGCAGCGGTCACGCCGGGAATGACGACGATGTCGACGTCGTCATCGGCAGCCACTTCGTGCATGATGCCGGCCATGCCGTAAATCCCGGCATCGCCGCTGGACACGATGGCCACGGTCTGCCCCTGCTTGGCCCGGTCCCGGACCATGCGGCAGCGTTCGACTTCTTTGGTCATGCCCGTCGTGACGAATTCTTTATCAGGAAAATAATGACGTATCAAATCAATATAGGTGTCGTAACCGACGATGCAGTCGCAGCCATCGAGGATTTCCCGGGCCTGCAGGGTCATGCCCTGCAGGGAACCCGGTCCGATGCCGACGACATAAATACGATGTTTCATAACCTTTCTCCTTTCAACATGCAAACCGGACCTGGTAGCGTTCGCAGGCTACGGCTACGGTGATGCCGCGGCGGCTCTGTTTGGTGACGATGAGGGTCCCTTGATGGCTGGCCAGGACGGCAGCCCGTTCGCAGACGTTATCCGTGCCGACAGTCTGTTTGACGAAATCGGACGCCGTAAAGTCGCCTGGCACGGCATTGAGTTCATCGGCCGTAAAGAAGTGCAGCGGCCATTGCTGGGCCTTGGCAAAGGCCAAGAGACCGGCTTCATCCTGCTTGACGTCGATGGAGCTGACGTCGGCAATGGCGTCGGGCGACAAGTTGGCCCGCTGTAGGACGGCATTGACCCAATAAGCGATGTCTTTGGCCGGCGTACCCTTGCGGCAGCCGATGCCGATGTGGACGATGACCGGCCGGGCGACGACAGTCGTGCGGAACACGGGCACGTGGGCTTTGGTCGTGATCACCAGGCCGGCGTCGCCATGGAAGGCATAGACCAGGCCCGGCGGCAGCGGCCCCTGCAGGGGGAAATCGCTGTACACGCCGGCAGCGCCCTTTTCCAGTATGGCAGCGGCAAAGGCCTTGGCATCGTTCAGGGACGACAGGCGCAGGCCCTGGCGGGCCGCCCATTCATCGACGGCGAACAAGGCGTTGACATCGGTCGCCGTCGTCACGACGGCCTGGCCTTCCAGTTCTGCAGCCAGACGGCGGGCGATGGCATTGGCGCCGCCGATATGACCGGACAGGATGGGGATGACGAACTGGCCCTTCTCGTCGATGACCAGGACGGCCGGGTCCAGGTCTTTATGGCGGATAAAGGGCGCAATAGTGCGGACGGCAATGCCTGCGGCGCCGATGAAGACGACCAGCCGGGCCGCTTCAAAAGCCCGGGCCTCTTCATCGTGGAGATTGGGTGTAAACGGCAGGACCCCTTCCTGGACGACAGCGAATTTCTTCAGCGACGCCTGGCGGACGTCCCAGCCGCCTCCCCGCAAGCAGGCAGCGACGCGGCAGCCCAGGGCCGTCCCGGCCTGGGTAAAGGACAGGACGACGGCTTTCATGGTTCCGTCTCCTGACCGATATGGTCGCCGTACTGCTGGTCCTCCGGCGCCGCCTGGCGGCAGCCGTGGGTAAAGGCCGGATGATACAAAAGGCTGCGGTCATAAGCCGGCCCCAGCACCTTGCCGACGACGATGAGAGCCGTCTTGGAAATGGCATGGCGCCGGGCCGTTTCAGCCAGGGTGCCGACCGTGCAGGTATAAGTCTGTTCTTCTGGCCATGATGCTTTGTAGACGATGGCTGCCGGCGTATCTGCCGCATAGCCGCCGCGCAGGAGTTCGGCCTGGAGGCCGTCCAAGAGGGATGCGCTGAGGAAAATGACCATCGTCGCCTGATGAGCGGCGTAATCGGCGATTTTCTGCTTATCCGGCACGGGCGTCCGCCCTTCCATGCGGGTGATGATGACCGACTGGCTGATGCCCGGCAGGGTATATTCGGCCTGGAGGGACGCGGCAGCGGCACAGAAGGAGCTGACACCGGGTACGACGTCATAGGCGATGCCCTTCTGGGCGAGGATGTCCATCTGCTCGCGGATGGCGCCATAGACTGATGGATCGCCCGTATGCAGGCGGACGGTCATCCAGCCCTGGCCCTCCCCTTCTTCCATGGCCGCCACGACGGCTTCCAACGTCATGCCGGCGCTGTCGAGGATGCGGCAGCCTTCTTTGGCACAGGCCAGCAGCTGTGGGTTGACCAGGGAGCCGGCGTAAATAATCTGGTCCGCTGTTTCCAGTAATTTCTGGCCGCGGACGGTAATGAGGTCGACAGCACCGGGACCGGCGCCGACAAAGTGTATCATCGTAGTTCCCCCTTCGTATGCAATGCAAGAAATTCTTTGGCCCGCGACGTCAGGCCCAGGACGCCGTAGGCATTGGAAAAGACGACGGCCGCCGTCGGGATTTCACCATGGGTCCGCTGGTCCATATAGGCCTCGATTTTCTCACAGACTGCGGCCATGACCGGTTCCAGCAGGTTTTGTTCCTTCAGCAGGCGCACGGCTTCATCCGTCGTCAGGCTGTCGTAAATCTGACGGGCCAGCTGCCGTGAGGCACCGGCAAAGACGGCTTCCAGGGCCAGGAGGGTCGTGCGGCCGTCGGCATAATGGGAATGGGTATTCATGATGCCTTGGGCGACTTTGACCAATTTGCCGATATGGCCGATGACCAGGACGTCGGAAAAGCCTTTGTAGGCGGCATAATCAAGGGTTTCGCCGACATAGTTGCTGATGGTCACGCGCTGGCTGACGTCGACGCCCAGATGGTCGCGGCTGAAATCGACGCCGTAATTGCCGAAAAAGGCCAATAAATGGGTCTGGCCGGCAGCGCGGCGGGAATCCATTTCCGTATGGATCGTATCGACCAGGGCCTGTTCACTCATAGGGTCGACGATGCCCGACGTCCCCAGGACGGACAGGCCGCCGACGATGCCCAGGCGCGGGTTGAAGGTCTTCTGGGCCAGGCGCTGGCCCTCGGGGATGGACAAGGTCAGGCGCAGGCCGCCCGTATAGCCGCACTGCCGGCAAGCCGCTTGCAGGGCTTCGGTAATCATGCGGCGCGGCACGGGGTTGATGGCCCAATCGCCGACGGCACAGGCCAGGCCGGGCTGGGTCACGCGGCCGACGCCGATGCCGCCGACAATGGACAGGCCGGACGGCGTCTTTTCGACGGTCCCGTAGACCAGCATGCCGTCAGTGATATCCGGGTCGTCGCCACTGTCCTTGCGGATGGCGCACGTCGCCGACTGGGGACCGAAAGAGACGTCTTCCGGGATGAGCTGGAGGACCGTCCCCTGCGGCGTCTGCAAGGATATGGCTTCGACGCGGCGCCCGGTCAGGACCATGATGGCCGCCGCCTTGGCCGCCGCGGCCGCACAGGACCCGGTCGTATAGCCGCAGCGCATTTTCTTCCCTTCTTTGACCGTGAATAGTGACATGGTATATTTCTCCTTTTATCGTTTTTCGTTCATCGTTCGTCGTGATGGATGGTTATTTTTTTAAACCTTACGTCAAATGATGAACGTATTTAACAAAACTTCACTGATAATCTGACGTGTCATTGCAACACAACGATGGCCGAACGGCCGTCACTGGTGGTGACGATGTCGGTCCGGACGGAAAAGACGTCCCAAAGCCGTTCCGGTGTGAGGACGGCCTGGGGTGGTCCCGTACAGACCAGGGCTCCGTCTTTCATGATGACGACTTCGTCGGCATATTGCCAGGCCTGATTCATGTCGTGCAGGACGACGACGATGGTCTTCTGCCAGCCCTCATTGATGCGGCGCAGGAGGTCGAGGATGCGCAGCTGGTGGTGCACATCGAGATACGTCGTCGGTTCGTCCAGCAAGAGTATGGGCGCATCCTGGGCCAGCAAGACGGCCAGCCAGGCCCGCTGCTGTTCGCCGCCAGAGAGGTGCTGCATGACCTCGCCAGCATAGGCTTCGAGGCCGACGGCCTGGATGGCCCGGTCGACGGCGTCCCGGTCTTCCCGGCTCCGGCCGCTCCAGAGACGGCGGTAAGGAAAGCGCCCCATGCCGACTAAGTCGCGGACGGTCACATCAGGCGGCACGTCATGGGTCTGGGTCAGGAAGGCCATTTCCCGCGACAAGGCCTTACGGGAAAAATCATGGACCTCGCGCTGACCCAGGCGGATAGAGCCGCTGGCTGCGGGAATCATGCAGTTCACGGCCTTGAGGAAGGTGCTCTTGCCGCAGCCGTTGGGGCCGATGATGGCTGTCACCTTCCCTTTGGGCAGGGCTACGCTGAAATTATGGAGGATGGTCCGCCGACCGCGCCGGACGACGAGGTGCTGGACGGTAATGGCATCAGCCATGGCTCACACTTCCTTCCGCAGGAGAAATAAGAAAAAGGGCGCCCCTATAAAGGCCATGATGATGCCTACGGGCAATTCGGCCGGTGCCAGGATGAGCCGGGCCGCCGTATCGCTCAAGGTCACAGTCGCCACGCCGAAGATGGCCGAACCAGGGATGATGTAGCGGTAATCGGACCCGACCAGGAGGCGCACGATATGTGGCACGATGAGGCCGACGAAGCCCAGCAGACCGGCAACGCTGACAGCGCTGGCAGCCAGCAGGGCGGCGACGGCCGTCAGGCCCAGGCGGGCGCCTTCGACAGACAGGCCCAGGCTGCGGGCCATATCATCGCCGAGCTGGAGCAGGTTGAGATAATAGGCGCCGACAGCTGATAAAGCCAGGCCGATGACCGTATACGGTGCGATGGCCGTCACGTCTTTCCAGCTGCTGGCCGCCAGGCCGCCGACCATCCACAGCAGGGCTCCGTGGACGCGGTCGCTGTAAAAGATGAGGATGCCCGAAATGATGGCCCCCAGAAAGGCCGACACGGCGACGCCGGCCAGGATGATGCGGACAGGCACGATGCCGTCTTTCCAGGCCAGGAGGTAAATGACGGCGGCTGCGGCCATGGCGCCGATGAAGGCTACAGGCGTCATCCAGAAGAGATAAGCCGGCCAGACGATGAGGACGACGATACCGGCCAGGCCGGCGCCGGCTGAAATGCCGATGATATGCGGGTCGGCCAGGGGATTGCACATGACGGCCTGGAGGATGGCACCGGACAAGGCCAGGTTAGCCCCGACCAGGGCTCCTGTCAGCGTCCGGGGCAGGCGGATATTCCAGATGATCTGATCCGCCGTCCGGGCCGACGGCTGCCAGAGGATCTGCAGGACATCAGCCGGCGTAATGGCGGCAACGCCCTGCATGACCGACAGCAGGCAGCCTCCCAGGGCCAGGAGGACAAAGACAGCCAGCATGAGCCAGCGCCAGCGGGTCCGATAGCAGCCTTCCCTATTCATGAGCCGACTCCGGATAGACGAGCCGGGCCATATAGGCTACGGCCTTGGGGTAGTCCAGGCCCGGATTGAGGAGGAAGTATTTTTCCGGCAGGACATAGACCTGGCCCGCCTTGACGGCCGTCAGGGCGGCCCAGGCCGGATTGCCCTGGATATCTTCGCGGATGCGTTTTTCAATCTTATCGGACGACCCCATGGAGGTCAGGAAAATGACATCCGGGTCGGCCTGGACCAGGCTTTCCATACTGTAGGGGATGCGCGTCGTCTGGCCGTCGCCAGCGGCATCGGCAGCGATATTCTTCAAGTGCAGGAGATCCGCCATGTCGCCGGCAATACTCGACGGCAATTCGGCCGATACGGAACTGGGTGTCACGTGGAGGATGGCGACCCGTTTCCCCTGGACCGGTACGGCATCGGTAACAGCATGGACGGCCTGGTCCAGTTCGTCTTCCTTGGCCTTGGCTGCCTCTTCTTTGCCATAGACCTTGCCGATGACCTCAAGGTTGCGCTTAACGTCGTCATAGGTCTTGGTCTTGAGGACCAGGACCGGGATGTGGCTCTCTTCCAACTGGGCCGCCAATTTTTCGTGGTGGTCAGCGCTGGCAATGACTAAATCGGGCTGGCAGGCCAGGACCTTTTCCAGGCTCACGTTGTAGACAGGTCCGACGTCCGGCACATGCTGATATTTTTCCGGCAGCGATGCATCTTCGGCTTTGACCGTCGCCCGGCCGGCCAGGTCGCCGTCGACGGCAGCGGCGAAGTTGAGGAGCGATGTCGACAAGACGACGACGCGCTGCGGTTTCTGGGCCAGAGTGACGACCGTTCCCCGGTCATCGGTCACGACGGCATAGGCCCCGGACGAGCCGCTGCTTTGGCTAGCGTCGTTCTGAGGCGCACAGCCCGTAAGCAGGACCAGACAAAAAGCGACGATGAGCAGACAAATTTTTTTCACCGTAAAGGCACCTCCTAAAACTTTCTCTTTACGCCGACCTGCCAGTTGCGCCCGGCAGACGGATAATTATGGTACAAATCATAAGCCTCGTCGTTGAGATTGTTGACTTTGGCATACACGATCGTCGCCGCATCAGGCGAATACGACGCGCCGACATTCCAGACGACGTAGGAATTATTGCGGTAATACGTATCGTTGCGCCCGGTCCCGGCGGTCATATCGGCATTGGCCTGCCATTTGCCGTTGTGATAATGGACACCGGCATGATAGCCGTTGGGCTGATTATAGGTCGTATCGAAGGCCAGGCCTTCCCCTTTGTCCACTTTCGTGCGGATGTAGGAATAACCTGCTTCATAGTCCCATTTATCGTTGACTTTCTGCTTCCACGTCAGCTCGAAGCCTCGCTTGTCTTCTTCATCGAGGTTCTCTACTTCGTGGTATGTCGGATTTGATCGGTCCCAGCGGATGACGTGCTGCAAGTTGCTGTGGAAGATGCTGCCTTCGATGTTCGTCTTGGGACCAGCCTGATACTGGAAGCCCAAAGTCTGGGTATAGCCTTCTTCGGGCTGGAGATTTTCGTTGCCCTGCGACGTAATCCCGCGGGACGTCGTCACATAGAACTGGTCGTTCAGGCGGGGCGGCGAAAAGACGCGGCTCCACGAGGCGTAGACGTTGAAGGCGTCATTGGCCTTGTAATTCATGGCCAGGCGCGGCGTCTGGTGCGTCCCAAAAGTGCTATTCCGGTCCCAGCGCAGACCCGGCGTGACCGTGAATTTGCCGAACGTCAGGGCATCTTCGGCATAGAAAGCCTGATTATGACGTTTTTTGTCGATATAATGGGCTTCATAATTGGTCCCCATATCTTCCGTCCATTCGGCACCGGCCGTCAGATGCTGGTGCGGGCCGAGCTGCCAGTTATCCCGCCACTCCAAGCCCTGGGTGCGGGTGAAATAATGATTGGACCAGTACGTCCGCTGGTAATCGTTGAAATAGCGCAAAAAGCCTGGCTGAGCCGTTTCTTTCTTGAAATGATAGGTCACACTGTAGTCGTTGATCAGGCGGTCGATAGGCTTATTGGCCGTCAGGTACCAGCCCGCTGGGTCGGCTTTATACGTCGAGCCGTGGCCGTGATAATCTTGATGATAGGCCTTCACGGTCAGGGACGTATGGTCCGTCAGGTCCTGGTCCAGCCGCAAGGATAAGGACTTCCTGGCAATATCGCCGCGGGAATGGTCCGTATTGGCTCCGTGAGGAAAGGCATAGTATGCCCGCTGCTCCAGGTCGCCGCTGACGAGCCAGCTCGTCGCGCCAGCCCGGCCGCTGTGGGTCAGGGTATAGCCGTGCATCCCCCAGGAACCGGTGTAGGCATAGAGGGAAGATTCGCGGCGGTCCCCCTTCTTGGTAACGATATTGATGACGCCGCCGACAGCGCCGCTGCCGTAGCGCACGGAGCCGCTGCCCTTAGTGACTTCGATGTGGTCGATAGCCCCGACACCGGGCAGGCTGGTCAAATCGACGCTGCCCCGGCCATAGCCGGAGCCCTGGGCATTGGCCAGACTCTGACCGTCGACGAGGATCAGGACCCGGTCGTCACCATTGAGCTTGACATAAGAAGAGATGCCAGGCACCATTTCATTGACGGTCACGCCGGTGACGCGCTGCAAGGCCTGCTGGACCGTCGTATCGTGATGGCTTTCCATATCCTTGGCCGTAATGACTGTCGTGTTGGACTGATTGGGTGGGATGGTTGGTGTAGGTGGTTGCATCTTTGCTTCCGATAACTTTACAGGTAGTTTTTCCCGAATGGCATCGAGGACGTCGGCGACGGCATCGGGTACGTGCAGATTCCCGGCCGGCGCGGCGGCCTCATCCTTTCCCGGCCCGGCAGCCCAGCCGCGGCCGCCGGCTGCTGAACCCGTATGGCCGCTGAGACGTTCTGTCCCAGCCTGGGCCGACGGCTGGGAGCCCTTTGCCGCACCCTTTACAGAGGGCTCCCCTTTGCCGCTTTCCGTCTTGGCTGCATAAGTCATCCCGTCGGCACCGGCTTCATCCGGATCAGGCGACGCAACATCGGAGGCTGCCACAGCCCTGTCCGAAGATTCCGGGGATTCCGGTCCTTCCGGTCCCCTATCACGGCCATCCGGCTGAGAAACACGGCCCTCATCCGTATCGGTGCCAGCCGCGTCGTGACCGCCGGCACCGGCCAGGTCGTCGGCGTTATAGACCATGACGCCGGTTACGCCGTCCTGGCGGGTGTAATGATGGATCAGCGTGAAAAAACCGCCAGCTGCCAGGGCCAGATAGACGGCGACGTGGAGCGATACGGAAACGCCGGCAGCGACGCGGCCCCGTCGTTTTTCCCAGGGCTTCATGGCTGGCCTCCCTTGTCGGCGGCCAGGCCGATGTGGGCGATACCGGCCCGCTTGAAGGCATCGAGGACGTCGGCGACCTGACCGTAATCGAGGCCCCGGTCGGCGCAGAGGACGACGCTGAAAGCGCTGTCCTGACGCTGCTGGTCCCGAGCCGAAGCCAGGAGCTCATCGGCCTTGACGGGCTGTCCGTTGAGCCACAGGGACCCATCGGCCTTCAAGGTCACGACGTACTGGGCCGACGGCTGGGCCTGGGCGGCCGAAGCCCGCGGCAGCTGGACGCCGAGGCTGTGCAAATCGACCATGGACAAGGAGGTCATCATGAAGAAGACCAGCAAAAAGAACATGATGTCGATCATGGGGATGACCATAATCGACGGCTGTTCAAAATCGCGAATATTACGGAGGCGCATGGTCACTGCCCCGCTTTCACAGGCATCGTTTCCAATGCGGAAAAACACATTTCCATATCCGTAATGATGCGGTCCAGGCGCTGGGTGAAATAAGAATGGACGGCCAGGGCCAGGATGGCGACGCAGAGGCCGAAAGCCGTGGCGATGAGCGCTTCGCCGACGCCGCCGGTAATGGCCACGGCCTGGCCGGACTGGACATTGAGGATGCTGAAAGAGCGGATCATGCCGCTGATCGTCCCCAAGAGGCCCAGGAGCGGCGCCATGGTGACGATGACGCTCAGATAGTAGAGACGGCGGCGCAGTTTGGCCACGAAGATGCCCGACTGCATTTCGACGAAGGCCTTGACGTCAGGACCTGCCTGATGCTGAAAGACATCCTGCAAAATGAGGGGCAGGCCGCCGCGGCCGTCCATGGCCAAGCGCTGGGCCTGGTCGTAGCGCCGCAGCTTCATCTGCGTGTAGAATTGTTCGGCAAAGGCTTTCCCGGCGTCCATGTCTCCATAGAAAATCGCCCGTTCGATGCCAATGTAGCCGACGAAGAGAGAACAGGCCAGGAGCAGGTACATGACCGACCCGCCTGCCTGAAATAACTGAAAACCCTGTAAAATCGCTTCCAAAATACCCTCCTGTCCGGCCTGCTGACGTGTCGAATGAAGGTACAAAATCAAAAGGAGCCGTCTTGTAGCGACAGCTCCCTTACGTATCTTTTTTACAATCTCCTTCCCATCGCTCGCAGGTCTATCGGTGATTATCCGTCAGGCAGTTCTTCTGGCTTGGCTTCCTGGCCATGGCTGCGCCTTCCCATACTTCGTACAGTGACATCGTTGCAGCCTGGCTCCACCCTACAGCGGCGGGACCGCGCCGGCATTGGACCGGCTTCTCTATTGAGTCTATGACACCTGACCTATTTCAAACTTACAAACATAACTATATCATGCCCAGCGCCAGACTGTCAATGAAGGGCTGCCCCGGCCTTTCCGTCCGGTGAGACCTCGACAGTGACGACGCTGCCCCCTTCGCCCCGTTCCCAGCGGAGGATCTGGCAGGTCCCCAGGGGACAGGCAGCGGGCCAGTCGTTGAGCCAGGCCAGGAGGTCGGCAAAGGTCCCGGTCAGGACCAGCGTCTGCCGACTCCCTTCGCGGACGGACTGCTGCCACGACAAGAGCTGGACGTTCCGGGCCGCCAGGGAGGCCGCCACATCAGGGCCGGCATCAGGCTTTGCTGCCTCCCGCTTCTCCTGGGGCCGGGCCCGATGGGCATACGGGGCCAGCTGACGGTGGACGCCCTGCCAGCCCTGCCAGGTGTGATACGATGAGATGGCAAAGCAGGCGGCTATGGCAACCAGCACGGCGAGGACGGGAAAGGCCCGCTGCCAGTCAGCCCTTCTTCGCCAGGCCTTCATGACGGCTCACCTCCAGGGAAAAAGGGATCCCCTCGCCCCGGTCGGGCTGCATCTTGGCCACGGCGGCCTGGCCCATGCCCTGCTGCTGCAAGGTCCGCTGCCACTGCTGAGGCCGGTCCGCAGCGGACGCCCGGCCTTGGATGACGACCCGGCCGGCCTGACTGCTCACGGTTTCCACGACGAGCCCGTCGGGTTTGGACGAAGCCAGGGCCACCATCAGGTACGGCGTCAGCAGCGGGCCGTCGGACGGCCCTTTCTTGGCGCGGTCGGCCAGGGCCTGGCTGCGCCGGATGGCATCATTGCGCTGCTGTATCTGCTGCTGCACGGGATAGAGATAGTCTGTATAATAGGCCTTTTCCCGTTGGATCTGATACTGAAAAAAGAGGCCTGCCCCGGCACAGACAGCCAGCATCAGCCCCAGGGCCAGACAGGCCGGCCGCTGCCAGCGGCGATGGTCCTGGCGGTAGCTGGCCGGTACGAGGTTGCATTTCATGATTCTCCCTCCTTACAAGAAAGCCAGCATGGCCGTAGGCTGGGACACGTGGTAAGCATCCATCAGGCGGCGCACGGCTTCGCTCGGCCCGGCAGGCTGCCATTCCGTCTCGTCTGCCCCATCCGGGAGCCAGCGGAAGACCGGCCCATCAGCCGTCGGCACAGCCGCCTGTACGTCATAGGCCAGGGGCAGGCCGTCGCGCAGGCGGACGCGGTGCTGCTGGCCATCGGGGGCTTCCTGAAAGGCCAGGGTCCCCGTACCGGTTGGCCAAAGGCGCCCCAAAAAAGCAGGCAGCAAGTCGATGGACTGGACGACGGCTCCGGCAGCCCCGGCAGCCCGGCAGATAGCGGCGACACATTCGGCCGGATAGGCGCCGACCGTCCAGTCACCGCTCCCGTCACCGCCTTTCGACGGACAAGCCGCCTCGAAGTCATAAGGCCGCCCTTCTTCACTGACCAGGCCGGCACCGGCGATGAGGGCATCGGCTTCCTGCCGGTCTGTCGTCCCCAGGGACAGGCGCTTCCAAAGGACGCTCGGCCCGCCGATGAGGACGCGCAGGCGCCAGCCAGCCAGGCCATAGCGCTGCAGGAGTTCTGGCAGACAGGACTGGACGCCCCCTTCCTGGCCCATCCAGTCCGGGTCCCGCTTGGTTTCATAGTCGCGATGACCCTGGCGGAAGGCCACGCGTCCATACCAGGTCCGTTTCGTCTTCAAAAGATGGACAGACTGTCCATTCAGCCATAAACAGGCATTTTGTTGCCACCACATAAGCTCACCTCTCTACTAATTGACATACTGTACGAAATGCAGCACGGTCCGGCCCTGTTCATCGGCCGTCACGGCAAAGTGCAGGCCGCACGTCTGCTGGACGCCCGTTCCCGGCGCAGCGGCCCGGGCCTGCAGATAGCCGCCCGGCGTCTGACCGGCCGGCTGATACTGGCAGCGGACGGTCAGGATGTCCCCAGGGCCAGCCAGCCCTTCTGCCCGGGGCACGGCCATGGCCTGGCCCGCCAGAAAAGCGTCCGGGTCCTGCCGCAGCTGGTTCCAGCCCTCACAGAGGGCGCTTTCGGCCAAATAGGTCAGCCGCACGGTCTCTTCATAGGTCCGGGCCATCTGGAAGTGCTGCCACGCCAGGGTCGCCGCCGTCAGGGCCAGGCTCAGGGTCAGTACGGCGACGGTCACGATAGAAAAAGAAAAGAAGCCATTGCGTCGTTTCATGATTCACCTTCATTCAGAGGACACACGGCAAACTGCACGGGCCGGGACAGGCCGCTCCGCCGTTCTTTTAGGAGAAAGGCGACTTGTACGGCCTGGCCGGTCCGGGAGAAAAAGGACCGACCGTCCAGGGGCTGGATGACCAGGGCCCGGCCCTGGACGGTGCTGCCGCCGCCTGTCAGGGGCTGATAGTTGCCATCGCTGAGGCGGACATACAGGCCTTGATGGCGGACGGCAAAGCCCTTCACGGCGCCCTTGGCCGTGCGGAAGCGGACCTCCTGAGGACGGACTTCAACGTCCCGGCCATAGCGCAGGGCCTGGAACAGCGTTTCTTCTACGCTGACGTGCTGCCGCAGCAGGCCTTCTTCAATCTGGCAGCGCCAATCCAGGCGGGCCGTCTGTCCCGCCAGGGGCAGCAAAGCCGTCAGGGTCAGGGCCGACAGGCTCAAGGCCAGGAGTACGTCCAAGAGGATCCAGCCGTTTTTCTTCGGTCCCTGCCGGCACCAGGAGCCGGCAGGAAACATGGGGGCCATGGTCATCACCTGCCTCTACCTGCCAAAGGACATAGCCCTCGCCGAGAGCCGTCTGCGCATGCGTCACCTCATAGGTCCGGCCCTGGATGACGACGCGGTCTGATGGCGGACAGCCGCTCTTCCAGCCTTCCATGACCTGCCGGCAGACCATGGCTGCCAGCTGCCGCTGTCTGGCCTGGTCATGCAGTCTGACGGCCTGGAGGGAAAGGCCCAGGGCCGCCGTGAACAAGCAGGCTCCGAGGAGCAGGCCCGCCAGGCCGTCGGTCAGGAAAAAGAAGCCATTGGCCTCAGGCGATACGGATGCGCCCGGTCTGCGCCGCCACGACGATAGAACGCGTATAGGCCCCATCGGGCGAAGTAATGACCACAGCCATCGTATGCTGCGGACGACCATCGACAGCAAAGTGTACATCTCCTTTCGTTACCTGCAGGCCCGGCGGATAGGGCCGTTCTTTGACCCGGATGTAGCCTTCCTGGAGGACGTAGCGCTTTTCTTCCAGGACCAGTTTCCAGCGGCCGTTGCTCTGGTTGTTGCCGACACAGCGCTGGCGGACCTGCTGCATATCCAGGGCCATTTCCCGCGCCAGGCCATCGACGGCCTGGTGGCTGCGGCTGCGCTGACCGGCAGTGAGTCCCAGGCCCAGATACAAGAGCAGCAGGCCCAGGGCCAGCATCAGGCCGGTCAGGCTGATAAAGCCGTTCCGCCTCACCATAGCCAGCCTCCGGGCCAGGCGCGCTGGAGCGGTTCCTGGGCCAGCCACCAGCCGGCCAGGAGGAACGGGCCGAAGGGAATGATCGTCTTCCCTGTGCGGAAACGGTAGAACAAGGCCACGAGCGCGGCCAGGCCAAAAGAAGTGACTGCCATGGTCCAGGCCCCCCAGCCCGGGCAGCCCGGCGCCAGGGCCAGGGCCAGCTTGATGTCGCCGCTGCCGATGGAACCGGGCCAGAGACCATAGAGGAGCAGGAAGAGGGCGGCGACGCCCAGGGAAACGGGCCAAAAGGGCCGGACCAGACCGGCATAACTGGCGGCGCCGTTGCCCACAGCCAGGGCCAGGACGGGCGCGTCGGCAATCCAGCAGCGCCGGATATCGGTATAGCAAATCCAGGCCGTACAGCCGGCTGCCGCAGCGTACCAGAGAGATACAACAGACCCTCCCATCCTATCAGGCCTCCCCTTCCTGGGGCGATGCCGCATCGGACGAGAAATGCTTGTTGTTATAATCGGCGGAAACGACGCCATCAGCTATCTGGTATTCCCCCTTGTCCGGCGTGAGCGGTTTGAATTGCAGATACTGTTTGCCGTCGCTGCCTTGGGTCACTAAATCGTCGACACTGGCCGGGAAGACGCCGTGGTCGATTTCATAGAGGGCGGCGGCATTGCTGATTGTCCGGATATCGGCCTGTACTTTGGCTTCCTGGGCCGTCTTGGTGGCCGATGAGAAACGGGGTACGGCAAAGGAGGCGAAAATCAGGATGAGGGACACACAAATCAACATTTCTAACAGGGAAAAACCATTGCGAGTCTGCATACGAAAAAACTCCTTTCATCAGGTCACGATACTGGATGCCATGTCCAGTAACGGTAAGAGGAAACAAAGAATCAAGACGCCCATCAAGGCGCCGGTCAACAAGAGGACGACAGGCCCGAGCCAGCGCCGTATCCGGCCGGCCAGCAGCTGGAGACGGCTGCCGTAGTAGACGGCAATCGACGCCAGGGCTTCGTCATAGGTCCCGGTCATTTCCCCGACGGCCAGCATGGTCTCGACATAGGGCGTCCCGAAACGGCCGGCGTGGACGGCCTGGCTGAAGGCACAGCCCCGTTCCAGCAGCAGCCGGGCCTGCCATACGTACTGGCGGAAGAGGCATGATGGCACGACGGCAGCCGCTTCGGACAGGCAGTCCAGCAAGGGGATGCCGCCGGCCAGCTGGACGGCCAGGATCTGGCTGAAGCGCTGCCAGGCCCAGATGAGGAACCACGACGCCATGCCGGGAAGGCGGATGATCTGCCGTTCCAGCCTCAGCCGCCACTCGTCCCGCTGCCAGGCCCAGCGCAGGACAATCAGGGCGCAGCACAATACGCCCAGGCCATAGAGGCCGTACTGCCGCAGGCCGTCGAAAAGGGCCAGCACGTACTGCGTCCCTTTAGGCAGAGGCACGGCCATCTGGACCATCATGTCCGTAAAGACGGGAATGATGAACAGGCACGCGCCTGCCGTCAGGGCTGCCAGGCAGACCAGGAGGAAGGCCGGATAAGCCACGGCCTGGACCAGGAGGCGCCGCTCCCTGCCCTTCCTTTCATAGAAATCGGCCAGGACCTGGCAGAGTCCTTCGAGATTCCCCGTCTGTTCGCCGGCCCGGATGATACGGCAGGCCAAGTCGGGGAAAGCCTGGCTTTGCCGCATGGCCTGAGACGGGCAGACGCCCTGCTCCATCTGCAGGGCCGCCAGATGCAGGGACGGGCGGCAGGCGCCGGGCATATCGCTCAGGAGCAGCTGCCAGGCCTGGACCAGGGGGATGCCGCTGCCGACGAGGACAGCCAGCTGGCGGAAGAACAAAGCCAGCATAGCTGCAGACAGCCGGCGCGGCGGGCGGATCATGACGTCCCTCCCTCACCGCAGCGGCGCAGGGCCTGTTCCATGGTCCGCATCCCCAGGGCCGCACCGGTCTGCATGACCGTCGGCAGCTGATATTCCTTACCGCTGCGGATGAGCTGGACCACGGCCGGCGTGCGGACGAGGACTTCCCGGACGATGTCGATCCGTCCCTGCCGTTCCAGGCGGCGCTGGGCCAGGATGGCCTGCAGTACCATGGCCAGGCGGCAGCGGACTTCCTGCTGGGCCTCGCCACTATAGGCACCGGCCAGGCGGCTCACAGCCTGTGCTGCCGACGGCGTGTGCAGCGTCGACAAGACGAAGTGCCCCGTCTCGGCGGCCGTCAAAGCCGCATCCATGGCGGCCCGGTCGCGCATCTCGCCGATAAGGATGACGTCCGGATCCTGGCGCAGGGCCTGGCGGATGCCTTCGGCAAAGGTCGCGAAGTGCGTCCCCAGTTCGCGCTGCGTAATCAAGGCGGCCTTCCCGGCTTCGACGTATTCAATCGGGTCTTCCAGGGTGACGATATGGCAGGGCCGCCGTTCATTAATGGCCTGGAGGATGCGCCACAGGGCCGTCGTCTTGCCGCTGCCCGTGGGCCCGCAGACCAGGACCAGGCCACTGGTCAGGCAGCTGAGGCGCTGCAGCAGCGGTCCGTCTCCATCTGGCGGCAGCGACGCTAAAGGATAGAGGAAGCGTATCGTCACATGGAGGCCGGCGTACTCCCGGCAGACGTGGAGGCGGCAGCGCAGGGCGTCGTGCCAGGAAAAGGCGCCGTCGCCCTGGTCCCCGCCGCTCCAGCCGACGGCCTGCAGGACCTGGCGCAGGTCCCCTTCGCTCAAGGGCGGCCCTGGAAGCGGACAGAGGCCCTGGGCCAGGCGCATCATCGGCGGCCGGCCCGTCTGCAGATGAAGGTCTGCGGCCTGCTGACCCATGGCCGTTTCCATCAGTTCCCTTACCTTCACCATGAGCTCCCTCCTTCACAGACGCGGCGTATCTCCCTTTCATCCGTCCGTCCGGCCGCCAGGGTCCGGGCGATGACGTCGGGCAGGAGGACGGCACCATCGGACCGGGCCGCATCCGTCAGGTCCCGGACGCCGGCACAGCGGCGGATGGCGTCGCGGAGACGGCGGCCAGCCGGCACGACTTCGCACAGGCAGAAACGGCCCTGATAAGACCCATCGCTCCTGCGGCAGCGGACCAGGCGCTGGGACACGACGCCGGCCAGGGCATCGGCTGCCAGGTAGGGCGCGACGCCCATATCGGTCAGGCGGATCACGGCCTCGACGGCGCTCGGCGCATGGAGGGTACTGAAGATGACGTGCCCTGTCAGGGCGGCCCGCACGGCGATGCGCGCCGTCTCGCCATCGCGGATTTCGCCGACGACGAGGATATCCGGGTCCTGGCGCAGCAGGGCCCGCAGGCCGTCCTGGAACATCATGCCCCCTTTGGCCTGGACCTGGCTCTGGGAAATGCCCTCCATGAGGATTTCCACCGGGTCTTCCAGGGTCGCAATGCTGACCGAGTCGTCCTGGATCTCGTGGATGGCCGCATAGAGAGTCGTCGTCTTGCCGCTGCCCGTGGGCCCGCAGATGAGGATGAGCCCCTGGCGGCAGCGGATGAGCTTTTCCAGACAGCGCCGGACCTGGTCGTCCATGCCCAGGGCCGAGAGAGCCAGGGGGATGCGCTGGCCGTCGAGGATGCGGATGACGACTTTTTCGCCGCGCACTGTCGGCAGCGTACTGACCCGCAGGTCCAGGCGTCGTTCCCCGTCCTTCCAGACGATGCGCCCGTCCTGGGGCAGGCGGCGGTTGGCGATGTCCAGGCCGGCCAGGACTTTGATGCGGCTTACCAGTTTCTCCAGGCCGCCCTTGTGGAGCGTCCCGGCCTGACAGAGGACACCGTCCCGGCGCCAGCGGATGCGGACGGCGTCGTCCAGGGGCTCGATGTGGATGTCGCTGGCCCCGGCGGCCAGGGCGTCTTGCAGTAACTTGTTTACGTCCATAAAAAAATCTCCTTTCCATAGCTAGCATAGCATGGAAAGGAGACGTCCTGACAAAATTTAATCGTCTTTTAATGAAAAATCGGAAAACGGCGAAAAACTTAAGAATCCTTTAATCTTCCGTCTTGTCCGCCGTTTCTTTGTTGCGGATTTCGCTCAATTTTTCGGCTAATTCGTGGAAGGTCTTCTGGTAGAGATCTTCCTTCTTCTGTTTTTCTTCACTGGCATCGATGGTCTTAGCCATTTGTTCCCAAAAACTCATAGGTAATCCCCCTTTGATAAAAGATAGAGTAACGTTAAGATTGTCTTTATTATACGGCAAAGGGATGGCGTCATGCAAGGGATTTCCCCCAATTACCAGCTGTTGCGGTGGCGCCAGAAGGACGGCATGAGGATAGCCAGGACCGGCAGGGCTTCCAGGCGGCCCATGAGCATGGACAGGCAGAGGGCGACTTTGCTGAGCGGCGGCAGGGCCGAACAAGTAGCCGTCGCACCGAACTGGCCGAATCCTGGCCCGCAGCTGCCCATGGTCGAGACACTGAGGCCGATGGCATCGAAGATGGCCACGCCGTCAAAGACCATGATGAACGTCCAGAGGACGCCGAGCATGGTGTAGATGAAGAAGAATTTGGCTACGCCGTAAATGAGGTCCATCGAGAATTCTTCGCCATTAGAACGGATGTGCAGGACCATGTTGGGATGTATCTTCTGGCGGATGATGGCGGCAATGGTCTTGACCAGCAGCATGACGCGCGTCACTTTCAGTCCGCCTGTCGTCGAACCGGCACAGCCGCCGATGAACATCAGGACCAGGAGGATGAATTTGGAAAAGACCGGCCACTGTTCAAAGTCGTTGGAGACGAAGCCCGTCGACGACGAAATGGACACGGACTGGAAAAAGGCCTGGCGCAGGGCTTCGATGCCGTCCCACTGCTGGGCCAGGACCAGGTTGAGGGCCATGGCCGCCGTCGAGATGGCGACGATGGCCAAGTAGACGCGGAACTCCGTATCGCCGAGGATGACTTTGCAGCCCTTCTTCCAGGCCGCGACGTACATGCCGAAGTTGGCGCTGCTGATGAGCATGAAAAAGGACAGGCAGCATTCGACGACAGGGCTGTCGAAATGGGCGACGCTGTTATTGTACGGCGAGAAACCGCCCGTAGCGATAGTGGCAAAGGCGTGGTCGGCTGCGATGAGGAAGGACATGCCGCAGAGCATGAAGACGACCGTCGAGGCAACGGTAAAGACGACGTACACCGTGAACAGGGCCTTGGCCATCTCCTTGATGCGCGGCAGGGCCCGGTCCGACCGGGGGCCTGTGCTTTCGGCATTGAACATGTGGACGATGCCCTTGCCGAACTGAGGAAAGACAGCGATGAAGATGACGATGATACCCAGGCCGCCGAACCAGTGGGTCAGGGCCCGCCAGAGGACCAGGCTGGCCGGCATGGCTTCGATGTCGTCGATGACCGTCGCCCCCGTGCCGGACAGGCCGGAAATACATTCAAAGACACCGTCCAGGACGGACAAATAGCCGCCGGCAGCATAGGGAACCATGCCCAGGAAAGTGACCATGATCCAGCCCAGAGCCGTAATGGCCACGCCTTCGCGGACAGTCAGGCTGTCCGTCGGCCGATGGCCCTGCCACATGAGCAGGCGCCCTATGAGGAGGCTGATGACAATGGCCACGAGGAACGCGGCGATACTGGCTTCCCCATAGAAAAGGGCGACGACAAAGGGAATCATCAAGGCCAGCCCGCAGGCCTGAGCCAATTTCCCCAAGACAAATAAAACAATTCGTATATTCATGGTGTACCTCCTACCAGCGCCGCCGCAGATAACCGAATGCGGTCTGGATGACGACGAGGAAGGAAAAGATTTCGACGCGTCCTAAAATCATGAGGAAACTGCAATACAGCTTAGTCCATGCCGGCAGGACGGAAACGTCGGCTACGCCGAAGAGGTCCATCGTCGACCCGACACTGGACAGGCAGCCTACGGCCATCCCCATGGCCTGCATGGGCGTGACGCCGGACAGGGAAATGATCAGCATGGAGACGAAGAACGTCGCCATGAAGAGGAAGAAATAACTGAGGACACGGCTGATGATCTTCATATCGACAGGGACGCCGTCGATTTTCAAAGAAATGACCATGTGCGGATGTAGGGTCCGGCGCATTTCCTGGGCAGCCATCTTGAAAAGGACCATGAAGCGCATGACCTTGAGACCGCCTGTAGCCGAGCCGATACAGCCGCCGACAAAGGCCAGGGCAAAGAGGACGTACTTGTCGAATTCCGGCCAGGTGCTGTAGGCGGCTGACGAAAAACCGCTGGTGCTGATGAAGGACAGGACCTGGAAAAAGCCGTAGCGCAGGTTATCCCAGCCGTCGTAGACGCCGAAACGCCACAAATGGAAGGATACGAGGCAGCCCGTGACGACGACGACGGTCAAAAAGGTCCGCCATTCGGCATCGCAGAAAAGGCTCTTGAAGTCGCGCCGTTCCCAGCTCTTCCAGTAGAGGAGGAAATTGCCGCTGGCCAGGAGCATGGATACAGCTCCGGCCGCTTCCAGGGCCAGGCTGTCATATTGAGAAAAATCGAAGAGCGAATCGCCGCCGCTGGTGGACATGGTCATGAGTCCCTGATTGACGGCCATGCCCAAAGGCAGGCCGGCCAGGACGTAGAGGACCATGGAAAAGGCCGTAATGGCCAGGTAGATGAGACCGGCCTGGCGGGCCGCTTCCTGCATGCGGGCCACCATGGGGCTGAAGGATACGCTCTGATGGACGGACAAGGTCAGGCCGAAACAGCCGCTGACCTGGGGCATGACCGATACCAGGAGGAGGATGAAGTTGAGGCCGCCGAGCCATTCCATGAGGCTGTGCCACAACAAGAGCGACTGCGGCAGGCCGGCCCCGCCGTCAGCCAGGCACGACGTCCCAGTCGTCGTAAAAGCCGAGACGCTTTCAAAGAAGGCGTCGACAGGCGATGCGAAAGTGCCGGCCATGACGTAGGGAATCATACCCAAAAGGCCCAGGAGGAACCAGGCCGATACCATGTACCAGGCCCCCTCCCCCGGTCCCAGGTGGCGTTTGTGATGGCGGCCGCGGTAACGGCAGAACGCCGCTGCAAGCAAGGCGGCGGCCAGGGCCGGGGCAAAATAGACCAGGCCCGCTTCACCCCACCACAAGGCGGCCAGCAGAGGGATGAGCAGCGCCAGACCGTTGATCAGGGCCAGGCGGCTGACGAGATAAAAGACGATACTGCGGTTCATGGTCTATTCCCTGCCTTTGAAGTACTTCATGACCTTCTTGGAATATTCCGTCTGGATGAAGAGGATGATCCGGTCGCCGGCCATGAGGACGGACTGGCCGTTCGGGATATAGGCTTCGCCGTCACGGACATAGGCGCAGACCAGACATTCCTTGGGCAGGCGGACATCCATGAGGCGCTTTCCGGCTACGGGAGCCCCGTCCTGGACGATGACTTCCACGGCTTCAGCCTTGGCCCCTTCCAGGAGGGACACGGAGACGACACCGCCGCGGCGGGCAAAGGCCAGGACTTCGCTGGCCGACAAGAGGCGTGTCGACAAGACGATATCGACGCCGACCTTTTCCATGAGGTCGCCGTATTCGATGCGCGACACGCGGACGATGGTCTTCTTGGCGCCCAAGTGCTTGGCGATGAGGGCCAGCATGAGGTTCAGGCGGTCGTCATCGGTCAGGCAGATGACGACGTCGGCATCGGCAATGCCTTCCTGTTCCAGGAGGTCGATGTCCGTGCCGTCGCCGCAAATGGCCAGGCCGTTGTCCAGGAGTTCTGCCACCTGGCGGCAGCGTTCGCGGTCTTTATCGAAAATCTTGACCTTGATGCCTTCCTTGTCGAGCATGGGGGCCAAAAAACGGCCGGACCGGCCGGCGCCGATGATGATGACCCGTTCGACCATCTTCGTGTCGCTGGGGACGAAGTTCTCACTGAATTTCTCGATGGCCTTGGGGTCGCCGATGAAATACGCATTGTCGTGCGGGAACAGGCAGTCATCACCATGAGGGATGATCATGCGGTGATCGCGGAAAATCATGCCGGCCAGGATGGACGGCGGCATGTTCATATCCTTAAAGGGGATGTTGATGAGCGGCGAATGGCGGCGGACCTTGGTTTCAAAGAGCCGGACCTTGCCGTTGGCGAAGTCTTCGACGTTGAGGGCGGCCGGCGTCATGAGGATGCGGTTGATTTCACGGGCCGTGATCATTTCCGGATTGAGCATGAGGTCGATGTCGAAATTCTGCTTCAGATAATCCTTGGCTTCCGACAGGAACTGCATGTCCCGGATGCGGGCCGCCGTGTACTTGATGCCGTGTTTCTTGGCCATGATACAGGCGACCATATTGACTTCATCGACAGCCGTACAGGCGACGAGGATATCGGCACCGCGGATATCGGGATCGTTCATGGTAATCGGGCTGGCCCCGTTGGCCAGGACGGTCAATACATCGAGATTATTCTTGACGACTTCCAGCCGTTCTTCATTATGATCGACGACGACGACGTCGAATTGTTCATTCGATAAGAGCTCGGCAATACTGTACCCCAGCTTGCCGGCGCCTACGACAACGATACGCAAAGGAAAGACCTCCTTGTAAGTCGAAATAGAAAGGAGGCTGCCACACGAAGACAGCCTCTTTTTATACTTTAAGTTTGCAGTTTTTAGTTTGTAGTGAATGACTAAAAATTAAAACCCATCCTCTACAAACTACAAACGCTATACTACAACTTTTGAAGACAAAGGGCTCCACATGACGGCACAAACCACCATGTTCCAACCCCTATAAATAGTATCACATTTTGTCCTTTTTGTACATCTTTCCTTTTCGCCGCCAAGGCGATGATCTGGCAGCCCTCTCCCCTTTGCCCCGAGCCAGCCAATACTCACCCTCAGGCCCGCGGCGCCAGGTGCTGCTTCTGTTCGTACATCTTGGTGTCGGCCCGGTTGAAGACGGCCTGGTAGGCCGTGTCGCGTGTCTTGTCGTAGACGGCCATGCCTACGGAAGCGGCGAGCTGCGTCCACGGCTGAGCGGCACTCAGGTCGCGGATGTGTTCAAAGGCACGGACTTTCTCGAATAAGGCGTCCCGATGAGCATAGTCCTCGCCTTCGAGGATGACGACGAATTCGTCGCCGCCGATGCGGTAGACCGGGCTGTGCTTATAGATGCGGCAGACGGCCTGGCACAGGCGCTGTAAGGCGATGTTCCCCTTTTCGTGGCCAAAACGGTCGTTGACGTCCTTGAGCTGGTTCAAGTCGACCATGACCACGGCAAAGGCAGCCTGGCCGGCGGCGATTTTCTGGTTGAGGTCGTAGACCTTCCTGTCGTAGGCGGCGACGTTCTTGACGGCCGTCAGTTCATCCTGATAGGCCTGTTTCTGCATGGCGCCGACGTATTTGCGCATCCGTTCCATCGTATCATTCATATGGCCGGCAAGCCGCCCGATTTCATCTTGAGCCGTACTGTCCAGAGGCTGGTCATATTCGCCGCGGCCCAGGCGGCGGGCGGCTTCACTGATGTCATGCAGGGGCCGGACGATACGGTTCGCCGCCCGGATAGCCAGGAGCGTCGACAACAGACCGACGAGGACAATTATGGCCAAAACCAGGAAGGTCATGAGCTGGCGGCCGGCATAGATTTCCCGTTCCGGTGCCGTCACGCCCAGTTTCATGCCATTCTTCAAGGTCGCAAAGCCCATGGCCATGGGAATGCCCTGATAATAGTAATGGATCAAATGGGTATCCGTCGCTGACTGCTCCAGCAGCTCTCCGTGGCTGACGATATCGAAGCGCGGCTTGAACTCGTAGGCCACCTCCCTGCCGTCGGGATGGAAATAAAAAGTCTGCCAGTCCTTGAAGAGGAAGCCGTATCCGCTGTCATAGACCTTCATGCTGCCGATGAGGTCGCAGAGCATGTTGAAGTCGATATCGACGCCGACGACGGCGACGAACTGGCCTTGGACGTAGACGGGCATGACGTAGCTGATCATGCGGACACCATTATTGTCATTGACGTAAGGTGTCGTCCACAAGGCCCTCTTCTCACGCAAGGGCTGATAATACCAGTTCGTCCGGCCCGCGTCGGCTTCCCCGTACGCCTCGACGGAGGTAATGGGCTGGGACACAAAATCATGACGCGCATCTTTGCGGGTATACCAGAAGCCGTCCGGCCCGCCGGCCAGGTCTTCATTGTAATGGAGATAATAGCCCTGGACGCCGTCGATGCCGGTGGCTGCATTATAAAAAGACCGTCTAATCATGGCTTCCAGCCGGTCTCGGTTGGCTTTATTACGCAGGTCCTGGGGATTTTTGACTTCATGCTCGATGGTATGGCCGATATAGTGGACGATGTCTTCGGACTGCATGAAAATCGGATTCAGTGTCGTACTGGCGTGGATGGCCCGGCCAGTGAGGGTCTTGGCGGCGATTTCCGTCTCGCTGTGGTCGACGAGGAAGACGCAGAGGCTGCCGAAGACCAGGGTCAGCGTCAGGGAGACGCCGCAGATGACGGTCAAAAAGCGGGACCGTATAGTTTGCATCATGAAAGGGTCCCTCCTTTATGCAGCTGACAAGCCGGGCAGCAGAGCGCCGGCCGCACACAGGCCAGGGCCAATTTCCGACCGCTCCGGGGAACGGCGATGTACGTGACCTCTTTCCACGTATAGCCTGCATCCGCTCCTTTCTGGCGGAAGCGGAAGCAATCCGACTGGTCCCCTTGGGATAATTTCCTTTTGAGCGCCGTATAATCGGTGAAATCCAGGAAGCGCTGGCAGTCATCGGGATGGATATAGCTCCGGGCATAGTGCTGAAGGAACTGGCGCATGAAGAGGCATTTCTCCATGAGTTCCCCGGCTACGGCATGGCGCGAGAACAAGGGAATCCCGGCTGATTTGTCCAAGTCGACGAGGTAGATGACATCGTACAGGCGGTAGAGCTCATGAATGTGGACGTTCAGCGCCTCCTGTTCCTGGATGTGTTCGTCCAGAGTCAGGTTGTGCAGGGACACGGTCATCATCCAGCACGACGGCATGGAGGCAACGAGTTCCGCCGTGAGCTGGACGTAGTAGCCCTTTTCCGACTGGAAGAGCGTTTCCAAATGACCGCTCTGCTTGAGGCCTTCCATGAGGTCCCGGAAATGGGCATAAAGCCGCGTCCCAGGCCGGTTGATGCGCAGTTCGGCACTGAGGGCCGTAATGCGTCCGAAACTGGCCAGCTGATCCCGATAGGCCTGATTGAGATAGGCGTGATGGAATTCTTGGCCGTCGTATTCGACCAGGGCCAGAGATTGATGGGTCCGGCGGATGGCGGCGCTGGCTTTATCGTAATAAGCCCGGCTGGCCGCATCTTCGAAAGACCGGTACTGGCCTTCCAGATAGGAAAATAAATCGTTCCAGGGCATGGGCTTACTGAAGAAATAGCCCTGGAGCTTCTCGCAGCCTACAGAGGCTAGGAAATCGACGTGTTTCTGCGTCTCTACGCCTTCGGCCAGGCTCTGGCTGCCGATTTCCTTGATCATGTCGACGGTATTGCCGATGATGGAACGGGCCTTGTCCGTCGACGACGAGAGGAAATGCGTATCCAGCTTGATGATATTGAAGTCATAATCCTTGAGGACGTTGAGCGACGAATAGCCGCTGCCAAAATCGTCCATGAGAATTTGGTAGCCAGCCTGGAGGAAGCGTCCCAGGGCCTCTTTGATGACTTCTTTATCGTGGACCAGCATGGTCTCCGTGATTTCCAGATGGATGAGGTCCCGCGGCAGGCCATATGCCCGGACCGTATCTTCGACGACCTGGAAGATGTCGCAGAGGAAAAAGTCCAGGCGCGACAAATTGAAGGATACCGGGACGACGGGAAGCTGCTGGTCCAGGCGGCGGCGCAGGGCCTGGCAGGTCTGGCGCAGGATGTAGCAGTCGAGTTTATAGATGTCGTGGTTCTTTTCCAGGATGGGAATGAAGCGGGCCGGCGACAGGAAGCCGACGACGGGGTCATTCCAGCGGGCCAGGGCTTCCATGCCGCAGACGGCACCGGTCAGGGTGCGGATGACAGGCTGATAATAGACCTGGATCCAGCCGTGCTCAATAGCGTCATCACAGTGTCCGGCAATGTAGTTGTTGACCGTAATCAGCTTCTGCAGGTCCTGGGTATATTCCAAGACGGAGACGCCCACTTCATCGCGGATGTGCTGGCAGGCGATTTTGGCATAATCCACGGCCAGAGCCGGGTCGACGACCTGATTTTCAGGAAAATGGTAGACGCCGGCCTTGATTTCCAGCTGGTACTTGCGATAGACCTGGCAGATGGATTCATGAAGTGTTTCCAGCTTTTCCCGCACAGACCCTTCCGGCGTGAGCAGCTGGAAGTGGTCATTGCGGCGACGCGACAAGAAGCCCTGCGGGAAGGTTTCCCGAATCATGGTGGCCAGGCCTTTCAGGCAGTCATCGCCGACGGCGACGCCATAGCGGATATTGACGAGCTTGAAGTTGATGACGTTGAAATAGACCAGGCAGTATCCCGACAGGGACTGACCGGATTCCATGAGGTCCCGGACATACTGGAGGAAGCGCCGGTTCCCGGGCAGGCCGGTCATGTTGTCGATGTCGCTGGTCAGGTATTTGCGGTCGTAATCGGCGATAAAGACGTAATAGACCTCACCCACGCCGGGCAGGGTGACTTTGCGGCTGAAGTGTTCTGCATAGCGTACGGTACCGTCACAGGCGATGACGCGGTAGCGGGCATAACTGGTCTGGCAGACGTCGCTCGCCGTCTGCTGGCGGATATTCTGTTCTACCAGTTCCCGGTCCCGCAGGTCGACCATGCCGCGGAAGCTGTGATGGACGTAGTCGGGCAGTTCTTCGTAAGAAGCGCAGCCAAAAAAGCCGATGACATAGTCACTGGCATAGAGCAGTGTTTCCCCTTCATCGGCTTTATAAATAAAGATTCCCCCGGCCAGGCTCTGGGGGATGCAGGCCGTCAAAGCGGCCTGGTCCTTCCCGTTCATTTGATGTTCCATGCGTCCATCTCCCGTCGTAATATATTTTATATTTCGTATATACCATCCGTATATTTCTGTATATATTTCTATTTCATTATATTACAAGCCTGACAGGAGTACAAGCGCCTAGTCGGCACCGGCCAGAGCCAGCAGGGCTTCAATGGGTGTCATCTTGCCCGTATCGGTCGTGCGGGACACGGCCGTCCGCACCAGGCCGGTCCGGGCATCGTACCATATTTCGTCATACGTGAGGGCAAAGTCATATTCTTTTCCCTTGAGGCGCCGCGCCTGGAACTGGCGGAGCAGGACCTCGCTGCAGCCGTTCTGCCGGGCCTGGCGCAGGGCTTCTCCCAGGGACTGTTCCCTGCGGGCAAAGACAGGATGCAGGCGGTAGCCGAGCTGGTCGTCGGCAGCCCGTTCCAGATAGGGCGTATCGGCCTGCAGGGCCTCGTCGAGGGTCAGGGACAAGGGCGGGACCCAGACCGGTGAGCCGAAAGGCCGGCCGCCATCGTCTGGCACAGCATGGCCCAGATAGGTTTCATAAGCCGTCTTGGCATCGTAATAACGGCGCAGAGCGGTGTCGGCATATCCGGCTATATCATGGGCAAAGCGGCGCGTCGTCGGCGCTGCCTGCCAGACCGTCTTGTCCGGGAACTGTTCATACGTGCGGGAAACGGCCTGTACGGCCTTTTCTACGGGATCGCCCTCCATGACGATGCGGTCCAGCCGGATGCGCCGGCCGTAAGCCTCATTAAAGGCGTCATTGCCGACAGCCGGAGCGCCGAAGGTCACGACCTGGAGCTGCGACGCACCCTGGTCGGCCAGGCGGGCCGCCGCCAGGACGGCGACGGCTCCGCCCAGGCTGTGACCGGTCAAGGTCAGCCGTTTCGGTGCATGGGCATCGGCAGCCAGCACCTGGCCTACGGTCTGGCCGCCATAGGGCGCTGCCAGAAGGGTCGTCGTGTAGTGGTCAAAGCCGGCATGGACGCGGCGGACGCCGTCCTTTCTAGCGGTCTTCCCGGCCGTGCCGCCGTAGGCGACGGAATGGAGGTTCAAATCGGACTTGATGTCGGCCAGGCTGGCCGTTCCGGTCACGGCCAGGAGCGTATCGTCCCCTTTCCGGGCCAGGTGGAACTTGGCTTCCGATTTATCATCCTTCTGGACCTGGCTGTCGATGTGCCAGCCCCGGCGCACCAGCTCCTGACGGGCTGCCAGACCGGGCCTGTCGCCGTAAGAAGCCATGGCCATCCAGGCACAGAGGGCTTCCTGCCGGGCCTGTTCATAAGCGGCGCGCGGCGAATCGGCAAAGACAGAAAAAGCTGTTGTCACGCAAAAAAGGCACGTGAAAACAGCTTTGTAACAAGAAGTGAACATAGGCTTTCCCCTTTCCAGCCCATCAGGGCTCGTAGGACAAAATGGAAAAGACTTCCCGGTTCGGATGGTGTGATTCTTCAAAATAGAGAGTCCGCTTCAGCTCCCGTTCCCATTCGGCTTTGCGCTTCTTGTCCTTGAGCAGGGCCAGGACGTCGGGATGGGCTTCGATGAGGATATCCCCTTTGATGTGGCGGACCTGGACCATATGGCGCAGGCGGCGGATGATCTGGATGGCCACGGTTTCCGGCGAATAGAGGTAGCCTGAACCGCCGCAGACGTCACACGGGCTGAACTGGACCTGGTACAGGCTCTGGCGGGCCTTCTTGCGGGTGATTTCCACCAGGTTCAGGGCCGTCATGCCCAAGACGCGGGTCTTGGTGCAGTCCTGCGCCGTTTCCCGGGTCAGGATCTGGAGGATTTCGTCGCGTTTCGTCGGCTGGGCCATGTCGATGAAATCGATGATGATGATGCCGCCAATATCGCGCAGGCGCAGCTGGCGGGCGATTTCCACGGCCGCTTCCTTGTTGACGTGGAAAATCGTGTCCTGCAGGGTCGAACCGTTACCGGTGTACTTGCTGCTGTTGACGTCGATGACCGTCAGGGCTTCCGTGTGGTCGATGACCAGATTGCCCCCTGACGGCAGGGGCACGATGCGCGACATGAGGTGGGTCAGGCTCTCTTCGATGGCGTACTGTTCAAAGATGGGCACCGTCCCTTCGTAGAGGCGGACGCGGCTGCGCCAGGCCGGGTCGGGAAAGACCTGGCAGATGCGTTCATAAGCTTCGCGGCTGTCGACGACGACTTGTTTGACGTCGGCCGTGAAATGGTCGCGGATCATGCGCATGACCAGGTCGGCTTCGCGGTATAAGAGGGTCGGCTTGCGGGACCGCTTATACCGCTGGAGGATGCTGTCCCACGTCCCCAGGAGATACTGCAGGTCCTTGAGGAGCTCTTCCCGGGAAACGCCCTTGGCGACGGTCCGGATGATGAGGCCCATGCCGTCGGGCTTGATTTCCGATACGATGCGGCGCAGGCGGTTGCGTTCTTCTTCATCGCGGATTTTCTTGGACACGCCGATGTAATCGACAGTCGGCATGAGGACGGCGTAGCGGCCGGCCAGGCTGATATTGGCCGTGACTTTCGGCCCCTTCATGCCCTGTTCGTCCTTGATGACCTGGACCAGGACGGACTGGCCCACGGAGAGGTGCATCTGCTGGATTTCTTCCTTCGACGCCGCCCGCGGGAACATGTCGCCCATATAGATGAAGGCGTTCCTGCGGCGGCCGATGTTGACAAAGGCAGCCTGCAGGGACGGCAGGATGTTCTGAATCGTCCCTTTATAGATATGGTTGACAATGTGCATGTCGTCATTGCGTTCGACAGCGAAATCACGAAGACGACCATCCTCCAGGATAGCCATGCGCATTTCTTCTGGCATGACATTGCCTACGATTGTTTTCATCTTCTCATTCCTCCTGTGCGGGCAAATTGGTAATCGCAGACAGGCTATTTCACTAACAAGACGGCGAAATAACCCGTTTCTTTGGCGTCAGCCGCTTTTTCATAGACCCGTTCTCCCGGCAGGCCGCAGCGTTCGATCATCGACGCCTTGTCGAGGAGCTGCAGGTCCCGCAGTTCCTCCTGGATTGGTGCCAGCCGTCCCGAGGGCTTCATGATGACCTTGCTGCCTTCCAGGGCCAGCAGTTCTTTGCGGTGTGCATTGTTTCCGGGGATGACGATGAGGGCTTCATCCTTTTCGCACAGCGGCTGCTGGAGCTTGGCGGCGACGGCGCAGAAACTGGGCACGCCGGGCACGATTTCCGTGTCGTAGCCGGCCTCATGGACGAGGCGGTGGACGTAGATGCTGGTCGCGTAGACCGTCGGGCAGCCCAAGGTGATGAGGCAGACGTCGCGGCCCTGGTCGAGTTCGTCCTGCAGGCGGCGCGCCGCTTTCTCATGGGCTCCCTGGAGGACCTGGTCGTCGCGGGTCATGGGGAAATCCATGGCGATGACCATTTTATCTTCTAAGGAAACGCCGCAGCCGTCCAGGGCCTTCAAGAGGATGCCCTGGGCCGTGACGACGCCGGTCCGGCTCTGGGGCACGGCCAGGACGGGACAGGTCCTGATGATTTTCAGCGCCTTCAGGGTCAGCAGTTCCGGGTCGCCCGGGCCGACGCCGACGCAATAGAGTGTACCTTTCATGATCATCCCTCAAATAACGAATATTTCTGACCGTTTTCCTTGCGGACGAAAATACCCGTCCGCCGGGCCAGCATCATGTCCGTGTGGATGGGCAGGCCGAATTGGCTGCCCAGGATTTCCCAGACCTGGGACGGCTTGATGGCCCCTTCGCCGGTCTGATAGATGCCGACAGTCAGATAGACATTGCCGTCCTTCACATGGCCGTGGACGGCTTCGACGACGTGCTGCTTGACGTCGATGGTACGCACGCGGTGCTTGCCCTTGTGGGACACCTTTTCATAGAGGACGCTGGCTGCGTCATTGAATTTCGCCAAAATCTGGTTGAGTCCGTCCTGGCTGAGGTCTTCCGTCAGCGGGCCGCGCAGGGTATAGACGGCGTAATTGGCAATGGCCATCAGCTTCGGTGCCTTGGCATCGACGTATTTGCCATCGAGGACGGCAAAGCCCTGGGGCGACATGGCGTTCATGCGCGCCATGACGTCGGCGACGGGCAGCTTTTCAGCCAGTTCCATGTCGAGGTATTCCACATCGGCCGAGACACCGACGCCCAGGGCCGAGGCGAAGCTGAGCTTCATATGCGGATTGAAGCCTTCAGAATAACAGATAGGCAGTTTGGCCCGGATGATGACGTAGCGCACGGCCCGGGCAAAATCCAGGTGCGACAGGAATTGCAGGGCCCCATCTTTCTTAACAGCTAAACGTAGTCTTTCCATGGTCGTCCCCTTCCTTTCTGTCGATGATGGATACGCCCAGATTCGGGCAGACACCGCAGCCCGTACAGGGCAGGCGGCGGCAGTCGTGAGTCAGTTCAGCTCGAGAGGCCTTCTGCCATTCGCGCTTCAAATAGGCCTTGGCGGCGCCGTTGCTGAGATGGTCCCAGGGCAGGGCTTCGTCGAGGCTGCGCGTCCGGGCGGCATAGTAATCGGGGTCGATGCCGGCCAGGTCGAAGGCTTTCATCCACATATCGTAATCGAACATTTCCGTCCAGCCGTCGAACTTGCAGCCCAGTTTCCAGGCTTCGTAGAGGACTTTGCCCATGCGGCGGTCGCCGCGGGCGAAGGTCGCTTCCAGGCGGCCCGTCTTGGCATCGTGGTAATGGTAGGAAATGTGTTTGTCGTTGATGAGACCCTTGATGTACTGCTGTTTCCGTTCGATTTCTTCAATCGGCAGCTGGCCGAACCACTGGAAGGCCGTGTGCGACTTGGGTACGAAGCTCGATACGGAGACCGTGACCTTGCCGTTGTTCTTGTGGGTCACTTTGCGGTAGAGATTGAGGACCTTGTAGGCCAGGTCGGCGATACCGGCCAGATCTTCGTCCGTTTCTGTCGGCAAGCCCATCATGAAATAGAGCTTGACCGTGGACCAGCCGTTTTCAAAGGCATTTTCACAGGCTGCCAGCAAATCTTCTTCCGTAACGCCCTTGTTGATGACATCGCGCAGGCGCTGGGTCCCGGCTTCGGGCGCAAAGGTCAGGCCGCTCTTGCGGACCTGCTGGACCTTCTTGGCGATATCGACGGAAAAGCTGTCGACCCGCAGCGACGGCAGGCTGACGCTGACTTTCTGGCCCTTGAATTCGTCCAAGAGCTGGTCGACCAGTTCGGGCAGGCAGGAATAATCGGCCGAGCTCAGGCTCATGAGGGAAATCTCATTGTAGCCCGAATTGGCGATAATCTGTTTGGCCAGGTCGGCCAGGTGTTCCGGCGATTTTTCCCGGACCGGCCGGTAGAGCATGCCGGCCTGACAGAAGCGGCAGCCGCGGCTGCAGCCGCGGAAGAGCTCCAGGACGGCCCGGTTGTGGACGATGTCGATGTTGGGTACGATCGGTTTCGTCGGGAAGAAGACGTGTTCCACATCGGAAACGACGCATTTCTCGATTTCTGCCGGCGCTCCCGGTTCAGTGACGGTCAGGCCCTGGAAGTCGCCCTTTGCATCGTACTGGGCTTCATAGAAGGACGGCACGTAGTTGCCCGGCTGCTGGGAGAGCTGCTTCAAGAGGCCCTTCTTGCCGCCCGGTTTTCCCTGCTCTTTCCAGGCGATGATCGTATCGGCCAGGACCTGCGTCGATTCTTCCGATTCGCCCAGGAAAAAGACGTCGATGTAATCGGCCAGGGGTTCGGCGTTGTAGGCACAGGGACCGCCGGCTGCCACCAGGGGCATGTCGTCGCCGCGGTCTTTGGCAAAGAGCGGGATGCCGGCCAAATCGAGCATGTTGAGGATGTTGGTAAAGCTCATTTCGTACTGGAGCGTAAAGCCGACCATATCGAAGTCGCGCACAGGCGTCTTCGTTTCCAGGGAAAAGAGCGGATAGCCCTGGCTGCGCATGACTTCTTCCATATCCGGCCAGGGCGCGTAGACCCGTTCGGCTGCCACATCGGGCCGTTCATTGAGGAGCGCATAGAGGATGCGCAGGCCCAGATGGCTCATGGCGACTTCGTAGACGTCAGGGAAACAATAGGCAACGGTCAGTTTGACGGCATCGTGGTCCTTGACGACGCTGTTCCATTCGCCGCCGACGTAGCGGGCCGGCTTGCTGACTTTGCTCAGTAAAATCGGATCGATCTCCACGGGATGTGACAAATTAATTTCCTCCTTCACGGCGGGTTAAAAAATCATCGTCTGCTGACGCATGTAAATACTCAGTAAGAGGCCCAGGCCCATCATATTGGTCGTCAAGGCGCTGACGCCGTAGCTCATGAACGGCAGAGGGATCCCCGTGACCGGCATGATGCCGCAGGTCATGCCGACGTTGACCAGGATCTGGAAAGCCCACATGGAAACGACGCCTGTCGCCAGCATCATGCCGAAGCTGTCCTTGCAGTCCTTGGCGATCATGAGGCCGCGATAGACGAGGATGAAGTACAGGAACAAGAGGAAGACGCAGCCGAGGAAGCCCAGTTCTTCGCCGATGACGGAAAAGATGAAGTCCGTATGGTTTTCCGGCAGGAAGTTCAGCTGGCTCTGGGTCCCCTGGAAGAGGCCTTTGCCAAAGAGCATGCCCGAACCGATGGCGATCTTCGACTGGATGATATGATAGCCGGCGCCAAAGGGGTCGGCATTGGGATTGAGGAAGACCGTAATACGGGACTTCTGGTAATCCTTGAGGAAATGCCAGCCTACGGGCGCCAGGACGACGCCGGCCAGGAAGACGTTGCGCAAGAGGGACATCTTGATGCGGCCGACGAAGAGCATGCCGAAGGTAATGGCCAGGAAGACGAGACTCGTCCCCAAGTCAGGCTGTTTCAAGACCAGGAGGAAGGGAATCCCGACGTAGAGGCCGATGGGCAGGACCTGGCGCCATGTGTTGAGCTGGCCTACGCGGTCGCTGAGGATCGATGCCGTGCAGATGATCATGATGAGCTTGGAAAATTCCGACGGCTGCAGCGTGATTGGGCCGAGCTGGATCCAGCGCTGGGCGCCCAGGGCCGACGTACCGACGAACATGACGGCGACCAGCATGAGCAGGTTGATGATGTACAGGGGCTTGGCGTATTTCTTCAGCTTCGCATAATCGAAGCGGCTGAAAAAGAGGATGATCATCAAGTCGACGACAAAAGCCGCCCCCTGTTTTGCGACGAAGTCGTAGTTGATGGCCCCTTTATTGATATGCGTCGCACTGCCGATGATGCACAGGCTGATGCAGACGATGAGGAAGCTCACGATGAGCATGACTTTATCTAAATTTTTCCATTCTCGTTTAATAAACATTTCTCTCTCCTATCGACGATAGTGGCGCCAATTCCGGCATTCCTGACGGCGGCGCTGCAGCGACAGGCCCGGTAAGACTTCGGCCTGGGCCTGGTGTTTCGGCAAGAGGGCCGTCAGAGCCGTTTCCTCGATGGCCTTCCCCGTTTCCAGCCAGTCTGCCGTCGCCGACAGGGCCTGACAGAAAGGCAGGGAATCAGCCATACAGGTGATCCGCCCTTCCCCGGCAGCCCGGTCGATGCCATCATCATGCGGCAAGAGACCGGCGACGTGGCCGGTCTGCAAACGGGCTTTGGCTGCGTCTGGCGTGATGACGCCGTCAGCGTAAAAATTATTGAGGATGACGTCGTAGTGAAAGCGCTTCTGCCGGGCCGCGTACTGCATGACCTTAGCCGCATCGCGCAGGGACGACGGCGACGGTTCGACGACGAACAGGATCTCATCGGCCAGGGCCGTCGCCGCCTGATAGGCGCCGTCGCGGCCGGGCGGGCAGTCGATGAGGGTATAGTCATAGGACCCGGACAGGGACTCCAGGACATATTGATACGACGGGATGTCGATCCGCTCCCAGGTCCGCTTCTGGCTGGCCGGCAGGAAATCCAGTCCCGGCACGACCGGCAGCAAAGCCTGGCCGGGCAGGCATTTCCCCCGCGCAGCCTGGGCGGCATCGTAATGGATGGACCCGTCCAGACCGAAGAGCAGGTCGAGGTTGCGCAGGCCCATGTCGGCGTCGGCCGCCAGGACGCGGTGGCCCCGGCGCTGCAGGAGGACAGACAAGGCCGCCGTAATCAGGGTCTTGCCGACGCCTCCCTTACCGGAGGCGATGGCGATGAGCTGGGACATGAAATCACTTTCCTTTCTGATGAGATAAGGCCGTCATCAGGACTTATCGGTCAGACTCAGCCCCATCGCGATGGCTGCTGTCCTTCCCGTCCTGCGCATTCTTATTGGCCTTGTTGTCCTTTTCTTTGCCGTCCTTGTCTTTATCCTTCGGTGCGCCTTCGGCGTATTCACCGACGTGGAAGTAGGCTTCCAGCATGGAACGGACAATCGGGCCGGACGACAGAGACCCGAAACCGCCCTGTTCCGTCAGGACGGCGATGACGATGCGCGGATGTTCATACGGCGCATAGGCGACGAACCAGCCATGGTCCGTACCGCCGAAGTTTTCCGCCGTCCCTGTCTTACCAGCGACCTGGATGGGGAAGCCGGCGAACAGGGAACCAGCTGTACCGGATTCTTCAGCAACGTTACGCATCCCTTCGCGGACCAGGTCCAGCGTCGATTTGGATACGGACAGGGTGCCGACCTGTTCCGGTGCAAAAATCTTATACGGCGTGCCGTCGAGGTTGTCGATACGGCTGACGATGAACGGCCGGTACTGGATGCCGCCGTTAGCGACTTCGCTGACGATCATGGCTGCCTGGAGCGGCGTAACCAGCTGGAACCCCTGGCCGATAGCCGAGTTGAACGTATCACCGAGGTACCATTCATCGTGGAAATTCTTCTTCTTATATTCCGCACTGGCGACCAGGCCCGGTGCTTCGCCGCGCAGGGCGATGCCCGTCTTCTTGCCCATGCCGAACATGCGGGCGTATTTCGCCAGTTCGTCAATGCCGACGCGGCGGCCCATTTCGTAGAAGTATACGTTATCGGACTTAGCCAGGGCTTCGACGAAATTGATCCAGCCCAGGGCTTCGCCGCCGGCGTTGCGCATGTCGACCAGCCAGTGGCGGCCACTGTCGAAGATCATTTCATCAGGCGTGACTTTCTTGAGTTCCAGGGCTGCCGAACCGGTGATCAGCTTGAACGTAGAGCCCGGCGGATATTCGCCGGCAATGACGCGGTTTTCCATGGGGTGATTGGGATTGTCGTTGATGAGGGACCATTCTTTTTCCGTAATGCCCCGGGTAAACCAGTTCGGGTCGTAAGCCGGACGGCTGGCCATGGCCAGGACGGCGCCCGTATTGGGGTCGATGGCGACGGCAGCGATGCCGTGGGTGCCGATGCCGTTGGCGATCTGGCGGTCCATGGCCCGTTCCGTAGCCTGCTGCAGGTAGAGGTCGATGGTCAGGTGCATATTGTGACCGGCTACGGGGTCCTTGCGTTCCATTTCCTTGACCGGACTGCCGGCGGCGTCGACTTCGACCTGACGGCCGCCATCCTTGCCGCGCAGGAGGTCATCGTAATAGGCTTCCAGGCCGGCCCGGCCAATCTGGGTGATGTTGGATACGCCTTCGACGCCTTCCAGGCGCTTGGCGTCTTCTTCATCGATCTGGCCGACGTAGCCAAAGACCTGGGCGGCCATCATCTTGTACGGATAATAGCGGATCGGCTGGACGTCGACGGAGACGCCAGGCAGGTCGTTGCGCTGTTCTTCGATTTTCGTGACGATATCCTGGGTCAAGTCATTGGCCAGGACCGTCGGCACGTAAGAGCTCTTGACCTTCTGGACCTTTTCCCGCAGCTTATCTTCCGGCATGTTGAGGATGCCGGCCAGTTTCTGCAGTTCTTCGTCGCTCATGCCGTCCTTAGGCGGCACGTAGGTCACCATGAAGCTCGGCCGCGAGCCGACGAGGACCTGGCCGTTGCGGTCGTACATGATACCGCGCATGGCTGCAATGGGGATGGCCCGCAGGCGGTTCCCTTCGGCCAGGGTATAATAATATTCACCGGCAAAGAGCTGCAAGTAGACCAGCCGGCTGATGAGGATGACGAAAATCGCGATGACGATCCAGTAGAGGTAGCGGAAACGGCCATCTTGATTCTTCTTTTTCAATAACGCTTCAAGCATGTAACTAAATCTCCTTTATTTACCAGCGATAGCCCGGGAACCCGTAAAAGGCATCGTCGCGGCGCAGATGCCAGACGATGTGATCCACCGGCAGGGCCAGGATTCCGTGATAAACAAGCATAGGGATGCTGAATTCCAACAAGTAGGCGGCGATGTTGATGTACTGGCCGGCCAGGAAGAGGAACCCGCAGGTCAGGACCAGGCCGACTTCGGTCGCCCCGAGGACGATGAGCAATGTCAATACCCACTGGTCCTTGTCGATGTCGCGGCCGAGGTAGCTGCAGATGAGGGCTACGATGAGATAGACCAGCAGGTGCAGGCCAAAGAAATTGCCGATAATGACATCCTGACAAAATCCGCCCAAGAGGGCCGTGATGATGCCGATGCGCTGGCCGTGATGGAGGGCCATGAGGACGACGAAGACGAAGATGAGGTTAGGCTGGCTCACGCTGTTAAACATAAAAGGCAGGATGGCAGCCTGCAAAATAAAGACGATGAAGGCTGTCATGACACAGTTCAGTTTCTTCATAATGCCGCGGCTCCTTTAATTCCTTCTACTTTGTCGCGATTCGTCTGAGGTACGAGTTTCGGCGTGACTTCCGGTTTTTCATAGGACCCGGTATCGGCCGACTTCAAGATGACGAAGACTTCTTCCAGTTTGGAGAAATCGACGCTGGGACGAATGACGGCATATTTTACGAAATCATTTTCATTCTGATGGATCGATACGATGGTGCCGATAGGCAGGCCCTTCGGATAGATGGAGCCGAAGCCCGATGTGACCAGTGTATCCCCTTCCAGGATATCCGCATCCTTGGCGATGTTGACGAACTGCGGTTCCGTCGGCACGTTGCCGTTGCCGCGGACGACAGAGGAAACGCGCGATTCCGGACGCTGTACGATGGCACCGATGCTGGTCCGCGGGTCCGTCAGGAGCTGGACGCGGGACGAATGCGGATAGACGTCGCTGATGAAGCCGACGACACCACTCGGCGTGATGACCGGCATGTCTTTTTCGACGCCTTCGCCGCTGCCGACATCGATGATCATGGTGTTGGTCCACGTGCCGTAGTCACGGGAAATGACCGAACCAGCCAGAAGCTGGTACTGATTATGGGTCGATTTGAAATTGAGGAGCGCCCGCAGGCGGTCGTTTTCGGCTACGACTTCATCGTAGTCGACAGTCCGGCTCTTGAGGTCGGCATTTTCTTTTTCCAGCGATTCCCATTCAATGCGGTTCTTCAAGCTGACGTCGACGATGTGGATGCTCGAGGTCAGCGAATCCATGACGCGGCTGGCACCGTATTCAAAAGGCGACATGATCGTCATCAGCGGCTTGGTAATGAACGGCAGGGAATCGCGCTGGCGCCAGGCCCAGCCGACAAGCGCAATGACGATGAATAAGATGAGTACGAAGACGACGCTTCTTTTACCGAACGAAAACAATTTTAAAATCTCCTCCTATATATACGCTGTGCCCCTTCGATGAGGGCCGATAATTTATCACGATCAGCGACGGCAATGCCCGTGCCCTTGGCGACAGCCAGTTCCGGCTCGGAAGCCAGCATGACCGGCACGCCCAGTTCCTGGGTGAAGAGCTGGTCCATGCCCTTTAGCTTGGCCCCGCCGCCAGTGAGGACGATGCCATGTTCCATAATGTCTGCGGCCAGTTCCGGCGGCGTTTCCCGCAGGACATCCTTGACCAGGTCGAGGATCTTGATGAGAGGCTTGCCGATGACGTGGTAGAGCTCACTCGATTTGATGGCCATTTCCCGCTGGAGGCCGTCATCGAGGCCGCGGCCCATGAAGTAATAGCCCCGGTCTTCCAGGGGCAGGACAGCTGAGCCGTTGGTCACTTTCATCTCTTCCACCGTCGTGTCGTCAGTGACGATATCGTACTGATAGCGCAGGTAATCTTTGATGGCCGCATTGAAATCGAGGCTGCCCAGATGGAGCGACTTGGATACGACGATGCCGCCCAGGGACAGCATGGCTACATTGGTCGTACCGCCACCGATGTCGACGACCATATTGCCGACCGGATCATAGACGGGCAGATTCACGCCGAGAGCCGCAGCAGCCGCCGTTTCGATGAGGAAGGCTTCCTTGGCGCCGGCCTGATAGACGGCTTCCATGACGGCCCGTTTTTCGACATTCGACGCCGCCGAAGGCACGCCGATCATGATGCGCAGGCGCTGGACGCTGCGGACGCACTTGCTGAGGATATAGCCCAGCATCGTCCGGGTTACACTGTAATCGGCGATGACGCCGTGGACCAGAGGCCGATGGAGCTTCACCGTTTCCGGCGACCGGGACAATAAGTCCTCTGCCGCCCGGCCGACAGCAATCATCTTGCTGTTCCGTTCATCTGTCGCCATGACCGACGGTTCAGACAGGACGATGCCCCGGCCCTCCACATAGACCTGGGTCGTAGACGTCCCTAAATCAATCCCTATATTTTTAGTTAATGGAGAAAAAATCGAAGCCATAACAAATCCTTTCTATTTCTTTCGCATATTCTGTTATACAAAACAGTCATCATTCCATATTCTATCACATTGCGTCCCTTTTCGCATTAACTAATTTCATGGAATGAAAAAAAGGCCTGTCGCACGTGCGACAGACCCTTTTAAGTAGTTAGCAGCTAGTGGCTAGTGGCTAGCGGATGGTCTTTAATTTAAAAACCCTCGCTTCAAACATCAAACTTCAAGCAGGGATACACCCACATGTGCATGACAGCCGAAACGACCACACGCTTCTTACGCGACTTTCAATCCGGCGCGGTGCAAGGCCATGACGATCGGCGTGATGATCAGGCCCGATACGATGGCTTCCGGGATGCCATTGACGGCCGTGATGCCCAGCATGATGTTGATGACGTTCATGAAGGGGATGCCCTGTGCTTCGGCATAAGGGACGCCGACGATGGCCGTAAAGGAACCGAGGAAGAGAATCGTGTGACAGACCGTCGTCAAGACCGCCGTGACGGCGATGCGCCATACTTCGCGGATTTTCAGATGACGGTACAATTCAAAGGCGATGACGCCGATCAGGATACGCGGTACGATACAGATGAAGGCGTCGGCAACGACGTTATACTGTACAGCAAACAACAGCAACGCGCTCGGTGCCTGCAAGGACCGGATAAAGGAAAAGATACCGAACATGAAGCCGACGATCATGCCGACCTTGCGGCCTGCCGTCAGGCTGCCGATGATAGTCGGGATGTGAAGGATCGTCGCGTTCATGATGACCAGCGGGATGAAACCATAGCCCGTGAGGCCTAAAAAAATCGTAATCGCCGATAAGAAACCGGCAACCGTTAACTGACGAATCGACAAAAAAGTGCGTCGTGCCGGCATGACGCCAGCAACATTCTGTTTTTCCATGTTTTTCCTCCGTTCTCGCTCTTTCGCAAGATACAAGTCGCAATACGATTAAAGACGCAAAAACACGGCCGGTCCGCGCCAGTATCCGCCCGTTTCCGGTACCAACCCGGCGCTTTAAAAGAACCTGCCTTATGTGTCACGCGTAGTATATCATACTTGAAGGGGTCTTGCCAATAGTAATTGGGAATATTGTGAATCTTTACACAAGCATAATGGAGGATAAAGGCCTTCGGCCGCAGTTGGCAAAGAAACACGGTCCAGCAAGAACGGGCTGTGGATTTTTCTCCAGCAGGCTCGCCCTCTATCATGAATCAAACTTCAACCCTGAAAAAGAAAGGGACTGTACGCGATAGCACAAAGCTTCATGCGACAGTCCCTTTTGGTGCGAGTGGAGGGACTTGAACCCTCACGCCGTGAGGCGCCAGATCCTAAGTCTGCCATTTACATATTTAAAATCCGCTTAACTATGAGGTTTATCCATTATCAGCTGTTATCAAAAAAAGCCGTATCCCGCATTAAAATCAATTAAATATTTTAATGTGTGGTCAAAATGTGGTCAATTCTTTATACCAAATTTTGTAATTTTTCAACAATATCGCTTTCAATTGATGGAGTGACATGACTATATGTATCCATTGTTTGCTGAAATGTTGAATGCCCTAATCGAGCTTGAATTACCTTAAAGTGTACACCAGCCTGAACCAGTAGCGTCGCATGTGTATGACGAAGCATGTGAAAAGACAGATGCTTTAATTCTGCAAGCTTCCCATATTTATTTGCCGTATGGCTAATATATTTAGGATCATACGGCCCTCCATCCGGATTAGCAAATAATAGATTATTATTTTGATAATCAGGCTTCATCATTCTATTTTTATATGTCCTGACAATCTGTTGCCTAATAACCGCCAGCGTTTGCGGATCTAATGTTATCGTCCGTCGTGATGCTTCGTTTTTGGTTGTTTTAGATATTATTGTTTTATTATTAATCTTTAATACTGTCTGATTAACTGACAGTGTTGATTTTTTGACATTGATGTCACTTATTCTCAATCCTAATAGTTCAGATCTGCGCAATCCAGTATGCAGAGCTACAAAATATAGGGCATAATGTGTTTCGTTCTTAATAACTGACAATAATTTCTGCGCTTCCTCTTTTGTCAGCGCTTCAACTTGCGTTTTCGCTTTCTTGGGTAGTTTTACACCGCGCATTGGTGATACTGGAATGATTCCGTCATTCACTGCCTGGCGTAATGCAATCCTGACCACAGCCAAAGAATATTCGACTGTTCTGTTGCTATATCCTTTGGCCAATAATTTGGAAATGAGTTGCCGGAACATATGTGGTTGTAACTCCACTAGCTTCCGTTTAGCCATATATGGCAAAACATAGTTTCTCAATTCAAACTTGTACGATTCAAATGTGTTCACCGACAACGTCGATTGTGTTCCCCGTAACCACACAGCCAACCATTGCCCCAACGTAATCGAATCGTCCAAGCAGGGAGCCAGCCTTATCATTTCAAGATATTTTGCTCTTGCTTCTTCGGCTTCAACTTTAGTTTTCCCATAAAAAAATTTTCTTTTTCCATCAATAGTCGCTGTTACTTTGTATCTTTTGCTCCTATTATTTTTTACCATGCCCAATCACTCCTTGATGGAAAACTAAAGGGCGATTTGATACAGATATAAATCAGCCCTGATTATCCCCACAAAGCCATCACTTCGCTACGATGCTGGCTTTTTTACTTTATCTTTTCGGTTCTGGTCCATAAACTCGTTCCATACCTTTACGAGTCACTAGCCATATCCTGCCGGCTTTCCTGGCCTCTGTCGGTAAAAACTTGGGTTTCGCTTTCGCATATCCGCTACAAGCCTGCTGTACTGTAATCGGAGCTTTTCCCCATTTTTCTGCCGCTTCTGCTGCGGTCATGACCTCTTCTAGACAATTCATTAAAACACCCCCAGTGTTCTCAATAATGCAATAATCGAGATAACTAACGCTATTAAACTAATATATGTTGATTTCATTTTATCAGATGTGATATACTAACCCTAAGCAGGAAGCCCGCCACTCTAGGAGGGGCAAGCTCTTTAGCTTAATGGGAAAAACCTTGTAGCAGCAATATGATTGCAGTCACCAGCTGAATTATTGCTGTTATAAGGTTTATTTTTTCTGGTTTCACATCTTTCACCTCCTTCTCTATATTTATATTATACCTTAATGCCTCTCTTTTGTCAATGTTTAAACATTGAATTTATGTAAAAATATATGCCCCCTGGCCAATACAATCTTCGTACAATCGGAGCGTGTACTGCCAGGGGGCTTTTCATTACCATTGTTTAACTGTATACATGACCGATGCGGCTTGTATGCTCCGCCCGTCTTGTGTGTAGACCGTGCCTTCCCAGCGTCCAGCCTGATACCCAACGCCAGCATATGCCTTGTCGTCCGCATACAATACTCCGGCTTTGATTTTGTGATTATTGCGGAGATTTATTTTGTACACATCAACTTTATTATCCTTAGCATCGGCGGTCACAACAGTCCTATCCGTTTTTTCTGTAGCGGCTGCAGGCAACGAAGTGTCATTTTTATTAATAGCATCCGCAGTTTGTTCGGCTGCTTTTTCAACGGTTGGCGATTGCACATAATACGTAACGGTCGGTGGTGTCGATCCATCATGGATATACTGGATTTCTTTCACAATTTGAGCAGCCGTAGTGCCGTCTACAGCTAAATCCTTCTTGATTTTATCCTGATCTGTGGTATCTGCATATTTTATGACCTGTGCGGCTTCCTGCGCTGTTTTAATATGTTGCAGGTAAAAGTATATGCCCACACATGCTAAAATGGCTATGATCATCACACAAGCGATCTGTTTTTTGTGGGTATTGATGAAATTTATAATTGTCGTCATGGTACGCCTCCGTATATAAAAATAAGCCGGCAGGAATTTCCCGCCGGCCGTTTTGCGCTTAAAAGAAGAACAGTCTGTAAACAATCGCCGCCAGGGCAACAATTTCAACTGCGTTCATGATATCGTTTCCGTATTTTTCTTTAAAAGTCTTTGCAGCTATCGTCACTTCGGTTTCCGCTTCCTTGGCGTCTGCCTCTGCCTGGGCAACCAGGGCGTCACGCTTATCCTTCAAAATCTGGATAGCATCGGCAAATACTTCCGCGCCGTCTGCTTCCAAGTCTGCAATCTTGGCATCCAGTTTTTCGATATCGGTTTGTTCCGTAGCTGCTTGCGTGGTATCCGAAGCCTGATCCTGCTGAATATCAGTTGCCGGTGTTGTCTGTCCATTTTCTTCTGGCATAATTATTACTCCCCTTCTTCATACATAATATCTAAATCTAATTGTCCATTGCTGTCCGAATACTGCCAAAGTACAACTTTCTTTTCCGGATGTTCGTCCTTAAAAGCACAAGACGCTCCATAGTTTGCCGGGAAAAACTTTACATAATCCGCAAACTGCGAAACGTCCATTTGATTCAGCATATTGTAGGATGCGTAAATCCCGCAATCAAATCCGTTCTGGTTCATGACGATGATAAATGCGGATACCAAATCAGTCAACTGCTGGACGGTTAATTTCTGATCGTAGTAACGTTCTTCTATATCGAGCCATATTCCACACTTCAATTCCGCTGAGATATTCTGCTTGATCAAATCCGTCATGAATTGCGCTTCCTGCTTGATGCTGTCAGCGTCTTTCCCACGTGATACGAAGTATACGCCTACGTCCATCCCCGCATCCAACGCCCCGTTAATATTGGCAGCAAATAGATCGTCCATATAATCATGTTCGCCAATTTTTACGACCGCAAATGATTTTCCATTGGATACCGCCTGATTAAAATCAAAGTCTTCCTGAGCATAGCTTACGTCAATCCCATATTTCATTTATGTTCTCCTTCCCATTCATCTGGAATTCCGTCATTGTCTTTGTCTACCATCGCTTTGCCGAAAAAGCCGACGGCTGCAATGAACGACACCGACGTAATCGCCGTAATGAATTGGATCATAATAGATAGGTCCGCTTTGCCGGTCGCCTTCCACTGCCAAGTCCACGCAGCTATAAACAATAGCATACATATAATCATTAGCAATAAAAAAAGATATACCATCAATCTTGGCATACCTCGTATCTGCAGCTTATCTGTTTTGGATAAGGCCACGACTAACATATTTTGTATTTTTTTCAACAACTCACATCATCTCTCTTCGCTGGATCAGATACAGGATCACCGCCTTTCATAGTCCTAATATTTTTACAATAATCCCGATTAGGACCATGGCAACCGCTCCCAACATCATCATAATCAAATTAATCCGGTGATGCGCTGATTTGGCTGAATCCGCAGCTTTAGTCGCATCTGCCTGTACCTTTTTTATATCTGTCTGCTGCGTCCGCAGCTCATCATACATGGATTTTTGTATGCCGCTGATTTCCCCCAGTTGATGTAATACTTCATTCTGAAAATCATGTTCACCCATGATTCACCGCCTTTATCTATAAATTTACTGCTCCTTTACGCTGTACGTTGCCAGCAATAATATACTTGATACGGAGGCATATTGTTGTGGGCCGCACCACCGCCAGTATTATCTATATTAAGGCTATGCTGATGATTTCCGGCTGTACTAGTAGTTCTATCGGTACTGCCAATACAATAGCCAGCATAATTGTTCCCGTTTATTTTCCCAAAACCATTAAAG
>OKRV01000103.1_pt1 | contig 53441 bp, 80 predicted proteins | sample 1601201 | NCBI WGS metagenome assembly OKRV01 (sample SAMEA3541540, study PRJEB24748) | human gut metagenome | biome: human gut; feature: human-associated habitat; material: faeces | place: China | collected 2012 | reverse complement strand
GGATGAATGAATTCATTGGGGCAGGGATGCTGCCGAGATCGCGTAAATAATTCCACCTTTAATTTTTTTAATTATAGGGCTGATAGGCTCAACCCTATAGAAGCCGTTTATAACTTAATAAATTATAGGAGTTTTATATATTTCTGTATTTCCGTTATATGTAACTGCAATATCATTATTTGAAGTATAATCTATCTCCAAATGTTTAAGTATATAAGATTCTGTAATTTTAACAGTACAAAGTATAATACATAAAATTACACCAATTATTTCAAAAATCAATATTATTTTTTGCACAGTTTTCATTTTTAATTCCACCTTTTTAAAATTTGAGAATCGTATTTTGTATTAAATGTCTTTATAAAAATGATATGAATTGTAATGGTAATCCGAATTAAATTCGTCATACCATTTTATCATTTTTTTCGCATCAAATATGACCCACGCATAATTTTGAAAATGATATTCAATTTCATAGCCCTTTCTATTGCAATAATCAATAATACTATGCATAAATTCAGGCTTTATTTCAATATAGATTACATATGGATTTGCTTCTAAATACTTGTTGTACTCGTGATTTAAATCAATATCAAGCAACCTCTTAACATTTGTGATAAAAGCATTTCTGTTTTGTTTGCCTAATTCTTTTTGATAATTCATACCACTGCCTCCTGCGATTAGTCAAGCTCATAACATTTTTTTGTTTTATCTCTTTTCTTTGATTATAGTATAACATATTCAAAGTGTTTTGTCAATAGGTTTTTTAAATTTTTTTTAAATAAAATGAGAAATTATTATAGCGTATAATATTATAAATACTATACTTATTATATATAATATAATAATATGTTTATTCATTTTACAAATTCTCCTTAATTATTTTTGATGATACGCTCTCCTGTGTCTAAGTTGATTCCGTGCAGAAATGCTACACGCCAAACTTCCATTAACTGAGCTGTCAACTCTTCATACTTGATTCTCGGCTTTAATTTTCGAGGGTATTTCTGATGTACCTTTAGAGCTTGCAAGCTCTCTTCTTTTAATCGTGCTTGTTCATCTTGTAGGATTTTAAGTGTTTCAATATCCATAATTACAACCCCTTTCCACATTATCTGTCCTTTCGGTCGGTCACTCTGCAATTTATTTAGAATTAATATAACCGCATTTCAAATTACTACAAAGACGATTAGATACTTCCTGCAAATACTCTTTTGTTGCAATCGTGATTTCATTGATGATTCCGTTGTAATCTCTTGCAACAATTTCCTTGCTTGCTACCCTAAAATTGACATTATTAATATTTTCAAATTCAACAACCAACTTGTCTACATTTTCGCCAATTGCGGAATTTGTCCATCTTCTGAGATGACTGATGTTATTCAGTACAAACTCGCCTTCGTTACTCTCAACCAAATTTAAGATTTCTTTTTTCATAGTGTTTTCTCCTTTTTTGTCTGCGGATGTTGACTTGTGTTTTGGTTTGTTGATAATATACAACACAAATTTCGTGTTGTTAATACTTTTTGAAAAAAAACTTAATTTTTTTCGGGTGGGATGAGGCTGATAGGCTCAACCTCTCAAAAGCCGTTTAGTTAAATCAAATATTTTTTTTAGTACAGTCACTTATAAATGAATAAGATTTTTTCAAAATTTCATCACATACATTTGTAAAATCATTTAAACTTAAATCACTATGCTCAATTATATCAATCGCTATTTCCACAATATCGTCACTTGTAATATCATCTTTTTTCGTCATATTAAGCATATTGCTATATTCATCATTATCGCCGTTTGTGTACCATTCCTTTTCAACGCATAAACTTCTCAATGCACACATCGTCAACTTTCTACAAATTTTATAGTTGCTTGTCATTTTCATTTTAATTCCACCTTTAAATTTTTTTTTGAGATTTGTTCATCTCTTTTTCTTTAAATATAATATAACACATTTAATGGTAAAAATCAAGTTACAATTTTGTAACTTTTAATACTTATAATTTATATATACCATTGCACAAAAATATCAAATACACCTCACACAACCCGTACGCACACCACACCAGTATCAACACCTCGAAAATTTATTGTATAATCTATATTTTAAATGTGTAGATGTTTGAACTTTTCTATTATATAATAAATAAAAGTGAGCAAAAAATAATTTCTACTCACTTTATATCTATTTATCACTACTTGTAATTAAATTAAAATTATGTTTTCTTGCCCATTTTCGGGGCGATTCACTATTTCGCCACTTTGGAGCTGATTTTACAATCTGTCCTATATCTGCATACTTTAAGACATAATATACTTTATTATTCTGTACAACAGATGACATTGTTAAATCAATAGTTTCATCAGGTTTTAACTTCTTTTTAGTTTCCTGTGATGTAGCTCTTTTAATAGCTTTAGTGTATTTACCGCCCCGATTTACTTTTACTGCCCTATTTCATTATTCTCCTGCTGTGCTACTGTACGGTTTGTAGATTATTTTACAATCAGATATTAAATTTAATTGTGTAGATAAGTCTTTTCCATACATTAATATATAAAGCGGATTTAAAGTCTGCACAATTTTTTCATATTGACTGTATAAAAGTCTATAATTTGCCCACCTGCCCTCTCCCATTGTGGAAATAGCTATCGGGCAACCTTTCTCTACTCCTGTTAAAAATAAATCTACATCAGCTTGATTTCCTATTGTTATTGTTGGAATTACTTTAATTCCATTTTCCTGCCAATACCTCCCACACCAACGATTTCTATATAAATTAAATATTTGTATAGCTTTTGGTGTATCTGCATAAGGTGAAAAATCAGGGGATAGGATATATTTATAATTTTTTAAAATCTCTAAATATCTTGTAGGAAAATTCCATACTCTTTCAAATTGATAATCGTGTAAGAAAAAGTGTAATCCTTTAGTTTTAGTTTCTTTTGCTGTCTTTGCAAAGTTGAACCCTATCAATTTACTATTATCAATTTCAGAAATACTAATATTTTGATTTTTAATTATAGGTATGCCCATATCATTATCACTTTCAAACTGACCATAGGATAAGTTAAGAATATTTTGCTCTCTTGTCCTTGTAGCCTGTTTAAAATAATAATTATCCCTGCTCTTCATCTTCTATATCTTCCTCTGAAAAATAAGGTATTGTAGCTCTTATACCATTCCATTTCTCATTATCCTGCGGTAACGGATTTCCTATTAGTGTGTACCACATATCTCTCATAAATAAACATATTTGTATTTGACTGCAAGATGAGAATAATTCAACAGATTTATTTTTCTGCTTTTCTATATCCCATACTTGCTGTTTAATATGATATTTCTGAATTACTCGGTCTTGGTCATCTGAATAAAATTGTGAAGAACAAAATAATACTTTTTGACCTCTGCTGTTAATTGCTTTCTGCAATTTTTTGATTGTGGCAATAGTACCGTTTGTTTTAGACATAGAAAATCACTACTTTCGTTTACCTTTTCTTGCAGGCTTTCTTCTTTTACCTCTTCGGGATATTGTTTTAGTTTTAGTTACCGTCTGACGAGCCGACATTATTATCACCTCCAACATAATTATTGTTACCGTTATCATCAGCATCTTGTGTTACGGTTTCCGTAACAGTTTCTTCAACGGGTAAAGATAAATAAATTATAAATCCACCAATTGTAGCGAACCACAAAGATAACACAACGATAAAAGCAATAAACCACCGTTTACTTGTTGACTTTAGTTCTCTGATTAACTCAGTTGCAAGACTTGTGTTTTCTTTCTCCATTGTTACTCCTTTCAGTATTGAATAAAGGGTTAATTATTTTAGTGTGTGCCTTTTTAAAACACACAACACCATATCCTCTTTTGCGGTTTTCTGTATTTTTCAACTTTCTACCGCACCTCAGACAAAAATCATACTCCTTATTCATAACACTTATCACCTACTTTATTATACTATAATTTTAATAAAATTACAACTATTATTTTTAAAAAATTTGTGCTAATACATATTCAACTGCGATAGGCTCATCTATCTGACCGCTTTTAATACCACTTTCTACTTTCTGCACAGTACGCAGAATATGAATTAACTGCTTATCTGTATAATATCCTGTTTTATCTTTAGCACATTTAATCTGCCAACCTGTTAAGCCTGTAGATTTTGAAACATTGGAACTTTCACAAGTCTGTATCTGTAAAACTGCTTTAGCATTATTATATAATACGGATAATAAAGCAAATGTATTTTCGCCTATAGCATATGATTCGGCTAATAGAGAATAAGCTAATTTTACTTTATGTTTCAATACTGCATCAACAAAATCAAATATAGCGTCTTTAGGCGGAATATAAATTGTGCCGTCCTGTAATAATGTAAGTAAACAAGTATCAGGATTGACTACGCCTGTAGCATAAAAATTATTAAGTTTATCAATCTCTAATAATATTCTGCTGTAATCGCTTTCGCAGATACTTATTAACTTTTTACAGTAACTTTCACTTAGTCCAATTTCACGCTGAATATATTTAATCAGCATACTTTCTTTTAAAGGCTCAAATTCAATAATATCTGATTTAAAATGCTTATAAAACTTTGACCTTTTATCTACATTAGTTAAAATCAATATAATAATATTATTACCTTGAACATTTTGTACAGCTAATTTATCCCACAAACTTTCGTTTTTAATTATATCTTCCTCATCTCTAAATACATAACAAAAATATTTAGCAACAAAAGACTTTTGATTAAAAAATTTATATACTGTACTTAAACTTTCACCCCTATTTACAGTTAAATTTTTAATACTGGCTAATTTATTTATATAAATATCCATAACTCCTACTTCATCGCCTGTGAATATGTAAAAGTTTTTAATTTTCTTAGATTTTATAGCAGACTTTAACTCACTTACTGTCATTTAGTTTACCTCCGCTGTTAAATCTATTATCCACATATCAAATAATGCAGATTTATTTATACCTGAAATTCTCAATGATGAAATATATTTATTTGTAATCATAACCCATTTATATTTCTTTAACTCTAAACACATCTGCATAAAGGCTTTCCAAAATATATTTAGATTATATTTAGTTTCATCATTTTCTTTTAAATCAATTTTATCTGCAATCTTAAGGGCATTAGCTAAACTCACTTCTGCAACATTATCAATTACAGTATTTACATAGTCCTTAAAATCCGCTACACCGTATTTCAATAACAGTTTAATATCATACGGATTATTACAGGTACGCAGAATAAAATCCTTATCAGCATTAGAAATATTAGAATCTATCTGATTTGCATATTCTGATAATTCTTCATATGTATAAGTCTGTAATCTATATACTGTTCCTCTGCTTGTAATTGTGGGTAAAGTATTTACAACATCATTAAGTGTCATAATAAAATACGCATTATTAGGCGGTTCTTCTGTCACTTTAAGCAACGCATTTTTAGCGTTTACTGACATATTATCGGCATCAGGAATTATATATACAACAGTATTAGAAATTTTATAAGCCTCGGTAATAATATCTCTAATACTACCTACTTTAATATCAGTTTCAATAACCGCTTTAGATATTTTATGAGCTATCAACCTTGCAAGTATATTTTTACCACTTCCACGCTCTCCTACAATAATAGAAAAGCGTGAAAATGTATTAGCTTCAATCTGTTTTGACATAATATCAATCAAATTTTTCTGACCAATCATATTATTCTACCTCTGACAATAAAACTGCTTCAACAAGTGTTTTAGGATTTGTTTCCCACTTAATATCTGCATTAAGTTTAACTAAAATTTTGAGCATTTTACTATACCCCTCAAAATCATAGTCTGTAAATTCAGATAAAATAGATTTATTTTCCTCTGTTTCGGGAAGATTGATAAATTCAAAACTTTTTGTAAATTTATATTTAGAAATATCTAAACAAAAAGACAACAACTGTTTTATAAACTGCTTTAAGTCCGCACCTGAATTATAAACTTTTTCAATACGGTTAATAAGTTTTTCTGTATCGGCGTAAACAAAAGAATCACATACTGCAAACATTGTTTCATAATCGGCTACACCGAGAGCTTTAACAACATTATCAACAGATACAGACTCAGCATATGATACACATTTATCCAGCATTGTAATAGAATCACGCATACCGCCATCTGCTAATTTAGCAATATATTCAAGTGCTTCAATTTCATAGTCAATCCCCTCACTTTTACAAATATATTCCAATCTATCTACAATACTTGCATATGAAATTTTTGTAAAATCATACCTTTGTACTCTACTTAAAATTGTTTTAGGTATTTTCTGAGGGTCAGTTGTGCAAAAAATAAAAATAGATTTTGCAGGAGGTTCTTCAATAAGTTTCAACATTGCCTGCCAACCTGTAGAAGAAATAGAATGGCATTCATCAATAATAAATACTTTATACTCACTATCAAGACTTTTTGATTTTGCTTGCTGAATAATATTTCTGACATCTTCAACACTATTGTTTGAAGCGGCATCCATTTCAATCGGGTTACCTTGATGATTGTTAATTTCATTTGCAAAAATTCTTGCACAGGTAGTTTTACCGCATCCTGCTGAGCCTGCAAACAAATAAGCGTGTTTAAATGTATTTGTTTCAATCTGATTTTTAAGTATTGTAATTGTAGAGACCTGTTCTACAACATCATCAAATGTTGTAGGTCTATAAGTTAATGCTAATGCTTTCATTTAGATTTATCCTTTCTGTTATCAGAGTTTTCATTTACAAGACTCTCTATAGAACCTTGTAATCGTACAATTTTAGTAGGAGAAGCTATAAATTTATTACCTTTATGACAATTTATACATTCATATTGATATTTACTATTTACACAATACGGACACATACCACTTTTCATATATTTATACCTCATTTAACGCTTTTACTAACACTTTGAAAAGAGGTTCATCAATAATGTAATGCTGTTCTCCGTCACCAAAATCAATAACAAGAGCATTATGTTCTTTGTGCATTGCAAATGCTTCTTCTTTATTTTTATCGAACCAATCCCTTTTAATTGTAAAAGAATTACTAAGATTAGTTTTGGTTTTACATTCAAGCAACCAATCCTGTAAAACTACATCCCCCTTGCTGAACTTAGTGGCACCGCTGTTAGAGGTCTGTTTACCTTTTAATGTTTTAGCTACCTTTTTCTCTTGTTTATTACTATAGTACCTTGTGGGTTTCATTTTTACCTCCTACTCAATTGTTTCTAACATTTTAAGTGTATCAAGGATTTCTACTTCATCGTTTGTAAAGGCTACATTATCTATATCCCAATCTAACACAGAAGTGTCAACACCATCGTTTTCCAACTGGTAGCTAAACAATTGTTTGTCAGAATGCATACCCCGTATACCACAATCATCTTCATACTTATGCATTGTAAAGTCATATACTTTTCCCTTAAAAGTAAGCTCATATTTGATTGTTTCATTTTCATAAGTTATCGCAAATTTTGCCATTATTTAATCCTCCTTAAACAAAGTCCATATTCCATGCTTTATTTTGGACTATATGTTCCCAATCAACTCATTTTTCAATATACGGTGCTTTATTCTTTTTGTCAGCCAGGAACATCTTTTCTTTAATAATATAATACAACACATTTATTAAAAAGTCAATAACTCTAAAACAATTTCTTAGATTTATTTTTTGATTTTTTATTGACTTTAGTGGATTCAGATTTTGAAACATCGGGCAATACTCTACCTGTTAATTGATATGCTTTAGTTATTACCCATTCATTCTGCAAAGGCAGAAATGCTCCTGTACTGCCGTCCCAGTCTTTAAATGCGTCTGACCACTCAACTGTTTTAGCTATCTCATGATATTTATTTTGCAAATCGGCTAATTCTACTGCCCATTTACTCCATGTACTATCTGATATTATATTATCATTTAATTCATAATAAATATAAGAATGCACTAACATTTGTAATCGCCTTTGCAAAATCAATTCAGCTATTTTTAATTTTTCACCTTGATATATTTCATACAGTTTCATTGTTTTCTCTCTTGACATACCATTCATCGTAAAAGAAATCCATATCATCAAAAGCCCACATACGAATATTTTTAATTACTCGTAAATCGTCTATGAGTGGAATATGTTCAGATGATAATATCGTATCTACTAAATAATCAAATAGAATTTTAACCAATAATCTATGCTCAGGTTTAGTCATTTCCAAATCATCTAAATCAAAAGCATTAGCTACAACTTCGCCACGTATAATAAATGAACTTGTTTTATAATACCACTTTATAAAATCACCGATTTCACTGTTAGTGATACTTTTCTTGAAACAATCAACACACATACCATTAAAAAGTCTACCATAATCAAAATCTTCAAGTGCTTCTGTTTTTCCGCAGTCATCACAAGTACCGATTTCATAAATATCAGTTTCGCCACAATGAGGACATACTCCATTTTCAGTTTTAAAATACTTAAAAATTTTTTTACATTTACTACATTTATACATTATATCTACCTCAATCTGTAACACAAAAAAACTGCGGGACTATTGCACTTAAATGATGTTGTTTTGGGAGATTCAATAAGTTCTGTTTCAATATCCTTTCTACTTACTAACTCTTCTACAAGTTCACAAGTAGAAAAAACCTCTAATAAATTATCTGTATCTACAGTATTACTACAGATTTTTTCTACCCACTTAAAAACATCATAATCATCTGTTTCAAACTGTATCTTATATTTTTTATTCTTATTATCAATCTGTGTATTATATGAAACCATTATTTAATCCTCCTTAAAACTGGTAAACTTATATATTTTACAAAATCTACCTTTAGTTCTTTTTGTTGATTGCTCTTTAACATCACAAATACCCCTATAAGCATTTGTCCATTCAGGAACAAAATATTTACAAGTAGCACAACGAGGGTGCTTTTTTCTGTATTCATTAGGTTTCATTACTGTCTACCTCACTTTCAAGCCAATGTTTTATGCAGTCAATTGACATCTGTTTGATTTTTTCAAAATTTGTCATTCTGTCTGTTCTCCTTTATCAAACAACATCTTTTATATTTCTTTCCGCTTCCACAAGGACAAGGTGCGTTCCTATGACTATTTTTAGGTGGGTGATATATAACGGTAGCGAGAAAAGATATATTACAATCTTGTGTATAATACTCACATATGTCAGCAGGTTCTTTAGTTATATGGGCTTTCATTCTTGATCACTCCTCATTTGAATTTTCATCATATGATTCTTCCTCATATTCTTGTTTTGTACAGTTTACAGCGTGATATCCACTAAATCCAAGTATATCACAAAGGTTTTCAGGCCTTATACATCCAGAACTTTCTACATAGCCCTCTATTTCATTTGTTTCGTTATTGATTAGTTTATAATAATATTTCATCCTATATCACTCCTATTCATTTCTATTAGGCATAGGACAACCTAATTCAGGATTGTCATAAACATTACCGATAACTTCAACTGTGCATTCATATTCATTCCAGACCCTCTCAGCAAATCCAATAGCACAAGCGTTAGAACCTTGTTCAGTTACACCTACGCACAATGTATTAAAATCATTATAAATTACAGTTAAATAATTATAATTATAGTTCAAATCAGAACTAATTTTAAGAATATCTCCTTCAAACATTTCTGTATCATTTATATCAACCATATCAGTACAGCTTCCTAAAGTATCCAAATCAATAAATTTAGGTATAATACTTCCAGATTCTGTTCTGGTAAGTATGCAAGGATGTAATCCACAACATTTAGGATATAAAGTATAATAACCATATACCCACTCACCTGTATTTTCTTCTTTACCTCTACATAACTGCCTCATTTAATTTCAGCACCTTTCTTTAAATTAATTATAGTATAACATATTGATATTACTTTGTCAACTATTTTACCTAAAATTAGAAAAATATTTTTTTCATATTTACGCATTATCCATTTTCGCACCACAACTCGGACAAAAATCAAAAGCTCTGTTCCAAGTTGAACCACATCCTGTACAACAGTAAAAATCGTCACCAAATTTACTGATTTTCCATTGAGCGTGTGCAGTATTATCAATCTTTTCAATCTTAATCTTTATACGGCTAATTGCTTTAATATCAGATAACTTAAAATCACGATTATCTACTCTATCTTCGCCATAAGTACAAAAATAACGAAATTTTGTTTTATTTCCATTGTGTATAATATAACGGTGTAAAATGCCCTCAATTACACTACCATCAAAAAGGATAACTTCAACATATTTTTCTAAATAATTTTTAAGTTTGGCTCTTTTCATAATCTTCACACCATCCATTCATCTTAGCCCCGCAACAAGGGCAATATGCAGTATTAAGGTTAATGTAAGGTTTATCGCCATCAAAATTCATTTCAAGCTCCATCTCACAATTTGAACAACGTGCCTCATAACAATTATAAGTTTCATCGAAACCATACACGACCCATTGACCGCATTTTATTTTCTGAACATCTTCTGCTATCTGATTATCAAGGTCTTGTAGTGTAACAATTGCATATATATTTTCATTTCGTTCTTCTTTGGTGTTCTCGAAGCCTAAATATTCGATAAATTTATCTACATCAATATATCTTTTCATAATCTTCACCGTCCTCGATACGCTTATTCCATTTTTCAGCGTACTGTCCAATATAACCTGTTTCTTCATCAGCATCTCCTGCAGGGATAGTAAATGGCATACAGATTTCATCAAGTACGCAATCTTGTTCCGTATCTGCGTGTAAGTAATATTGGTGGACAACCGTTTGGCCGTATTTATTTACAAAAGAATCTCTATGAAATTTCATTTCCCCACCACAAAACAGGCAGGGTTTGATTTTTAGTTCAGCCATTACTTTTCACCGCCTTTAATAATCTCATTCCAACATTTAATGCAGTCGCCTTCTATACAATTCCTTTCCTCTATAGCTGGCAAACCTAACTTCCAGAGACATATTTTAGGTATGCCATTCTCATCAAGTTCCGCATTCGGATAATGTTCCAGGAATTCGGTCAAATAAGTCCTCTGTGGGTGTTCATCGCTCCATTTCTGCACTATTTCTATTGCTTTTTTAGGATAAAGCATTTCAAAATCTGTACAGCATATTCCGTCACCGTTGTTATAACTACTCAAGAGACAGTTTGTACATTCCACTTTGCATACTCCTGACTCTGTTGTTTTAGACATCCTCTTTTTCTCAGCAAGATAGTTCTCAGTCTTGAAACAATCAATCATTATTAATCTTCCTTTCCCAATCCTTTTCCATAGTCTTGTACTTCTGTCTTGTATTTTTCCACTTTCTGTTTTTCCAAAGCCATTTAATACAAAACAATTCGTGTCTGATTTTATTTATCATTCTATATCACTCCAATCCAAAGCCTGACCGCAATCCATACAATAGGCGTTAGTTTTAAACACTCTATTAATTTGCTTCCCAATTTTATTAAGTTCACCCCTACAAAAAGGGCATATTCCCCCAAGTAACAACGGGTGTGCAAATATCTAAAGGCTTTTTAGGTATCTGCTTTTCAACCGCTTGTTTTGCAATTTTAAGAGCTTCAATATTTTTGATATAAAAATCTTTTCCCATTTTTGAAAATTCACCTAATGTACCTTCTTGTGCAATCACCATATCAATTTTCTTGATTATTTCTTCGTTTGTCATTACTCTTCACCGTCCTCAACAGAAACAGGTTGATTCCAACATTCAACGCATTTGTTGGAATCTTTTTTGCAATCCTCTATGCTCATCAACCCTAAATCGTGAGGGCACACACAGGAGGGTTTACCGTTATTATCGAGAGGAATATTTGGATATTTCTCTAATAAATCCGTAAGATAAGTTTTCTGTGGATGTTCATCCGACCACTTTTGAACTATTTCGATTGCTTGTTCAGGGTAGAGTGACTCAAATCTTCTACAAGTGATAGTAATTCCATTTTGTGTAACTTTCAAAGGGCACTCACTCTCGAGGCAATCATTACAAGACTTAATATAACTACTACACATCCTATCTTTTTCTCTCATATAATTTAAAGAGTTATTGACATTGGTAGTAGCAGTTACTTGTTTTGCAGACTTTTTAAATTTATACATTTAAATTTCCTCCACATATTTTCTTAATAAATCTCCTTTTAAATTGATTTCCATTCTTCGTATTCTATAATAGCTGATTTAATTATCCAACCAGTCCATTTATTGCCCTCCTCATCTTCTAATTTCATTTTAATCATTCCTCTTGTTTCCTGTAACTTTTCACCTCTCATTCTTATTGAAGGCATTGGAATATCATTATTCCATTTCTTCATAAATTCAAATGACGGAGTTGATTTCTTCGTCATATATTTTTTAACTGTTACTGTTGCAAAATTAGAAGTAGTCTCTAATTTAACCATATTTGCGTTATCAGCGACTTTTTCTTTAGGTAATAACTTTATATTAATTTCGCCGTTTCGTACTATATCAGCTAAATTTAGCTTATTTAGACTATCATATGAGTTATTATTTATAACAAATGTTCCTTGCCAAGATTTTAAAAGACTTAACAAATCTACCACCACCTATTTATGCGTATTCTTTTACCTCTTTTTAAATTATACTTGAATTTAATATCATTCTTAACATAGCGTTCAAGTGAACCCTTAATTGTTACAGCATATCTATCAATCAATTCAGGCATAAAAACCTTAAAATCATATATAGTAACCTTGTAACTATCCTCACCTAAAATACTATGTGATATAGGTATAAACTGATAAAACAATTCTTTATTTTCACCGTTATCCAAAGTAATCTTAACATTAAAATTTCCCATAAACTTACAAAGCACTTAAATACTTACCTCCTCAAATCTTATTGTAAATATATTACAACACATTATTTTAAATTGTCAACACTTTTTTAAAATTAAAATAAAAAAAATTTGAGGCACAAAAAATCTTCTGTACCTCAAACTATTTATTCTGACATTGCCTTATCTACTAATTCTTTGATTCGTTCGAGTATTTCTTTATTTTCTTCTTCCCCTAAGAACTGCATAACTTCTGCTTGACCGTGGATATTACCTTTTAACACTTCTCCTGTCTCAGTATCTATAATATCAAACCAAGCTCCACGCTTATTAATAATATCATATTTAATGCAGACATCAATTAAATCTTTGAGCCAGTCGATACCATAATAATAATTAAGAGTATAAGAGCCTGTTCTGCGTGTAGGAGGACAGGATTTATTCTTAATCATAGACATCATAACTATATTACCTGACGGATTTTCACAGCTACGGGAAATAGCATTACCCTTTTCATCAAGATAACTACCTTGTCTAAACTCAAATCTACAGCAACAGAAATGTTTCCAGGCTTTTCCTCCTGGAGTTGTAATGCCTCCATAAGGACTGTTAATATTTTCTCTTACCTGATTTATACCTATGCCTGTACAATTATATTTCTGCATTAGCATTTCAGCTTTTCGGGCAAAAACAGTTAAAGATTTTGCAATTCCTGCATATGTTTTCTCCTCTACGGTTTTTTCAAGCTCCTGCTCAGACACTAAAGCACCTATGCTATCAAGTACCCACAAACCAACTTCGCCTGTTTCAATGCTATCAAGAATGAACTGCAAAATAGATTCAGCAGACTGATTAGTAGGCTTAAAAACTACCATATCATCAGTATCAACACCTATCTTATTTGCCCATTCTACATCTAAGGCATTTTCACAATCTATAAATAAGACTTTTCGTTCATCTTCTGACTTTTGATAATTAGCTATAATATCAAAAGCAGTTGTTGTTTTACCGCCGTGAGGCTCTCCATAAAATTCCGTAATTTTACCTACAGGCAAACCACCAAATGTACAGTAATTCATACGAGGACTTGAAAATGGTATTCTTTTATATTTATAATCTGTAATACCTATCTGCACAACATCTTCTTTCGCCCTCTTGTTCATTTCCTTGATGATATCAGATAAAGACATTTATTCAGCCTCCACATCTACTATTAAATATTTTCGACTTGCCAAATAATCGCACATATGTACGAAATAAGCCATATAACTTTGTGGAACAGGCAATTTACCATTTGCGTTCCATTGACCCATATGAGATTCCACACAAGCACTTACATTTAATTTAAAATGAACAATTTTGCGTATTTCCGAATTATTCAAATCTTCGTCAAATGAAAAATTATCAATATATGAACAAAATTCTTCTACACAGATTTCAGGGTGTAATACTTCGGTATGTCCGCTTCCATTATTATCTGTGCCTTGTTTATAGCAATCGTGGATAATAAGTGAAGAAATTATAACATCGTGATAAAACTGAGTAAACATATTCTTATTATAATCCAAAGACAATAAATCTTTTGCAATCTTAACTGCCGCTTTTGTATGACGAACTAATCCTCCTCGACCTAAAGCATAAAAAGGATGATATTTACCTGAACTACTCGCAGGCACTTCCTGAAAATAATCAGGCACTTTATCAATAAATGTAGCAATTATCTTTCTAAATATTTCATTATTGATATAATTTAACTCTTTTGCAAAAATTTCCGAATTTAACATTAGATACCTCCAAATGCCCTACAAAAGAATATTGCCCAAATATAAACTACAATAATTATTAAACTAAAACATCTCCAAAAATATACTGTATCAGTATTAAATCTTTTAGTAGGTTTCATTCTACTAAAAATAAACTCAAATGCCAATAAAACAAGTGTAATTAAATACAAAATAACATAAATTAACTGTGCCATAAATACTAACTCCTTGTTATTAAACTGCTAAGAGGTAATTCTTTGAGCTTTTCACAAAATACTCTCCATTCATCTAACTTATGATTATTTCTCCATTTATACATATTAGCTAAAGACTCATATGTAATACTTACAGTTGATTTTTGATTATAACTACTTGGTAAAAGCTGAATCATTTGCCACCAAAGACTCTCTTTTTCTTTGCCAACGCCTTTCCATGTCAAGTATAATTTTCTGTTTTTATTTAGAATATCAATCACAGGTTCGAGACCAAATGTAACAGATTCAACAGTCAGATGTTCATAACTAAAGTCATTCAGCGTAAACTCCTTATCTGCAATCTTGTGCATTGTAGAACAAGAATTTCGTACTGTACCTATTTTGTAAGTATCTAGCTCTTTCCAAAAATATAGAGGTGCATTTATATTCATAATTACATTTAACATTCTTCTGAATTTTGCGTGTACTGAACCTCCTGCAACAAGTGTATCCATTAATTTTGCATCATTTTTACCTATTACAATGTTTTGACCGTCATCACTCACAACTGTATCTGACCTATCCCAACTATTCTTAGGGTTTCTCATACCCATAATAGTTGCCTTAATTTGTTCAGGCGAAGGAGCTATAATATTTGTAATTTCAATCATTTTTACACATCTCCATTTCCTTTTTCATTAACTGCGTAGCATAATTTCTATACCATACAGCCTTTTTTAAATCTTCATCTACAGTATCTGCATTTTTAAGTCCTGCTCGGTATTCGTATTTATATGCAGACAGCATACAGAAATGAATTACTGCTTCTGTACCATATTTTTCCTCCATTTCCACAATACATTCTTTTCTACCCTCTTTATTATAATGTTTAGGGTGATTTACCATTTCTTTCATTTTACCTTAATCTCCTTTTATAAAAGCCTCAATTTCTCCGTTATCCCTCTGTTTAATAATAATTGTCTGTTTATTTTTAAATTTTTCTGCCAATAACCTCAATGACTCAGGAATTCTAATCAAATCTCCTACTTTAAAATTTCCGTCTGTACTTACACTTTTTAACATTTTACATTTCTCCTTTGTAAATTTTTTAAAATGTTCAAAGATTGTTTTCCGATATCCTCAGAAACAAATTCTTCTTTAGAATAAAATAATTTTTTACATATAGGGCATTTTAATCGTCTGTATGTAAATTTACTCTTACCACAACTATCCATTACTTTTAGTTTAACTTTATGCTCAGGACAATTCATATTATTCAGCACCGCCTAAATTAGTTAAAGCATATTCCTGCATTCTTCGTGAAACTACCTTTTTACAAGAAGCTAATAATTCTTGTGCATTTTCAACTTTAGATTTCAGTAGTTTAAATGCTCTGTTATAACAAATATTAACAATCTGCTCTTTCTGAGCTAACAATTCAGCGGCACTATCTTTGTCGGCAATTGTACCTTTTTCTTGCGACCTTGCTAAATTAAATTGCTCCTTGTAGAGAGCTTTGCTTATATCGTCTTTAATGCCGATATATTCACACATACCGCCTGCAAAATAAATATATGTTGCTAAATTAAGACAAAAATCATCAAGCTCAGAATCTGTTACAGGATGCTCACCGTCTTTTAGGCACTCTCTGATAAACTCTACATAATTATCAAGGTCTTTACAATAAGGTTTAATGATACTTTCTACAATTTCAGATACTAATTTACTATTAGTATCTACTTTATCCAGAGCTTGATAAAGCTCTTCTTTTTTTGTAATCTTAAATACCATAATAATACCCCTCTTAATGATTCACATTAAAATTGTCTAAAAACTCTCCCATATCATAATCAAATAAAACTTTTCGTTTTTTACCTTGAATAGGATAACACATCAATTCACCGTTAATGGCATCATCAACACTTATACTTTTTCTGCCTGTTCTTTCAATATAAGAATATAAATCACTTGCATCAACAAAAAAAGTAAAATCATAATCTATAAACCAAATGATGTAGCCTGCAAGTACAAACGGTATTTTGGATTTTTCAAGTAATCCTTGCCATTGATTTTGTGTAATATGTGATACAGGAAAACTTTTACCATAACAACACTTACATTCAAGATAAAATAAATATGGAGTATCAAAAACCATAAAATCACAAATATTACCAATACCTTTATATCCGCCCATAGGGTCAGGCAATCGGTCAATTGAAATAATATCTGAATATTTACAATTTTCAAAACCGTTTCTAATCTGCTTTTCAAATTGTTTTCCACGATTTATACCCATTGTATCACTTCCTACTTCTTCTCATTTTCATTCTTTTTGCCCTCTCTATTTCATAATCGTGCATTGCATAGTATTCGCACCTATTCTTTTTAATTATCTCACAGCTCTGTTTCCAATCAGAAAATTTACTGCAATCATTGTGACACCTTAAATGCCTATCCTTACAGCCATAACACGGATTATCCATATCTAATTATCCTCTCTACAAGATTTTCTATAATTGCAATATTCGCAAGCCTTTTTACTTACATCGTCAGGCTTAGGAGGACAAATAAATCTTGAAGCATAGCCGTCACATTCATTAATACGAGCAATCAGATTAGTCTTCATTTCATCCGAAACATTCAACATATACGCTTTCATATCACAAGTATCTCTGTTAATATATAAAAACAATACATTATCAATTTTTAACGCTGTTGAATAAGCTGTACCCTGTAAAATATGGTCAGGATTTACATTATGTCTTGCTTGCCATTTATACATACTTTCAGTTTTAATTTCGAGAATATAGTATTTACCTTTATAACGAATAATGCCGTCACAAAGAAAACTCATATTCAAATCTTTATAATATAAGTGTGTTTCATTGCCTCTTTTAGATTTTACCTCTAAATAATCAAGATTTCTTGATTTTACATATTCGGCAACATCAACATATTCACAATCAATGCCGTTATTTTTCATCTGAGCAACTGCATTTTGAACTCTTTCGTGTCTGTCTGTACCCGATTCGCATATACCTACAAGACAAGCACTTGAACTTAGTGTATCAGGTTCTTGTCCTGTAATCTGATAATACATATTCCTAATACAATGCAGTCCTGACGGCTTATATGTTTGAGAGGGCTTATAGCTATTATTATCAGCAGTTAATTCAATTGAACGCTTTAAATCGTTTACAAATAACTTTTCAATAGGCTGATTTTGATTAGCACATTCTATAAGCCTACATACATTTTTAAGACTTTTTCTTGCCATTTGTATTATCCTCCATATCAAGCGGTATATCAATCCTCGAATTATATACCGTAACTTTAGTATCATTAGGAACATAATTACTCAACAAAGCAATTGCATTTACAATATCCTGTGTACTTGTAGAACTACCTCTACTAAACCTAACTTCAGGTCTACCGTTTTTAAAAATAATTTTAATCATTTACTTTTCCTCCTTGATTAACTTGTTTTGTGTAAATATAATATAACATATTTAATACAACTTGTCAAGACTTTTTTCAAAGTTTATCAAAAATCCGCCCAAGATTAGTTGAGCGGATTTTTATATTACTTATTCAGCATTAACTCTGTCATCTTCTGCAAGGGCAATAATCTGTGTAACATTACCGTCTGTAATTTTAATTGCATTATCTGCTCCATACCACAGTTCAATCATATCACTTGCATTAGCTTTAATCTGTGAAATAAGCATATTGATATCAATAGCACAAGTAAAATATGTGAAATCTTTACTATCGGCATAAGGAATTACTTCTGTGCCACTTGAACTTTTACTTGAACACATAAGTCCGTCATTAGTGAAAGTCATATAAATCTCACTATTATCATATGTGCCAACAAAAAGATTGATTCTTTCAAGTACACCTAAAATTGCACTTTTTGGAATTTTACACATACTATTAAATTCCTGCTCAACAAGTGAAGTAATAGCCTCGATTGCAAAATCTTCAATACCTTCAAGTACAGCACCAAAAATACAACAATCAGGCGAAATACAAATAAGGTTATTATCTTTACGATAAACTTCAATTTTTTCACTTGTCATTGTATCCATAAGATTCATCATTTCGGGAGAAATAAGAGTAGCAGTATCAAGTACATTAATATTTGTGGAACAAATTTTATATGTATCAGTAGTAACTATTTTATCTGCTGTATAATAACCTGTGTAACAAGGAACTTCCATTGAAGTAGCCAAAGCGGCTTTATTTACAGTCAAAATCAATTTAGCTGTAGTTAAATTGAGAATTTTACTTTCATTATCATCAAGTACAATCTCTGACATAGGATTAGGATATTTTACCATTTCACCGTCAACATCAATAGGCAACTCAATTGAGTATTTACCATTACCTGTAATACAGAGCTTATCATCTACAATTTCAAGTGTTACATTTTCACTTGTCATTTTTCCAATAAGTTTTGAAAACTGGTCAACTCTTGTAACTACATAAAAATTTTCATTTTCAACTTTCTCTGTAATATACAAATAATTTGTATAATCTGTTGTAAGCAGAGTGAGCTTATTATTCTTAACTTCAATACCCATTAACTCTGTAATAGGTAAAAGTTTATTATTTGAAGCTCCTTTTATGGCTCTTGATACCATTTCTTTGAGCTTATCTGTTTTAATTACTAATTTTGACATTTTTAATATCCTCCTAAATTCACTTAATTAAACTATAAAATTCTTGTCTTAATTCAGCATTTGTTTTAAATTTTCCACTTAGACAAGCAGTTTTTGTTTTTGTTCCAGGTTTTTTAATACCTCGAGCGGTCATACAACTATGTTCCCCTTCTATAACAACTATAACATCTGAAGTGTTCAAAATCTTTTTTAAAATATAGGATATATCTGTGCCTATTCTCTCTTGTAACTGTAATCTTTTACCTACCATATCTGCTATACGAGCAACTTTACTTAATCCAATAACTTTTCCGTTTGGAATATAACCTACAGACACTTTCATATTATACATTAAAGCTAAATGGTGCTCACAATAACTGAAAATAGGAATATTTTCAATTACAACTAAATCTCCAGAAGATTCTTTAAAACATTTATCAAACATTTCCGCAATATCGTCATTACTATACTGCATTCCTTCAAAAACTTCACAATACATTTTAGCAACACGAGAAGGAGTATCTATTAAACCTTCCCTATAAGGGTCATCTCCTAAGGCTTCTAAAATAGATTTCACAGCTTTTTCAATTTTTACTTTATCGATTTTTGACATTTTATACACCTCTTCTTTCAGGTTCCCAAATAAGTTTGTGTAATTGTAATTGCACTCTTACATTATTTATATTACGAGAAAGTATATATTCTACAATATCTTTAGGCTCTATACTTCCAAATACAGGACTAAAATATATCACAGGATTACTTTTTAAAAACTTTATAACTGAAACTGCTTCGTCCATATCCTGTTTACTTCCTACTACGAATTTTAAAACATCCTGTTCTCTTAAACTGTTTAAGGCTTTTATATTCATTTTTTTAGACATTCCACTACAAGGCAACTTATAGTCCATAGTATAGATTATATTAGGATGATAATAAGAAGGCTCAACAGTTCCGTTTGTTTCTACATTTACCTTAAACCCTTTTTCACACAAACAAGATAATAAAATATTTATATTTGGATGAATTAAAGGCTCCCCTCCTGTTATAGTTACTCTTTTAGTTTTTAAAAAAGTTACAGCCTGTAAAATCTCTGGAATACTTATATCTTTATAGTTATCTCCACTATAACCGTAAGGGGTATCACAATATTTACACCTTAAATTACATCCGTACAATCTGACAAATGCGGCAGGATAGCCTACAGTTATACCTTCCCCGTCAATACTTTTAAAAATTTCAACAACTTTCATTAGTATCCTCCTCAAAACAAGCTATATTACCTTCACTTTCTTGTACTTGTACTTTACAACAACTTGCATCTTTATTTGTTGTTTTCAAATATTTATTTATATCTTTCCAGATATTATAAGCAATATTTTCAGCCGTAGGATTGATATCATTAAAAGGAGCAATATCGTTAATATTCTTATGGTCATATTTAAACTGTACAAAATTTTTAATTTGCTTAAAATCTACAACCATACCATACTTTGTTAAATAAGGACTTCTGCAAGTTACAGTAATAATCCAATTATGACCGTGAAGATTACAACATTTACTCTCATAAGGCAAATCTAATCTATGAGAACCTGCAATTTCCATTCTTTTACTTACATAAAACATATAAACTAAACACCTCTTAATTTTTAAATTAAACTTTTTTAACTGCACATTTATACTTTCTTTTAGATTTAGAGCATCCTAAAAAACTATCATTTTTAAAATTCTCCTTTAAATAAAGCTGGGTCTTTAATACCGTTAGCTTTAAACGCATTTGCACGGTCTATACAAGTTCCACAAGTTCCACAAGGCTTTTCCCCACCTTCATAACAACTCCAAGTTAATTCATAAGGAGTACCTAACTTTAATCCAGTAGCAACAACCTCAGCTTTATTCATTTGTACAAGAGGAGCTTTAAGATGAACTTTATCATAAGTACCTATTGAAATTGCTCTATTCATTGTATCAGTAAATTCCTTCGAACAATCCGCATAGGCTTCTCCTGCCGCATCATCTGCGTGAGCACCTAAATAAATATCGACTTCGTCTTCTGGATAAATGGACATAGCAAGAGCGGCAACACTTGCAAGCATCAAACCGTTTCTAAAGGGTACATATGTTCTAACCATACCTTCTCCATCCTCTGCAATCTGTTCTGCATAAGATTTATGTTTAATTTTTTCTGTGCTATATTCCAATAAAGGGCAATTACTTTCGTTCATTATTCCTGAATTAGATAAGTCGATAACCTTATGAGAGATTTTATAAAATTTTGCAACTTTATCAGCACAATCTAATTCCTTTGAATGTTTCTGTCCATAGAACACAGACACAGTAGTTACATTTTCAACTCCAACATCTTTTACCGCAATAGAAACACAAGTTGTTGAATCTACTCCGCCACTACTTAATACTAATGCTTTTTTACTCATTTTAATTCTCTCCTTAGTTCTAAAATAAATGATTTTTAAATAAATTTTGACTACATTTAAAAGTAGAAACTTTATAATGTAAATATTTTACATTATACAAAGCTCTACATTTATAACTTTCGGATAATTCTTGTAAAGTATATCCAAATTTTTGAATATTATTCTCTATTACAGATTTAATTTCTTTAGGCAAATATAAAATACTTTTTTTACAATATTTATCTTTTTCTGCAAGCGAAATTATACCATAATCAGAAAAAATATTACCGTTAGCCGCTGTAATAATCCAAGATGTACTATCCACACTTGCGAAAGAAAACTGAGGTAATAAAGATAAAGAAGTCATTCCAAATCCGTGAACCTTTACATTTGGATTATTAGATTTTTTAATAATGGAAAAACATTTATTGAAAAAATCTTTTTTAACTGTTACAGAACTTCCTACAGTTCCGCCTAATGCAATATATTTACAAGATTTATCTTTCAAAGCATTTTGTAAAAACAAATAATCTTCCCCTAAATGAAAAGTGTAAACCACTAAATTAGGATTATTTAATTTGCTTTTCATATATAAATAATTTTCCCAACTACATTCTGCGGCTTTTTTTCGCTCTTGCATAGAACTTTTTTCTCCAAATTTACCTGGAATACAGTCTACTTGACCTGCCAAATAAATATGCTCTTCATTAGTATTTAACCATTCGATATATTTATTTACATCCACACAAATTCCTTTTGTCCAAGCTGTAAAAGCTCCACTATCCACAAATAATTTACCTTTAATTGAATTTTTAGTAAATCTAACTTTATTAAGATAATTTAATTCATTAAAATAACTAAATAATCTACAATATCCTTCCGATTCAATTAAATTTTCTACTTCTTTTATAGGGCCTCCTGCAAAAAAATAATCTACCATATCAATTAACCACTTCCTTCGTACCAACACTTTGTAACTTCAACATCACATTTAATTGGCATTTTTAATATCTTTTCAGCCGCCTCTGACATTGTTTTAGCTAACAATTCAGCACAGACTTTAGCATTTTCCTCAGGACATTCGGCAATAACTTCATCGTGTACAGGGATTAAAAGCCTAAAGCCTAAAGATTTTAATTCTTCATTATGAGTTAAATCAATCAAAGCTAACTTTGTAAGGTCAGCCGCCCCGCCCTGAATGCGAGCATTAACACATTGTCTTTCAGCATCTGCGATTTTTAAAGAATTACAAGTTATTGTAATTCCGTTTTCCTTAGCTTTATCAATAATAGTTTGTTTAGCTTTATAAGAATATGCTCTATTTAGCTGTCTTAAATATGAATCTTGTATATTTTCGGGTACTTCTGTAATTAGTTCTTCTTCATCATCAAAATCTAATAAATCATCATCAGGAGCAACTCCGTTAATATAATTAAATTCATATTCAGGTAAACTATAATCGGGTAATCTTCTTTTTCTGCCACATACAGTAGTTACATAGCCTAATTCATAAGCCATATCTTTACTGTCTTGTTCAAACTTTGAAATTGCAGGAAATGCTTTAAATACACTACTTTTGATTTCGTGTGCTTTTTTCTCGGATACTTTTAACTGGTCTGCAATTGACTTTTCTCCTCTACCATAAAGAATGCCAAGCAAAATACTTTTAGCCTGTGTTCTGCGTTCTTTACCCTCAGGATTTACTGTGCCGTCAGGTCTAAATTCTTTGCAATCTTCGTATGGAACATTAAAAGATTTACTTGCAATTTCAGAGTACAAGTCTTTGCCAGCTAAGAAAGTATCTAAAAGCTGACTATCTCCTGCTTGTGCACACATAGCCGCCAATGTCTTAGGTTCCTGCTGTGAAAAATCACTTGACATTAACACATAACCGCCAGTAGCCTTAAACATATGCCTAATATCTTTTGTATGTGATGGTATCTGCTGTAAATTAGGATTACTGCAAGACATTCTACCTGTATCAGCTCCATACTGATTTAAATTACAATGTATTCTGCCGTCATTAGGATTAACATAATCACTAAGACTATCGACAAATGCAGATACTAATTTACTAACTTTCTTATAATCTACAAGAGCTAAACAAAACTTTGTACCTATCTTTTTTAAAATATCTTCTCCTGTGCCTCTCGGAGATTTCTTATCGACAGGCTCAATCTGCATAACATCATATATCAATACAGCTAACTGAGCAGGACTTGATAAATTGATAGGATTCGATAATTTACAATTAGGATGTTTAACTATATATTTATCAATATCATCTTGATAATTTTCAAGTAAAGTATAACAAAGTGCTTGTTTTTCTGTCAGCAGTTTATTATATTTTTCGGATAATTTCTTCTGAACTTCAAAATCAAATTCAATACCATTATCTTCCATGTCACAACAAGATTCAATGCAAGGCATTTCAATGTTTTTAAATACCCAAGCAACATCCTGTAAATTTGAATTTATACAAATTTCATTATCAGCAGTTAAATACGGCTTTTGAAAATCATATAATTCGTATGTGATTTCAGCATCGTGAGCGGCATACAAATAACCTACATCAATAGGCACTTTGTCGAAAGTAATACCTTTAAACAAAGCATCAAATGAAAACGCATCACCTTTACCGTCCATTACATATTTTTTATGTAATTCTTTAAGTCGGTTAGTAGGTTCATTTTCATTTAAAAGTCTTGCCGCCAACAAACAATCCCAAGTACAAGTCAAATAAACACCTATCTGATTACGCATAACACGAATATCAAATTTAGCATTAAACATAATAATATCAATCTTAGCTTCCGCAATTCTATCAAATTCAGCTTTACATTCTTTTTCTGTCAACTGATTTGAACATCTTGCACCTGTCACATAAGAAATATGATTTACAGGTACATATGCAGGCTTTTGATTAGGTGTGTAAATACAGATACCTACAATTTTATCTAACATAGGGTCAAGTCCTGTAGTTTCAGTATCTATACTTATTACATTGTTATCTATACAAGCAGATATATAATTATGCAAAGTATCTATATCAGATATAACTATATATTTATCTCTGAGATAACCTAAGTTCTTTTCGACCATTGCCTTGATATTGGATATAACTTGTAATGTACTGTTGCCTACTCTAACCGTAGAGCTTGATTTATTAGCTTTACGGTTAGATTTTTTAGCAACTTGTAGGTCATTTGATTTATCAGGTCTTTTTGGTATATCAAATAACCCCATTAAAATCTATCCCTTCTGCCACGGGAGGGTGTTCTACGCTCAGGTTCACTTTCTCTTGTATCTCTGTATTCTTCTCTACCTCTTGAATTACGAGGCTCATTATCATATGCTCTTGACCTCGGAGGAGTTGATACTTCATCATCAGAAGATGAACCACCCATAGGATGAAATTCTCCTGTGTCAAGATAATAATTCATATCATCTGCCGAGGCATCAATTACCATTGTACCTATAACATTCGGGATTTCAGGCAAATCTTCAAGTTTAGTATCATCCTGACTTACTTCATAGATTTCATACTGTGTATTTTTATCGCCTGCTTTACCGTTTCTTTCAACTTCAAAGATATGAGATACCAAATCAGGGTATCTTGCACAAAGACTTGAAATTCTTGCACCAAACTTTTTTGTGCGTTCCCAAACCTTTACAGTTTTCTCGTCCGTATCATACATAGGAATAAAAAAGCGTGCAAGCTGAAAACTACCGCTTTCACAAAGAGGACACTTACTAAGAGGTTCATCATATGAACGCAGACAATTGACATATCTATCTCTGCCGTCAATATTAACCTTATGTACAGCTACACCCTCTACATCTTCAACCTTACGATACATAAATCTTACTCTTGCTACATCTTTATCGTTTTTAAGTGAAAAATAATTAGCTGAGTTGTTTCCATACTTGTCTGAATCTGTTACTTTAAATCTTGCCATTGTTTTTGTTTTCTCCTTTTCTGTATTTAAAATTTATTATTATTTACCGCATCCAAAAATGGATGGGATTTTGACTTATTAAGCCTATTCAATTCTACAATACCCCCTGCCAATGAAGCATTAAGTCTAACTGCTCTATCAGTTACCGCATTATAAACTTTTCTATCTTCATCAGATAGGTCATTGACAGGAGTATAATTAAGGATTTTTTCACCTTTAGTCAATCTGTTAAAACCTAACTTATACTGATTGATTGCTTTTCCTGCATAATCTGAGGGATTAACTATTTTATAACCTACTCCTCTTAAACTTTCAAGCATTTTACCTTTTTCAAGCATAAGTTTTTTCAATTTAGTTGTAGAAGTTCTATATTTTGTAGAGTTCTTAGGTACATCAAGCATATTTGATATAGTATTATGTTCAAATACTGTACCATATTCATATGTACTCATAAAATCTACCAAATCTTCTACTTCACATACTTTTTTTGTCATCTCAACTGCCATTTGTGTGTTTCCACCTTTCTTAAAAATATTTTTTTATTTATTAAATCAAGTTTTTTTACTTGATATATAAATCTAATTAACTCAACCAAACTTAGCCTAACTAAACCGAACTCATCAAAACTTATAATGCCTAACAAAACCCAACCAAACGGAACAAATCCCGACACAACCTAACTCATAATGCCTAACATAACTAAACGGAGCATAGCATAACCAAACAAAACCCATAATGCCTATCCTAACTTAACTCAGCAGAACCAAGCTCTACCGAACTCATAATATTTAGCGTAACCCAACTTAACTTAACCCGACTAATCGCAACCTAACTCATAATGCTTAACTTAACGCAACCTAACTCAACCGAACAGAACCAAACATAACTCATAATGCCTAACTTAACTTAACAAAACTCAACTTAACATAGCGAAACAAAACATAACTTATAGTGCCTAACTAAACTTAACTCAACATAACGAAACATATCTAAACTCAACGAAGCCTAACTTATAATGCCTAACCTAACTGAGCTTAACTTGACACGACAAAACAAAACTCATCAAAACTTATAATGCCTATATCAGCTATGGAGCTTGAAATTAATCAAGCTCCTTAATAATTGCTGTAAATTTACCATATTTAGGTCTGCTATCACAAAGTCCTACATAAGCTCCTGCACTTTCAATTGCCTGTGAAATTGTAGGCAAATCAAGCTGTGATTCATCATACATTGCAGTAAATGTGAGTTTCCACATATTAAATCTCGGTCTTGTTCTGAGAACCTTTGCTCTCATTACATTCATAGGTCTGACATCACGGAATCTCATATCCTCTCTCAGACTGTCTTTAGTGTACTTCTCACCAATATCAAGTGTAGCCTGCATATCAACTACATTAAAATATCTCTCAATATTTTTACCCTGTTTACGAAGTTTAGCACCATTTTTAATAGTAGCTTCAATATTTTCAGCAGGAATTACAAGACCCATTTCTTTACTGTTATCCCAATAAAGACCGCCTTCCCATTCAAGGTCTGAAATAGCTTTATAATCTTCATCAGTCTTATTACGCTTGCTTGTCAAAGGTTTAAGTGCAAGCGAGATAGGGTGAAGTGGATTTACGCACTGGCAAGAGTGCATAATAAGTGGTGTAGTGCCTTTCCAAGTGATTTCAAGTGTTTTCATAATTTTTTCTCCTTTTCATTTCTTTCTTTTTTATCTTTTCTTTTTTGTATTTTGTAACCTCTTTTTGATTACAAATATATTATAACACATTATCTGAGATTGTCAACACTTTTTTTAAAATTTTTCAATTAAATTTTTAAATTCTTCTTGTGACAAATCATTTATATCTTTTCTGTTATTAGGAAATACATATTCTGTAATTATCTTGTTTTTTACATAGTATTTTATGCGTTTTCTTGCTCTCAGTCCTGCATTATCATTATCTGTAGCTAATACCAATTTACGACAAGGTAATTTATTTAATTGATTGAACTGTAAATTATTACCTAATCCATTAAGTGCGACTGCGTATTTACCATAAACCCAACAGGTAATAGCGTCAATCATACTTTCACATACAATTACCTCAGTTGGAAATTGTTCAAGCTGATACAACTCATACAAGCCATACAAAGGCTTTTCAACGCTCTTAGGATAATTAAAGTATTTATATTTTACTGACCTACGGGCTATAAATAAAGTGTTGCCCTCAATATCTCGGACAGGAAAAGTTATACATTTTGATTTCTTATCATACCCAATATCAAATATATCTATAATTTTTTCTGTCATTTTTCGTTTAAACATATATGGATGATAATATCTATAAGATTCCAATTCTTCTTCTGACACATAATTTAGCGGTGCTAATATAGATTTATGCCTATCAAAATCTAATTTAATAGGTTTTCTTTCCTCTAATTCTATGGTTAAAAAATTTCGTGTGAGCCATTGCCAACCTTTTGCCCCCACCATATCATCAGGATGACCAAAACAAAATGAAATCATTTCTGGCAAAGTATGCACTTCACCACAGGTAAAACAATGAAACTGACCGTCAGATTTCCTAATACCTGCTGACGGCTTTCTTTCTTGACCGTTCTTGTGGTAAGGACACGAAATCATAACATTATCATCTGTATCTTTTATTTTATTCAGTAAATTTATACCACTTAAATGTAATTGCATTTGCAATTCTTGTAATACCTCATACAGCTCTACTGTAAAGGGAATACCATTTATTACCATTAGAACACATCCTTTTTATCCTTATAACGATTACGCACTCTTTCAACTTTACGCTCTGTAACCTCTTTAGGCTCAGCATCATCAAATGACGGAATAAATGTAAAATCACCTAAATCAATACTCCAATCATATAATAATTTACCGCCTACTGCCCCAAATCTCTGCTTTTTAATGCCGATTTCAAGTCCTGCCTTTGTCTGTCTTATAGATATAACTTTACTTGCATTATGAGCGATACCGTCACTATCTCTAATACTTTCAAGCTCAGGAGTACCCGAATCCTCTCCCTCTTGTACACCTGACCTATTCGCTTGTACAACAACTAATACAGGTACTTTTAACTCCATTGATAAAGACATTAAATCCTCGCTAATATTCGTTAAAGAGGTTGTTTTATTATCGCCTCGTTTATATCGTTCATCTGTCATATATGTAATGCCGTCAATAGCGATTAAATCAAGTTTATGCTGTTTGATAAACTGTTTTAATTTTGATACTGTAATTTTCTTATCGAAATCCAAAGGAGTAGCAACAATAAACTTATTTTGTTTTGAAGTCAAATCAGTTACATAATCTTTGTAGTTATCTTCATCAACTTCACTATTGCCCCACATCAAACCTTTGTTTGAAAAATTTTTATACAGGGTATCAAATCTATAGCCGATACTATTAGCTGACATTTCAGGAGAAATATATCCTACATTAAAGCCTAACTGCCATATATGAGTGCACATCTTTTCCATTATCCACGATTTACCTTGATTAGTTCGTGCGAAAATAACGAATAATTCTTCTTCCCTCTGTATGCCGTGTATAATTTCGTCAAGCTCAGGAAAACCGCAGGTAAAAAACCAATCTTCTTGATGCTCTTTTCGCTCTTGAAACTGCTTAAATCTATCTTGTGCATCAGATATAATATTTACACCATTTAAAGAGTAATTAGGTTGTAATTTTTCCATTTGTGAAATCATATATTCTGCGGCGGCATTAGCATCAGTTTTAAGTAATTCAGCTATCTGTTGTACAACAGGCACAGACTGATAATACAGATACTCTTCCCTAATTGTATCAATTAAGTATCTGTCACTTTCTGTAACATCTACAATTTCAAACTCGGGGAACTGAGCTAAAAATGTAGCCTTATCAGGTACATTACCGTATTCCTTAATATGATTTTGTATAAATTCAAATTCATCTTTGTAGCTAACAAAGTAATCAACTGTTAATAGATTATCTTCAATAATCGAATTATTACCCGACAAAAGAACTTTAGAGATTATTTGCAACTGTACCATATCTTCTATCCCTGCCTTTCAATTCAATTATTTGAGAAGATAACACTCTGCTTGCTAATCTTGCACCCAAAGCATTTTGTAATGCACTTTCAGATACTATATTGCCTGTAAAAATGTTAGATTTTTCAGTTAAAATCCTTTGGTCAATGTAATTAAGTAATTGACTATGCTCATATGCTGTTAATTTTGTACTTGCAATATCATCCCATATTACTAAATCAACTTTTAACAGGTTATCCAACATAGTAGCTACAGATATGCTCTTCTTTTCAATTTGGAGCTTCACTGTCGCAAGAAAAGTGGGAACATTGATAAATATACCTCTACAACGAAAACCGTTTCCTGCCCAAATCTCGTTAAAATAACGCAACATCAATTTAATAGCCCAAGTTGTCTTACCATTTCCTGTGTTTTCTGAAAGTATAGCTAAATTATGACCGCTTTCAATATGACTTTTAATATTATCTTTAAAATCAGCTAAATCACAAAAGCTATCATAATCAACACTTTCAGGCTTTAATAAAACAGGTTTCCATTTAACCTCAGGAATATTACTCTGCTCTAACAACATTAACATTTCTTTATATCGGATACAAGCATCTGTACATTTTTCAGTACACACATCTTTGTACCAACAATCCATAATTTCCACCTCTTTAAAATTTAGGCTTAACACAGCTCTTTGGTAGAGTGTTAATGTAAGCACGGTACATTTTAAATAAATCCTCGTGACTGCAAATATATTTAAAATGACTTTTAATGCCATTCCAACTCTGCTGATACTTGCTCGGCATACTATTTTTAAAATCCACCATAAAATAATATGACATAACTACAATGAATGATGTGAGTATGATGTAAATTATATAATTCCAAATCATAATAAATTCTCCTTAAAATTTAAAAAGTCTCATCTGATAAGTCCATAGGTTTATCGTGTTTAAATTGCACAGGTTTCATATTATCGACAAATCCGTTATTATTTTGACTATACCCATTATTTGGTGCATAAAAACTTTTCCACCCGTGTTCTATTGAGTTTTCTACAATCTTCTGCATTGTAGGTTCATCATCAGCTAAAGATTTCAGTTTATTGAGCAACCCTTTAAATTGATTTGTATAGAGATTGACTTTCATTTCAATTAGCAAATTAAAATATTTAACTAATACATCTCTTAATTCTGCATTATCTGTAAAATCATTGATTAAGCTAATAATTTTACTGTATCTACTCTGTTTAGATTTTTGAATAGAAGAAGATTTTAATTCAAAATTTTCAGAACTGTGTTCTTTTAATAATTTATTATTAAAAGATTTATTACTATTATTATTTTTACTTGTTATATTATTACTTGTAGCGAATTTTACATCTGCTTGTGGTGTAATTTTTGTATCTAACTGTGGTGTAATTTTTACATCACTTGAAGTAAACAAATTATTTACTGCTTGTTCGTGAATTTTAAAGTATCTTTTTGCAGGGATTCCCTCTTTTGTTGTTGACAACAAACCTTTTTCTTTTAAATTAGCTATTGCATTTCTCTGTTTATATACAGATAAAGTAGTTATTTCTTCAATTCTTTCAACAGTGCAATAAAATTTATTATCTTTTAATTTATGCTGTGATTTCCACAATTCATATTCACTACACAATGCTCCAAATAATACAGCTTCTTCTAACCCTAATTCTTTAATTAAAGTCTTATTTACTGTAATATAGTTTTCACTTGCTAATAATTTTAAAATGCTCATAATATAATCTCCTTTATAAATAAAAAACTGAAACAACTTAATAGGTGTGAGCTATCAAATCGTTTCAGTTTGTTCTACTGGCAGTATTTAGTTTTGATAAGGTGGAAGTATCTCACACATACTGCCTTTTACAGTTTTATTTGAGTATTGCATTCTCTTGACTGTATTTATATTGTAACACATATTAGCAAAAAAGTCAACTACTTTTTAAAAGTTTTTAAAATTTCTTCAACCTGTTTATCGCACTCAGCATTTACAGTATCCCATAATACATCCCTTTCAACAGTAAGGTCAACATCAGGATTATTTATAATTCTTTCTTCTGAGTATTCAACAGTATAATACTGTTCGCCTACTTTTACGCTTGCTCGGCTCGTTGCTTTAATGGTTTTTACCTCTACATCATTCATCATTTTACCTCCTTAATATTTTTAGTTTGTTTTTTAATTTTGCGTTTTAATTTATAATCTTTAATACTTGGTATAATATAATCGCATATAATAACTTTTATTATAACAAATATTAGATATAATACAATAAATACTACTGATAATAAAGCGATTGCTAATATTGCAATTACAATACACAAAAATAATATAGTTATAATATCAAAAAATATCTGCATTATTTAGCCTTTCTTAACTCTTAATGTTTTAATTTCCTTTTTATTGATACATTTACTAAGTTCTAAAAGCTGTTCCTCTGTAAATATTTCATTATATAGAGCTTTTTCAAGTTCATCAGTATCAATATATTCTTTAGTCTTAACAATGCCTTCAATGCCTGTAGATTTAACAAAATCAATCATTTTATCTTCAAGCATTTCATCTCTTGTAGATATTGACATTGTAACAGTATAACCGCCTGCTGAAAAACTATCAAGATTCTGATTTGCAAATTCAGCTTTAATGTCATTACCTAACTTAGTTGCGGTTTTTTTGGAATCGTTTTCCAATTTTTTTGCCTCTGCGTATTCGGGTACTAATGTTGTTAATTCACTCATTTTAATTATCCTCCTTATTATATGTTGTTGAGTGTTTTCTGTAATACTGCTGTGTTACATCTCCGAAAATACCTTTACAGCCTTTCGGTACTTGATTCTTAAATTGAGCTAATTTCCAAATGTCGGAATAACTCCACAATCTTGTACCTCTCGCTGTAGCTTGTGTGTACACAGGCAGTAGTTTAGCCATTTCTTCATCAGGATGCTTTTTAGCCCAAGCATACCAAACATTAATTGTTTTAGCTGATACTCCTACAAGTACAGCTACTTCTTCGACTTTTAGCATTTTTTCTTTCATTTAATCTTCCTTCCTAACTTAACTTAATAAGAAGTCTAACAACTCACTTGAATGAGTTGCGACTTTACCGTCGATAAGTGCGTCTGACATTGCACCTTTCTTTTCTACCAATTGATGTATTCTTTCGTCAATGGTATTTTTTGCCATTAATGTATAAATTGTGACATTTTCTTTAGTGCCAATTCTGTGGGCTCGGTCAATAGCTTGCTGTTTCGCCGCCATAGTCCACGGCTCGTCTATGAAAATTACTGTGCTTGCAGAGGTCAAAGTCAATCCTGTACCCATTGCACCGATAGTTCCGATAGCAAATTTATAGTCATTATTATTTTGGAATAAATCTACATTATGTTGCCTATCAGAATCTTTTGTTTCACCTGTAATAATGATACCGTTATATTTTTTGTGTAACATATCATAAATAGGTGTAGTCATTTGAGTCCAATTACTGAAAATAATAACTTTTTTATTATTTTCAATATTTTCATCTACAAGTTCGCCCAATCTATCCATTTTGGCACTTTCTTTGATTGTGCTTGACAAGATACCTGTAAAACCTGTTGCCTGTCTTAAACGAATTAACTCAGCAAGTGGATTTGAGGCACATTTAATCTTATCAATATTCATTCGTATGTTTGTTGCAACCTCTTTATATACCTGTTCTTGTTTACCTGTCATTTCTACATATTCATCAATGTATAGTTTTTCAGGCAAATCAAGTACATCTGATTTAAGTCTGCGTAACATTATATGATTTACTTGTTCCTGCAAATCAGATAGATTTTTATAACCGATAATATCGTGACCGCCAAATCCTCCAAAAACACAATAATGTTGTTTAAATGAATAAAGAGCGTGTTTTTCATAGCCAAGCCACTTTAAAATGATAAATAAATCAATAGGATTATTCATCAATGGTGTACCCGTCATAGCTATACGGCACTCAGGTTGTAATTTTAATAATCCTTTACCTTGCTGAGAGGCTGAATTTTTAGCCTTGTGGATTTCATCCACGGCAATCATATTTATTTCCCCTCTGTCGCACAGAGATTTTAGCTCTGCTACGATTTTAGGACTTCTTAATGATTCTATATTAGTGACTAAAAAATACGCTGACAGCTCATTTAAATGCTGTAAATCGTATAGTCTGTCATTAATACTTCCGATTTTAGTTTTGCCGTTTTTAGTACGCTGACCTAAAATCCAACCGCTTTCATTTGAATGAGTTTTAATCTCATTCTGCCAATTCCATTTTAAGCCATTAACACCACAAATAATTAAACAATGCTTATAGCATTTCTGTAATTTTTTTGCAACTGCAATATCAATTACCTGTTTTGTTTTTCCAAGTCCTTGTTCATCGCCGAGTAACCAACGGTCATATTGTAAGCCATAATTAAAACCCTCAATTTGATGTTTAAATGGATTAGTTTTAAATTTAAAATTATCAGGTATTTTTGCCTCAGGTTTCTCTAAAGTTATATATTTACCTGTTATATTAAATTCATATCCGTTTAATTCAGATAATAAATTCTTTAATTTAAATAAAGGTAATTCCCATTCTTTATTATCTGCGTGCCAATATCTATTTGACATTTTCCTGATTGTATTTACAATTGTATTGTCAAATGGAAAAGATACATAGATTGAGTAATCGTCATTTATTTTGTCACTTTCTGCTACTCTTACGGAAATCATACTTTACCTCCTTTCTTGTAAATATTATATAACATATTTATTGAATTGTCAAGTGTTAAATTCAAAAAAAAATAAATGCGAAATGTCGCTTAAACACTTCGCATTTATGGTTAGATGTTATTCAGAAAATCTTTGATTGATTGAACTAATATGTGCCTTTCCTCTGCAATATCTGAATTATTATACAGCGTTTGCAAAAATTCATATATCTCTCTACAGACATCTTTAATACCTGTAGTTACAGCCTCAATAGATATTTGATTTAATTGATACTGTTTTTTGATTTTACAAAACTCTGTATAAGCAGGTAAAATATCTGAATACTCTTGTATAACAGTATCTTCATTTTGCTTTTCTTGTGTGTTGATATGGTTTAATACGATATATAAACTTGCCAATTTTTGGCAATTTGCAAAAGTAGTAGGAGCATTTTCAAGTTCTTCAATAGTGTTTTCAATTTCTGTTAAATCTAACATATCTTTATTCCTATTTTCTTCATTTTATGACGGTATTTTTCGTGTTTTTTGTGCTGTTCCTCAATAATATCTACTAAATCATAGTCTGTAGATTTCTTATTGAGTTGGTATCTTTCAACCTTTTTCAACTCACAATCAACATCACAAATAAGCTCTTTGATTTTCATTGCAGATGCTACTTCCTCAATATCAATCAATTCTTTATACATTTTCTCGTATAACTCTTTAGTTTCTGTTTCCCATTCTCTCCACAGTGTAAGTCCGTTTTTAACTGCATTTTTCTTAGTGCCGTTATCAACATCCTGTCGAGAGTATTTATACCAACTATTGGGGATAATTTCGGGGTCGGAAACCTCTAATTTTGGAATCAATTTATTATGATGATTGATAAAGTATCTATTTATTGTACGCATAGCACAATTTTCTTCAAAATAGTGGTATTCGTGACACCTTTTGTAGCCTTTAAGTCCTAAAAAATCATAATAATTTGCCATTTGTTCGTCTTTTTGAATTTAAGTTAAAATACTGTAATTCTTCAGGAGTAAAATTGCACTCTTGTCTTAAATATCTTAATTCAGGCTCTGTAAAATTATATGATTTATCATATTTATCGGGTTTAATCAGTTGCACCGCCAACAATCACACCGTCCTCCACATCTATATATCCTTTTGAGTAATTTATAACTTGACCATTTGAATCCGTAGTTAAACTGGATATAAAATTTATTCTGCCTGATAGTACACTTTTACCGTTTACAGAATTTAATTTAGATAATTTTACATTCGACAATGTAAACAAGTGCATATCCATATCGCTGTATATATCAGTGGTTACATTATTTTGTATTGTAAATGTACTACCTGATTTACAAGTAAATGTACTTTTGTTACTTAAAACAAAAGAATCTGTTACATTCGCCGTTTTAATAGCTCCACTTAAATTTGTTACTTTAGTAGTGTTTGAAGTACCGTTATAATTCATTACTTGTACAGCATTTGGACTTTTATATTCCCCTTTGAATAAATGAAAGCTACTTGGTACATAAAAATCTAAAGAAGTAGTATCTCCCTCAATAACCGCTATCTCTTTTTTTGAATTATGAAAATAAATATTAGAACCTTGTAATTGTACATATTTAGAAGCTGTTGCTTCTGATTTAACAACTCCTCCTGATTTAATTGTTAAGCCTTCGTTATTTATTTTACCTAATAATTCACCGTTTTTATTATACACCTGTACTAAACCGTTGCCATTATCTTTTCCACCTACTTTTAGTGTACCTGTATTTATCCAATCTGCGTTAATTCCGACTGATTGTAAGATTGATACAATAGCATCTCCGTCAACTGTAATTCCTGTAGGATAAGTGTTGCCTCCATCGGTAGATATGCCTATTGCTTGCGATGTAACTTTAATTACTACTTGTGATTCTTCAAGCGTTTTTTTATCGTGCAGAAAATATATAGTAGAACCGTCAGGCTTTGTTACTGTTGTCTGAAAAAGTCCACTTGCATTTTGTAATTCATTATTCAAGATTTCAGCAGTTTTTTCCCATTCTGTTTTATTTTGTTCAATATCTTCTTGTGCTTTACGGTAAATATCAGATGCGTTACTTTGATATGTAGCATTTTTCTTTTCATTTGACGGTGTATTATTTGATACAGAACTATTTCCTAAATAAGTAAATGTATGTGAAGATACAATTGATTGATAAATATTATCTTTTCTATCAACAATATATACACTATCCATATATTCAATTGTAGGATTAGGTGAAAAATCTCCCGAAAACGGTCTTGTACTTATGCCGATAACAACATTACCGATAACTTTTAATCCAGCTTCTTCTCTGCCTTTAATTAAAGGATTGTTGATATTAAGCATATAACCTTCTGTGCCGTATGTTATAGTCTGTTTTTCAGAAGAACTGCCTTTAACTGCAACTTCTGTAGTTAAGCCTGTAATAATAATATCATCAGTTGCAATTGTAGGCTCATTGATACAGGTGTCTAAGATGTGAAATTGTAGTGATTCGTTTAATTCTTCGCCACTAATGACATCTTCAACAGTTTCTTCAAACTTACCGCCTGAAATATAATCTGCGATATTATCAGCTAAGTTACCGCCTGAAAGAATTGACATTTTAGCAATATCTTCTTTTTTGTAACGCTGAATTTTTAGCTGACCGTTAGGCAAAATTAAAGCGTTTCCGCCCATAATCTGTGCAATATAGCCTAACACTTGTCTTGCAGTAACATTATCAGGGGCGGAATTTATTTGAAAAGAAACATGAGATAAATCTGATGTAGAAGCTAAAGATAATCCACAAACAGTACAAATTTCCTGTAAAAGCAATAATGCACTTGTAGGGTATGAAATTGTAGATTTAAACTTTATATCTGCTTTATACATATTATCCTGAGCTGTGAGTTCGATAATATCTCCAGGGGTAACAGAATCAATTACAGTAAAAATACCCTCCTGTATTCTTTCGATAGTGCCGTCAGCTAAATCCGCTTCTGTGTATAATACAATTTGACAACCGTTAAAATCATAAGAAGAGTAGCGTTCATCAAGGTTATCAATGCCAATATCAATAGTCTTAGATACAGCCTCGCCAAGAGGGAATTGTCCTTGACCCCCTTGTGTATATGAATTACCCGAAATATAAAAATCTTTTCGTGAGGTCATTTCTAATTCTGTGCCGTCAACTAATTTAAACTTAGCATAAGCATAGAATGGACCTCCATTTTTAATAACTTCTTTAAAAGCATTTGATACATTTTTCATACTGGATTCACCCCTGTAACCTGAAAACTTAATTGACTTACTTTTTCAATTCCTTCAATTAAATTTATAATAGGACTGTTTATATTTGCTACATAGAATTTAGTTGTTTCCCATTTATTTTTATAAATATTATAATGGTAAAAATCAAATCCTGCTTTGCCCATAACCTGACCTAAAATTTTAGATACATCAGTAGCTTTAATATTTGTCCATTTAAGGTTATATGCCTCTACTGTAAATAGAGGCACATTAACCATATTTCCTCGCATCGTTCGTCCTGAATTTGATGTTGAAGTCGTTGCAAAAGACAATTGATAGCCGTCAGCATCTACATTTGGTGGAGTGTAATTATTAAACTTTAATCTCTGCTGTGACATAATAACCTCCTTAAATTTATGCCAGTTCAAAAGGATTTTTTCCTGTTTGTGCTAACATTAGTTTAGCTTCATCAATTACAAGTGTTGCAAGAGTTCTTCTACCTACTTGTAAAGGTATTTCGTATTTATTAGGTACGGCATTCTGAGTATTTCCTAATTCTTCTCTTACGATTTGACGGAGTAATTTTTCAGGTGTTTCAATATTTGTACCCTGTTTTTGGTCGCCTAATACAGCCATAAATTCTTTATTTGGAGGTATTACTGCTCCTGTTGCCAAACGGGGTAAAGTCATTGAGCTAAATTTACCGTAAGTTGTATAAGGCTTATTAGTAGATTGTCCTATATTTTTATTAGTTAAATTTAGATTATCAATAAGGTTGTTAATGCCTCGAATTGTGTAATTAAAAAATGTTTCAAAATCACTAATAACTGTGTTTAAAATATTTTTAAACGCAATAGGTATTCTATTAAAAGCTGATATAACTCTATTAACAAAAGTGTCGGCTGGATTAGTCATATCTCTGAATGTGTCTGTAGCGGCTTTTATAATTCTTTTTGCCCACTTAGTAATACTAATTTCGCCTGTTTTATCATTATCAATAGCTTTAGTGTAGCCTTTTACAGAATATTCACCGATTTCTATAAATTCTTTTGACGGGCTATGTTCATTTAGCGCTGTACGAGCACCTTTAATGGATTCCTGACCGATTTTGATACCTGCTTTATTAGCATCCTTAACGCCTTTATTGATACCTAAATTATAGCCTTTAACTGACATATCAGCTACACTATATGTAGCATCAAACAATTCCTTAGCATCTATTCCATACTGTTTTTTAATTTCGTCAACACTAATGAATCCCATATCATAGGCATCTCTGAGGTCTTGTAAGCTGTCTTTATTCTTATCAAATTCACCGCTTACAACTTTCATTGCACCTTCCAAGCCGTTCATTTTGGTATTCAATTGCTCTACTTTACCTGATGCTTTAAGCATACCCTCTTGTGCTGTGCCAAGTTCGTCTGCATATGCGTCAAGTTCTGCAGTAGCATTATTATAAACTTTTTCAGCTTCTTTATATCCGTCATTACCGTAGCCGATTTCTTCCATTTTTTCCCAAGCCGCTATCTGTTTATTGGATGCTTCTGTAGCTTTATCTTGAGCATCTTTTACTTTAGTTACAGCTTGATTGTATTCTGTAGAAGCCTCTACCTGCTCTTTATATAGAGCCGTATATTGTTCTTTTAGTGCTTCTGTACGGTATTGTTCTTTCAACTTGTCAATTGTAGAATCTAACTCTTTTCTAATTTCCTGCTGATTTCCTGTTAATATTGTTTTACCTTGTGAATCTTCGGTTGTATAATTTTCCCAAGTGCTTTTAAATTCAGGAAAACGCTCGGATATTAAATCTGCAATTGTATCAAGCTCTTGCATTTCTTCTGGAGTTAATGTAGATTTATTCAACAGTTCGTCCATTCTATCTTGCAAAGTATCTACATACTGTACGGAATCTTGTGTTTCCTGTAAATTAGTATCTACTGTACTAATTGCATTATCTACATTATCTGATACAGTTTCCATATCACTACTAATAGTAGCCAAATTACTAATCTCTTCTTGCATTTTAGCACTAATGGTAGGTGTGCCATCTCCTACAAGAGTGCTCATTATATCACCTACTATTTCACCTATTGCAGTAATAGGTGCTAAAATGGTACTGATTACTTGACCGATAAATTCTACCGCAGGGGCTAAAAATTGTACAATATTTCCTACCAGTTGAATCAACGGCTCTAATACTGGAACAAGTGTATCAACTATTCCGCTGATTATACCTCCAATAACAGGCATTATAGGAGATAATGAATCTACAATTTGACTAATTACATCAATAACCGTATCCAAAATAGGAGAAGCCGCTTTCACAATAGGCTCTACACCTTTAAGCACCTCTCCGAGTAAATTTACTAATGAAGGCACTAAATCGTTTACAATTTTAGGAAGTAATGTTTTAGCAATATCTCCAAAAGCATCTAATAAATTAGATACAGGGTCAGCTAAATTTTTCAATGCTTTATTTAATTTAGAGGTGTTAATGCCTTTAAGTCCAAATAAATCTGCAATACTTTTAACTAAATCTGTAACTACATTAGTTATACTATTCCACATACTTTTCCAGTTAATAGAATCTATGCCTTTTTTAAATGCGGTGCCGATAGATTTAAAATCAGTAGCTCTAAGTGCTTTTGAAAAAGATTGAATAAGATTAACTACTGCTATACTAAGATTACCCCATTTAATATTACTAATAAATTTAACAATAGACTTTCCAAAAGCATCCCAGTTAATTGTATCAAGTAAAGATGTTAAAGTATTAAATATACCAATAACTAACTTAGACAGACCTTGTGCTAACATTGCAGGATTTATAGCACTTATAGCTCCGTTAATAGCATTTGCAATAGCTTCCCCAAAAGCTACCCAGTCAAAATTAGTAATAAAAGTATATGCAAACTGTATAGCACTCTGAATAAAATTACCAATAGTTTTACCAACTAAAGTCCAGTCAACTTGCGATATAAAACCATTTAACAAAGTAACTAATTTAGTTGCTATAGCTTTTATAGTTTTTTGGATAGTATTCCAGTCTATTTTCTTTAATGCTTTATTTAAAGCATTTCCAAGATATTTACCTAAATCAGTCCAATCGGCTGATTTAAACATTTTCTTTAAATCATTAGCTAATTTCTTAAATTTATCACTTACAGGCTCGGTTGTAAACATTTTTGACGGGTCTGTAGCATTTGTTTTAGATTTTGTAGATGTAGTAGATGTAGTCTTATCATCTTGAAATTTGTTTAAATCATCAAGTGGGGATAAGTATTCATCTAATGATTTTTTAGCTTTATCTGCGGAATCTGCTGTATCATCAAGACTTTCTACAAATTTCTTTTGTGTATCAGCCGCTTTATACACATAATTCTGTCCTGTAAGTGCGGCGAAAAACTCTGCTACTTTAGTTGTAACTGCTGTAAACTGATTTAATAAAGATGTTACAGCAGGCTGTACCGCTCTAATGATAGGCTGTACCAAAGTAGCTAACGCATTTTTAAGTTTTTCAAGAGCTGATAATATTTTGGAGATATCGTTATTTACAGAATCTGAATATCCTGCTAAATTAGTTAAGCCTTCTTGTATATATCCCTTTAATTTCCTTACAAGAATATATAAAGATTTAATAGATAATCCGTATTTTAATAAAGATTTAATTCCTTTTTTAACTCCGCTATCAATGTTAGAAAATGCACCAGAAGCCGTCTTAGACATACTCTTTGTTCTGCTTGCAATAGCGGAGAATACAGACTTTACTTTACTTCCTAATTTGATTAAACTTTTTTCACCTGTTTTAAGTCCCTTAGACAGTGATTTACCTATATTAGAGCCTGTTTTTGCACTTTCGCTTTCAGATTTAGTAAATTCTTCTACTCTTGACTTAGATTTTAGGAGCTGGCCCTGAGCAGTTTTTAGTTGTTTTACCAATTCCGTATATTTAGGTGTTTTACTGCCCTCAGTAAATGCTTTACCCTGCTGTACAAGAACAGACATTTCGCCTTTGGCATCGCCTAAAACTCTTTCAACATTTTGAATTTTTACATTTAATGTTTCCCAAGTAGAACCACTATCTTTACCTAACTGCTTTAATTCTGCCTGTCGATTGTAAAGTTTATCAAGTTCTTTTTCAGCATTAGCAATCTGCTGTGAAATAGTTGTATATTCAGCAGTAGGTACTTTAGCATTTCCTACTTCATTTAGTTTTTGAGATAACTCAAATACAGTATTTTCCGCTTTTTTAACTGCGGTATTTAGTTCCTGTAATTTAGATGTGCCGTCAGGAATTTCGGAATTAAATTTTTCCATTTCCTGTGAAGCATAATCTATATTTGTAGCTACTTCTTTTACTGCTGTTGCAGTTTTTTCAACTTCTTTTGTGTCAGGTGTCGGTACACTTGATTTTTCAGCAGTAATTGCTGGCTGTGTCTTAGATTTAACAGGAAAAGTATAGGGTTTATATGAATGATATTCAGGACGGTCTCCTATATACTCTGTGCCAAACTTAGCACCCTCATTTTTTTGCGATACTGCTTTTTTTGCTAATTCAGCAATACGCTCCATTTCTTTTGCAGTTTCATCATACTCTGCATTTACATCTTTGGCACTATCTGCAATTCCCTCTGTATGTGCTTTAAGTTCTTTAGCTTCATTTGTAGCTTTTTCTACTTGTTTATCTGCTCCGTCAAAAGTTTTATCTAATTTAGTTTTAGATAATTCTTCAACTTCTTTTGTTAATTCGTTAATTTTATCGGTAGCATTAGCAAGTTCTTTTTCCAAATCAGCTACCTGTGGAGTTACTTTTGAACCCACACTATCAAATCCGCCAAGTGTATCTTTTATAGCCTTTTTAAGCTGTACAAGATTTGTCTGTACAGATTTCATATCAAAACTAACGGAAAGTCTTACATCACCGTCAACGGACTGCATAATAGCCACCTCCTGTTTAAATTATTCTGCATTCCACATCGAAAATGCTAATTTATCATCTTCTTGTTTTTGTATATCCTCAGCTCTCCAATTGAAGTATTGAGGATTATTCCTTTTAAATTCTTTTTCGTGCTTTTCTAATTTTTTACCCTTAACAATTTTATCCCTAATATTAACTACTGTAGACAATATGCTTTCACCTATCGAACAATAGTAGCCCATAAAAGTCCACCAATGTAAATAAGGCTCGGAGCGAATTTCTCTCCGAGCCACATTGTTAATAGCGGCACTAATAATTTGAGAATCCTGCTCCCAATCAATTAGTTTATAATTGACCTGCATCCCAACATTTTCTTGACCGCAGTTGAAAAAATCAAACATTTTATTTACAGCTTCTTCAACATTTTCACCTAATTTATTTTCAACATCATCAACAGAGTTAATGCCGTCATAAAAGATAATCAATGCTGAGTATATACGATACTGCTGTGGTAATTCAATGTCCTCTAAAGCACTAAAACAATCTAAAATAGTACGATAATCTCCGTTATTTCGGATTGCGTATTCAGTATCATCTATAATAATACTGTTTGGCAGAGTGTACATTTTATCACCTTATTTTTATTTTGTATATTTAGCTGTATGAGTTTTCATTCTATTCTGAACCTTTTTCATCTCTTTGCCGAGGTTATCAGTATAAAGGTCTGACAATCTATCAATAATAACCTCATATCGCATATAACCGTCCAAAGGGTCATACATAGAGCCGTTGCCTGCACAAATCTCACTAACATTGCTGTCAAAAATAAAGTCCATAAGCTCTTTCATTTTTGTATCAATGCTTTTGAGCTTTTCACTAAACATAGAGATTGAGCCAAGTTCATCAGTATCTTCATTTGCAGATTCCTGCAATTCCGTTACCTGTTTTTCACACTCAATAAGTGCAGGGTATGCTTCTGAAAATCTTGAAGCAATGTTAAGGTCAGATGTGTTAAGTTCGAGGATTTTATTGTCATCACCGTTGATACGGAATCTTTTCTTTTCGATACCTCCGATGTTAATGTCAATAAGATTATCCTTTTTCTTTGTTGTTGCCATTATAATATCCTCCTTAATTTATATTGATTAAACTGTTACATCTTCGGTAAATGTGAAATCATCTGCAAGTTTATCAACCGTACCGAGTGTAATCTTATTACTAAAATATACAGAAATCGGGAAGTTTACATTTGTATCACCGCCGATTGAGTTATAAGTGATTGTACAGCCTGTATGCTTTTCAGCATCATATTTACTACCTGTGCCTGAAAATGCAGTGATTACATAAATTGTAAAATCGCTAAGTTCGCTAAGTGCATTTCTTCTTCTGATATCATTCAAGAATGCTCCGAGTTTAGAGCCACCAAGAATAAGGTACGGGTCAAAATCCTGCTGAGGCTGTGTTTTATTAAGGTCAGTATAGTTGTTACCGAGAATATCAGTTGTTGTCGAGATATCAGCATTATACTCAATTGAGCTGTCCTCTGTTCTTGTGCCAAGAATTTCTCTTACAGGGGATTCACTGCCTGTCTGAGTCCATTCAGCTACGGTAATGAGAAGTTTTCTTTCTGCTCTCTGACCGTTTTTAAGGTTAAACTGTGAAATAGCCATAGTATTATTTTCCTTTCATCTTAATTCCAAATTTTATTTGATTTATCTAAATAGTCAATTCTAATTGACATACTATATCGTGCTAATGAGGGTTTAGTAGAGGTATCAATACCGTCAAGGTTAGGATTATCAGTTAATACTCTCATTTCTTCGATACTACATTTATCTCCAAAATCAGGGTAATTCTGAGCATCATTCTGTTCTGTAATCCAATCAATAATTCCTTGAATATCTAATACTTCTTCTACATTCTCATTTTTGTATTCAGGCAGTTTAACAATTGCCTGATATGCAACAGAACGATAATCAATAAGTGTAAATGTAAATCTGCGTAATACACTACCGTCAATATATTTAACATTTAATGATTTATCATTTCCGAGTGTTAATATCTGTTTATTATTGTCTTTAGCTTCGGTAGCATTAAAGAATAATGGATTATTTTTGATTTGTGGGCAGTTGATAAGAAAATCTATTACTGCTTGATTTTTGTCAACCATATAATTCTTTAGCCCTCCTTGCTAAAATTTCTTTTACGCCAAGTTCAAATTTTTCAAGCTGTGTCTGCATTGCTACTTTATCCCAATAAGCTGTAGCTAAGGGATGATAAGTTGTAGTGTGCTTATAACTTAAATTAGTGTATTGGTCATACGCATATGTAATACCCTCAGGTCTTAATTCGGATATTTGGTCAGCACCGCCATATCTGATATAATCAGCATAAATCTGAGCAGTTACACTCTTTGAAAGAGGACCCTCCAAATATGGAACCCACGGGTCTATAATCTTAGCGAATAAACTATGAATTTCTATCATAACATCATCAGTAATTAAATTTTCAATTTTAGTCTGTATTCCTTTATTATCAAGGTCAACATCAAATTTAAATACTGACATTTTATTCACCTTTTACATAATAGTGTGGATTACATCTTCCAACACCTATATTTAACGCAGTTTGCTGTATTTCCATACAGCCTTGAAGTTCTTTGTACTTAGCGATTAAATCAGTTGAACGCTTGCCTGATTTATATTCATCAATTTCATCTGCAACATTACCTTTAACAATAATATCGCCATTACTCAAAGTGAAATAATTCGTCATTAAATCATTAGGAGTATTAAGCCATTCGTATTTTTCCTTGAATTTATCATTCTGAGGTATTCTACAAATAATATCATTTGTTTCAAGTACCGTATTTCCTACGGATACTTTATCTCCTACATATTTCCAAAAACAATTAGTTAATACAGTACGATACCATTTAATAAGCTGTGTCTGTGGGTCTGTAAACTTATTATATATAGTTAAATCAGTATCCCACCAAATAGGATAACTATTCATTAGGATATACACCTCTATATAAAAGTTTATGACCTAAACTATCTTTAACTCCATTAAGGTATCGCTGAATTGTATTAACTGATTCTGTTTTACAGCGTTCAAATGCTTCTGAGGCATTCAAGACATTGTAAGAAATAGATACACCGTCATTTGACTGTGAAGCAATTGCAGATGTTACAGAGCCGTCAATGTTTTGACCTAATGAAAATGATTGATTTTGAAGTTGAGCAATAGATATCAGTTTATAGATACATTGTTTAACTTTTATAGGAAGAACCGCTTCTTTGTGTAATCTATTGAATGTGTACCAATCAACTAATACCTCTGCCTCAATTTCAAAATCATTAAAGGCGGTTTCACTTAAAGTACCTCCCATATTCATATAGTCATCATAAGTTAAATACAATAAATGCACCGCCTTTCATTTTTATTAGTTTTCTTCCTTTGAAGTCTGTGTTTTTCGTGTTGATTTTGATTTAGTTTTAAGAGTTGCAATCTCCTGTTCAAGTGCTTTAATTGTTTTTGTGTGTTCGATAAAAGCCTTACGCAATGCACCTAAATCAGTAGGTACAGCTTCTCTTATAACTTCGCCGTGTTCATCAACAAGATTGTAACCGAGGTCAATATATCTATCAATTTCAGACTCTTTGATAGTGAGAACTACATTTCCTCTTTCTACAGTTACCATTTTCAAAACCTCATTTCATTAAGCGTGAGCAGTGATATTATACTGAATAGCACCGCTCTTCTTATTAAGAATGAATACATCCTCAAAAGATTCCTCAAAGTAAATGTACTTACCCTCTGAGCCTGCTGACGGTTCATCGAGTTTGCTGAATGTATAAGAAACTGGAGTGATTACAGCAATCGGGTGAACAAGGAACATATTAATCTGGTCTGCATCTGCGGCGGCTTTATAGCCTGTAGTAAAGTTGTACTTAGTTTTCATAAGTGTAGCAGGAACACCGATAACTTCAACTTCATCAAGTCTATTAACTGTTCTGTTAATCATTGAGTTAGCATCCTGTACATTAAGAGTACGCTCAATCTTCTGTGCGTTCTTAAGCATCGACTTTACTTCATTGGTAACATAAAGGATTCTGCCATTAGCAGGAACTCTTTCGTTATCCATTTTGAGCATAAGAGCATCAAACTCAGCAAGTACATTTTCTGTTGTAAGAACAGTTTTACTTGCGGCTCTTACAGCAGATGTTTCAGGGTCAGTAGTTGTGAGCCAATCTGTATAAATCTTTGATACACAATAAGCATCCATTTCGGGGAACTTCTGCTCCTCGTTAAATACTCTTGTGATGTTTGCAATGGATGCTACCATATTTGTCTGGTCAATATCCATTGGATGTACAAGTGTACTCCACTTTCTCTGATTTGTGAGTACCTTTGTTTCCCAAGCATTATCATAATTTCTCTGAGCTGTGGCGATTGTGTCACGGTCAGAAGCTACTCGACCTGTTGTCGAAATGCTCGGAATTTCAATTGTTTTCGCATTTACCCAACGATAAACATTATTGTTGGATGTGTTATAGAGAGCACCAAAGTTAAGCGTATATGGAAAAGCCTGTGCCAATGCTCTGCTATATTCTGTAGCGTAGTTAATTGCCTGTGCCATTTTTTAATCTCCTTTTAATTTTTTTTTAATCTTTGTGAGGTCTTACTCCCGTGAAATTAAACTTAAAACCGTTTGTGTCCGGGTCAGGTGGTGTATTTCCAGGAGTAGAATTTACAAACTGTGGGCTGGGCTTAGGTGTAGGATTTTCTACTACAAATGCATCTGCATTTTCTGATGCATACGCATTTACAAAATCTTCTGCCCCTAAGATTGTATCATTATCCATTTTGAGTTCTTTCGCCATCATTGAATTTACAAAATCTCTTTTTGCGGCTTTACTTGTGAACTTCTTTGAATTTGCAAAATCCTTTACAGCATACTCATAAGACTGCTTTTCAAGTTTACTCTTATAAGCGGCAATATCATCCTTATACTTTGTCTGCAAGTCTGATAGATTTGTTGATAAAGTAGTGAGTTTTTCTTTGTTATCGCCTGCTTCTTCAAGCTCTTTTCTGATAGTTTTAATATCACTATCTCTACTCTTGATTGTGCCTTCGAGTGTTTTAATCGTTTCTGCTTTGGATGAAATATCATCATCATACTTCTGTTTAGCTACATATTCGCCATTTGCAAGATTTGCAAGTTTAATGTTTGCTTCCTTGCAAGCTGACTGTAACTGTTCATAATTCATTGTGCCATTTTCAGCATTTTCAAAAAGTGATTTTAAAAATTCCATTGACTATAACTCCTTTACATTCTTAAATCAGTTTAATTTTTAAATCCGCAGTCACTATCTGCGTTGGAATGTGCATTTGTTTATATGCCTTTATGCTCGGCTTTATATTTTAAAATTGTATAAAACAATTTTAATTTCATTTATCTTCCAAATCTTGTAATCTATGATTGATTTCTTTGATTTGCTCTTCAAGTACAGGCACTCGTTCTGCAAAATTGTTATGTTTGCGAACTTCTCTTGTTAATTCTTCTATATGTGACTCTGTAACTTTTTGAGATGTTTTCATATCGTATTGTATCTTGTTATTACTCGCAAGATTTGTAATAATAACTCCGATTAATGCCAATCCTCCTATAATTAAGGATGAAATAATTCCCTCCATATTTAAATATACCTTTCTATATTGTGATAAGCTACTGCCTGTATAACTACTGCTATACAGGCAGTTTATTAAGGAGGAGGGGGCTTATGCTTATACCCTGAAATCCAACAAGAGAGGTGTTCAAAATAAAAAGTTTCTCTCTATAATTATTATATTACTATTTGTATAAAAAGTCAATACTATTTGTATAAAAAGATTATATATCTACCTTTATTTTTCGATAACCTGATATAGCAGTACGATGTTTCATTAAATCTAATCCACAAGCATTACTAAAGGATATATACTCATTTGTATAGTGATTTACTTTAGTTTGATATTTCTGTGCCAAAGGCTTATTATCAGCTTTTCTTGCAGATACTTGCCCTATTTTATTTTTACGGATTTGTCTTTCGTAGTATCTTTGCATTTGTGTGCATTCGTACATAGTCAAATGTTTTCCATTAGGTAAAGTATAGCCTTTTTCATTGTCATCTAAAATATCTTGTAACTGTTTATCGGTTAATGTAGGAGGTGTAGAGCCTACAACAATTGAGAATGTAAAATGTCTACAATTCCAAGTGCCGATAGCTCTTTCAAAGCCTTTAAATTTAATACCGTTTACATCTTCAAAATCTTGACCGTTCTGTAATTTATTAAATTCTTTATTTGTGAACTGATGACCTTGTACAGGAGCGTGGTCAGGTGCAGGACAAGCGTGTACAGTAATTTCTACACCGTCTGCTCCAAATTGTTTTCCTGCTTCTGACTGTATATCTTGTGATATATTTTTAATACTCTCTGTAATATCATTCTGTAAAACATTATCAACTTTTTGTATTGTCTTATCTGTTACAATGTTAATTCCGCTATTAACTAAATTATTTATTGTAGGCTGTATAACGGTATCAAAATCTAAAGGTGTATTATATGCCTCATAAGATTTATTAAGTATATAGTTATAAGTTTCAGCAAAAGATAGAGGTTTATCATCCATAATAAATTTAGGGGACTTTATAAATTTATCAATGATTTTTACGGTATCTTTTAAATATTGTTTAGGTATTTTAGATATAGCTTTATTAGCTTTAAACTTTTTATATTTTACCTTTTTTAATTCGTATAAACTTTTACTATATGAGTAAATATCCTCAGCAATAATATTATACAGATTACTAATTAAAGCAATCTGTATAATAGCTGAGCCTGCTATGTAATCATCAATTATTTTTAAATCTTGTGATTGTTTTTCAGGTGTTATTTTTTTGCCGTGTTTAATATCATCAATACAAGCTAATAAAATAGCGAGAATATATAAATTTATATCTCTTTGACTATTTATTACTTTCATAATTAACTTATCAATAGCATTTTCAGATAACATTATTATTTACCGCCTATAATATTAGATAGATTTTCTTCCATTGACTGTTTATTTTCCTGTGATACATTATTAAGAGCTTCTCTTGCCTGCCTTTCAGTTTCGCCAAAATACCACATACGGGTTTCAAGTTTACTTGCAAGTCCGTTCTGCATAAGTGTAATTCTTTTATTTAACTCAGTTTCAACATCAACAAGAATACTATCATCCCATTCAAATGAAATATCATATTCTCCAGGAGCAGTAACCTCATATAGAGTACAGTAAATATCCATTACATATACAAGGTCTTTTAAGGCATCCTCTAACGCTTTTTGAATTTCAGCATTAGCTGAATAACTACGCTGTTTAAGTATTTTTAATTCTGTTGCTGTTCTCGCCTCTGCGGCTACATCTGATAATGTACCTCGTGATAATGCACATACATCTTCAATTCTCATAAGAATATTATTTAATCCATTGATAAGTGAAGCATCTCTATATGGAGGATTAAATACTTGATATGTTTCGGAATTACCTAAATCGACTTTACGCATAAGTCTTGCCTGTAACATATTAGGTATTTCATATGTATTTTTTTCTTCATCTTCAACTGTATTAAGGGCATCTCTATCAATATCAATAGCTAATTCACCGCCCTGAAATTCCCACAACATTCTCGAATACTGTAAATCAGCCTCTTTTATAAGTTTTACAGCTCGGCTGTAGCCACTAACACCTAAAGGGCTGTGTGCTTCAATTGTATTTGCTTCGGGCATTTTAAAGTATGCAAATAACAATCTGTCAACATTTTCAATCTGTGTTACAGGCTGTAAATCTGCCCATTCAGGTACTTCTGTAAGGTTAATCTGTTCGCCTAAATCGGAATCAAAATCTGTTGTAGAGGGCTGTGTACGGTTTTCTTTTTTAAATGCAAGGTTAGTTACAGTTACCATATTATTCTGTAATTTATGATATTCCAATCTTGTATATACTGTGCTTTTATCTGTTTTTACCTGTACAAATGCCGCCTCTGTAATTTTACCACTACCGTCAAAAGCAATAGGGAAAAAGTTATCAGCGTGTATATAATCAAATTCAATATCAACATCCTGTCGGATATTATTTTCAGTATTATTATTTTCTTCGTCAGTAGCAATATCAGAAATAACAATATAAGGTTTAATAACTAATCCGCCTTTAGCAATACCGTATTCAAGCTGATTTCTAATTTTATTTTTAACTTTAGTATACTGAGTATTTAAAAATTCAGCTCTTGCAGTATCACCTAATATAACCTCTTTTGTGATAAGTTCAGGCTCATTTGAAATCTGTAAATTACCGTCCTCGTCAACGGTTGGCGGTTCATAGTTAGGATTTGCCTCTGTTACTGATTCTGTCGGTGTTGTGATTTCTGACTTCATTTCAATTGTTGCCATTCGTGCTTTTTCACTTGCAATAAATGCAGGAAGTCCTAAAGATGTTACTTTTACAGGGTCAGCTAAAGTAGGTTCTTGTAGCCATGGTGAATTATCTTCATACATAAGTGACCATAATTCAATAGCGTTTGCCATTTTACTTGAAATTATAGGTTCAATATGTAATGTTTTCTGAATAGTATTAACACCTATCATTTTTCTTAACAACTCCTTTAATTTGCTCCAAATTGAAGAGAACATTATTTACCTCTCCTTTTATAATATTTTTCCATAGCATATCTAACAGCATCTATAGAATGGTTATCTTCATCAGGATATGCAGAAATAAAATTACCGTCTTTATCCTGTTCGTATTCATAATTGATAAACTCATCATAAGTATAAGGGCATTGTCTGCGGTCAATATAGATATGATTTAAACCTTGTAGCCATTTAATTCCATATCTAACACTATCGGGACCCTTTTCAGCTCCTCTGATAAAAGCTCCATAAGCTCTAAAGTCTGCAACTGATTTTTCTTCCGCACTATCTGCTGTAACTAACTGTTGTTTATCAATTAGTTTTTTATCTTCATAAAGTATATCAAATACTTCTTTATTTCTTGTTTTTACTGTATTATATTCTTTAAATATATATAAATCTAAATGTTTTCTGTCAAAATGACATTTTACAAATCTGAATGGGTCTCGGGCAAATCCCCAGTCAATTCCACAATAGATATGGTCAAAGGTTTCATATAAGGGCTTTGCGATTACTCTATCGCCTGTATGTATTTCTATAATCTTTGACATATCTAAATCAGAAGCATTTTTAAATACATCTCCGCCCGTGCCTGTAGCAATACCTAAATATTCGTGATTATAAGCAGTTTCGTTAATAGATTTTAATTCCTCTGCTTCTTCAATAAACTGTTCTCCAAGCCATTCGACAGGAACATCAAGATATGTATTTCTAACAACTAATGTATTTCGTTTTACTCTGCCGTCTGTTTCAGCACGGTCTGCGTACTCATTTGCCCAATTATTTCGGCTGATAGGTGGGTTAAATGTACGAAAATCCCAAAACATATTACCGCCACGCATTGTAGATTGTAGAACCTTTCTGAGTGTCGCCTCTCCTGCGTACTGGTCAAGTTCCTCCCACCAAGTAATAGCTATATATCCAAATGGTAATTTAATAGATTTAACCTTGTTAGGGTCATCCATACCCATAAAAATAATCTGTTGTCCTGTAGGCTTAAATATAATAGGATTTGAGTATGACTTCGGTATTATAAAATAATCCTGTAAATTTAAAGTATATATAGCCCATTCAATCTGTGACCTTGTAGATTTTTGAATTGTATTACCTACTTGTCTGAATACTACTGCGTGGGCATCGTTAAAGTTTATAATTAGCAATATAATCATAAGACCTACAAAAGATGATTTTGTGCTACCTCGTCCGCCTGCAAGTGTATAGTGTGTATGCTTATGCTGAAATATATCTTTATATACAGATTTAAACCTTGATATAGCTATATCAGCTACATTTATATTCAGATTCAAGCATTTATCCTCCTTTTAGGATTGCCCGACTGCATTTTAACAATCGGGCAATATAAAATATTAGTATTTAAGATATTTACTATCTATAAATACAATACTGTTATCTTTTGGTGTATTAGCTAAGTGCTTTTTTAGCATTGGCGATTTTTTTATCTTTAGCCCAATTGCAATCATTGATAAGATGATAGATAGCATTGATTGTCTTCTCGCCGACAATGCCGTCAACCGTGACCTTACCTGCTCTCTGTGCCTCTTTTACAGCTTTCAAAGTGCCGTCACCAAAACCATTCGAGTTATCGACTTTTGTTTTGATGATTTTCATGTTGTACAAAGTAATTAACTGTTTCTTAAATGCAAGTGTCGCTGTATTGTGTGAGCCGTATTTAATCATTTCCTCATTCTCCTTATTTGATGTTTTACCGCCGAGCTGTGCGTTTACTTCGTCTGCAAGATTGCCGAGCCTGTTATAGAGCCAGTCACCAGGGCAAGATTTATTTGCAAACCACCTATGTACAGTCAAGACCATTTCGCCCGACTTCGGCGAATAATTTAAAGTCTTGTCCTCGTTACCGAACCAAAGCAGTTTAGTCTTGCCGTTACGCT